>NPIE01003456.1_pt1 | contig 33466 bp, 20 predicted proteins | sample 8637661 | NCBI WGS metagenome assembly NPIE01 (sample SAMN07420842, study PRJNA396082) | bioreactor metagenome | isolation source: sample BA12 brine-fed electro-methanogenic bioreactor BA | place: Japan: Kochi | collected 2016-12-09 | reverse complement strand
ATCAAGTTTTGGGGGGCACGCCAGATCCGTTCGCCATAAAGCCGCGCACAGGCCCGAAACTTGTTGATCGAACGCGTGGCCGCCTGGACCCGGTCGTGGTACAACGCCACCCAGCGCTTCAAAGACAGACGCTCGAGATCGTCGCTGTGATACACGGCCCGCAGAAATCCGCCACGCAGCAGGCGCGCCAGCTTGGCCGCGTCGATGCGGTCGTCCTTGTCCCCGTCGCAGGCGACCAGCCGGTTGCGTCGCGGATCGCAGACGACCAGCGTGTCGACGTGATCCTTGAGGTTGCGATACAACCAGCCGGCCAGAGGCCCTTCTTCGAACGTCAGGTGTTTGGGGCCGGCAATCCGATCGAGCACCTCGCGAATCGCCCGGATGCTCGTCGGCAGCGAGTGCCGCTGGATGATCCGCCCCTGGCGTTCGACGCCCAGTTCTATATTGTTGCTATGCACGTCCGCTCCAATATAATGGTTGACCATGACGCAATTCCTTTCGATTAGGGTTACCCGGTTCTGTTCGCAAAACGTACCGTAACTCTACGAAAGAATTGCGTCTCTTTATACCTTCAGCCTCAAGGCGAAGCCTTGGGGATGGCGGATGCGTCTGTCGGATCGACATGAAATGGCCTGTCTATGGGGCACCATCCCCATCCGCCTGTGGCGGATGAGGCTTCCACCCGGATGCTTCCACGGGCCAAGAACACGCAGGCCCTAAAAAGTGCACAGACACGGGATCGCAAGCAGGACAATTCTGACTTGCCCCAGGCAACGACGGTGTGCTAGACTGGCTGTGGTTGGTCTGCGCAAGAAGAAGTTGTTTTCTCAGCAAGGAGAAAGGCCATGGGCACCAAGCGAAACGCCTTCACCCTGATCGAACTGCTTGTCGTGATCGCCATCATCGCCATCCTGATGGCCATCCTCATGCCGACCCTGAGCCGGGCCCGCGAGCAGGGCAAACGGATCGCCTGCCTCAATAATCTCAAACAGATGACCATGGGCTGGATTCTCTATGCCGACGACAACGACGATAAGGTCGTCCCGGCCAACACCGGGCTCAGCAACGCATGGGTCCGCTGGCGTGATCCAGCCTCTACCACCGAGCAAGAGCGTATCGAGGGAATTCGCGAAGGGCAGCTGTATCGCTACTGCCCGGAGCCGAAAATGTACAAGTGCCCCACTGGCGTCCGCGGCGAGGTCGTCACCTATGCCATCACCGATGCCATGAACGGCTACGACGGCATTCCCGGCACCTCGAAGCTGATGGTCTATCGGCGGATGCAGGTCAAGCGGGCCGACCAGCGGATCGTGTTCCTCGATGAGGGGCGGCTCAGCCCCAATAGCTGGACCTTGTGGTATGACCAGGAACGCTGGTGGGATCAGATCACCGCCCGGCATGGCGATGGCACGAATTTCGGGTTTGCCGACGGACACAGCGAATATTGGAAGTGGAAGGACCCGAGGACGATCGATATCGCCGAAATGGATTACGGCTACTGGCAAGGCACCGGTCGCAACGGCAGCGAGGCCACTCAGCCCGGTAATGAGGATCTGCACCGGGTCCAAAGAGGCGTCTGGACGAAGCTGGGGTACGAGCCCTGATCGGCAGCCGCTGAGCTACGAACCCTCGTCGAAGTAGTGATAGAATGCCTCGCCGAGTTGGGCCCCGAACCGCTGCCAGTTCCGGCCCGAGGGGTAATCGTCAAGGCCGGCAATCCAGTTGGCGTTCAGTTCCAGCACGCAGGCATCGATCCCAAACCGTTCCCGCAGTCCCTCCCCGATGCTGCCGGGATTGTGGAAACTGGCGGTGGTGCTGCCCTCCGTAAACCACGTGTGCTCTCTGAGCACCGCTTCCAACCTCTTCATGCTGGCGAGGTAATCGGTAAGATCGATGTCCGGACGGCCGATGTGAAGTTTGCCACTGTTGTCGTTGTGAAGGTCGATCATCAGGTCCGGCGCGCGATCTTCCCGGATCATGGACTGGAGCCAGGTTTCGAGGGCATGATTCTCCGGATTGGTCAGCGGGTCGGGTGAACGATCCCATTTGCGGTTGAGATCGGCGCCGAGCAGGTTGAAGCGAGTCCGCCCGCGAGCCACACCGTCCTTGTTGGCCATGGGCATCACGTAGACGCAGTAGCGATCCAGGTACCGCTGAGCATCGGCATCGTCGCGGAGCAGCCGCTCGATCAGCCCCTGGACGACCCAGCTTCCGCCCGGTTCCCAGGGGTGAGCCCTCGCCCGCAACAGCACGCGATACGGGGCATCGGATCGACCGATGCGAATGATCTCCAACTCGCGTCCCTCTCCCGTCTTGCCGATGGTCGTAGTCTCTGCGAGCGGGTGGTCCGCGATCTTCTGCTTGAGACGTTCCAGGTCCGACAAGCGGTACGGCTCCAGGCGGGCGGCGTAGAGCGATCCGGTTCGCACGGTCACACGGAACCTCAGGCAGTTGTCGGCGGTCGTTTCCAGCGGGATCGGCCGCCAGGTTTTGCCGTCGTCCGAAATAAAGCCAATCGTCCGGTCGTCGAGGGGCGAGCCCTTCTTGCCGTTCCAGACGTTGTCGAAATTGTGCAGCACCAGCGTCAATTCGGTGCCTGGGACCGCCTGGATCTCGAACAACCAGTGGCCGTTGGCGCGATTGGGGCTGGACCGCTCCAGATCGTAGACGAGGTACAGATGGACTACGCCGTTGGGATCGAGTTCCCAGTACAGAGGAGAGGCATTCTCGCAACTCGTATTGATATAGTGCAGCCCAGGCGACGAACCGAAGGTCGGCGCCATGGCCAATGGACCCAGCATCGATACGAACAAGACTGGCCATAGCTGTCGGGCATGTCGTCTCTCATCTTTCATGAGCCATCTCCTCAGGTCGTCTGTTCGTGCACGACCTGAGTCTACCACGCGATGACGCCCGAGGCAACCGACGGCAAATCCACTTGACCCCGGGAATCGGATCGGTAGGATGGACCACCCTTTGAACGGTTTCTGCAATACGGACTGGAGCATCGCAGGCATGGCATCATCGGATCAACAGCAGGCTGTGATTTTCGATATGGACGGGGTCCTCGTCGACAGTGGTTGGGCCCATCGGCAGGCATGGTTCGACCTGGCGGCGCAGGAGGGTCTGGAGATGTCGGACGAGTTCTTCCTTCGGACCTTTGGGATGCAGAACGACACCATCCTGCCCATGATGCGGCCCGACATCTCGCCGCTGGAATTGGCTCGTCTTTCCGACTGGAAGGAGCAACGCTACCGGGATCTGGTACTCAGCCAGCCCAGAGCGGCCGAGGGGGTGATCGCTCTTCTAGGCGATCTCAAGGCCAAGGGCTTTCGACTGGCGATCGGCTCTTCGGCGCCGAGGGCCAATCTGGACGTGTTCTGGAAGCCGCTGGAATTCGCGGACTATTTCCAGGTCTGTGTGACCAAGGAGCAGGTCATCGAGGGCAAACCGGCGCCGGAGACCTTCCTGAAGGCCGCGTCAAATTTGAGCGCGCCCCCCGAACGGTGTGTCGTGGTGGAAGATGCGCTTCATGGCGTCCAGGCCGCCCGCGCGGCCGGAATGAAGGTCGTGGCGGTAACGACGACACGAAGCCGCGAGGAACTGGCTCTGGCCGACCGCGTAGTGGACAGCCTGGCAGAGCTGAAGGCCGACGATTTCGCAGCGCTGCTGAATCGGCAGGCGTGATACGACCATGAAGACCTACCTCAAGCTGTGGCTGACCGCGATGTTCTGGGCCGGGGCCTTCATCGCCGGCAAGCACGTTGCCCAGCATCTCGGTCCGCTGGCCATCGCCTTCCTGCGTTTCGCCATGGCGTCCGTGCTGCTTTTGGCGATGCTCTGGCACCACCACGGTCGCCTGCCCCGGCTGAACCGCACACAGTTCCTTGCTGTCCTGCTGCTCGGCGCCACAGGGGTCTTCGCTTACAACTCTTTGTTTTTCAAGGGGTTGGGGCTTATCGAAGCCGGACGTGCTTCCGTCATCATCGCCACCAGTCCTGCCTTCATTGCGCTCGGCTCAACGATCTTCTTCCGCGAAAGGCTGGGCTGGATCCGAACGTCTGGCGTTCTGCTGTCGATCTTGGGAGCCGCCGTCGTGGTTTCCAGAGGCAATCTGCGGGACATCCTGGCGGGCGGCGCCGGCGCGGGTGAAGCCTTCATCTTCGGGTGCGTGCTGAGTTGGGCCGCCTATTCCCTGATCGGAAAGATGGTGATGAAGGGTCTCTCGCCCCTGGTGGCGGTCTCCTATTCGGTCGTGGCGGGTTCGGTCGCCCTCTTTGTCGCGGCAGCTCTGGAGGGACTCCGCACGGACCTGTGTCGCGCTTCCGTGGTGGACTGGCTGGCGATCGGCTACATGGCCATCTTCGCCACCGTCCTCGGTTTCCTATGGTTCTACCAGGGAGTGCAGGCGATTGGCCCGACCCGCGCCAGTCTGTGCATCAACTTCGTCCCGGTCTTTGCCGTCCTGCTGGCCTTCCTCCTGCTGGATGAACGACTGACCGTCTCTCTTGCCATCGGGACCTCGCTGGTCTTGTGCGGGACGTACCTGACCAACAGCAAGGCGGGGCAACCGACAGAAAAACATTGACGGGATCGGGCACCGCACGGATAGTGGACCCGATCTCGTGAAAGAAGCTGTTGGGCGCTTGCAGGAGCGCCGACTCTCTTGCCCGGTTCAGCGGAGATGACCTGATGGGTTGGACTCTTGAACGTGTTTACTACGGCATTCGAAATGGGCTCGACCTGGAGAGCATGCGGGACTTTCTGATGCGAGGCTACTACTTTCTCCCACGGACCCTGTTCCGGGATTACTACCGATCGGTCGTCTACGTGGGACAGTACAATGAGGTCTATCCGCACTTGGAGAAGCCCTTCCCCGATGCCATCGAAGCCCAGAGGCCCGAGGGCAAGTTCGCGCTGCACCTCTCGGGGGGGTTCGACTCCTCGATCCTCGCTAAGCTCTACGACCGCCCGGACGCCGATTACATTCATCTGACCGGCCCGGAATCCGGCAAGGCGCGCGCCCTGGCCGCTACGCTGAAAGGGACATTGCACGAGATCCAGATTACGCCGGAGCAGTACATTCAGGAGGCGGAGGAGATGATCCATCGCCTGCCTGAACCCTATCCTTTTGAAGACGTCGTCTATGCGTACATCGCCAGCAAGAAGGCGAAGGAACTAGGGCACTCGCTGGTCGTTGCCGGAGACGGCGGCGACGGCATCTTCGGCGGGGCCTGCGTTGGACCGTACAGTCGCAAGGCGATCATCGCCTGGAAGACGATCGATCCGAATCGGCTCCTGCACCTCGAAACTCGACAGCCTTTCATGCATACCGCGCTGTACGCATGGTCGAAGGTGATGCTGGACCCCAAGCAGGTGGGGCGCGACAAACGGTTTGCCCAGCAGTACTGCCGCGAGCTGGGCATGCCGCGGGAAATCGTGGAACAGAAGAAGGGCTACTGGGCCGGTTCTCTCGGAACGCGCACGGACGACAAAGTGCGCGCCCATATGGCGGCCGTGGTGGACCATTCGGATTACCGGTGGATCAAGAACTTCGCGTTCCCATGCGATCCCATCGCGGATCTGCCGTTTCGCCAGTATGGCCTGGTCAAATGGCTCCAGGTCAACTACCGGGAGCACTTGAGCCGGAAAGAGATTGAAACGTTCCGGCAACAGGTCGCTCAAGCCAACGTGGCGGAGACGAAACGTGCGCGAGACGAACGTCTCAAGAAATTGGTGTATCGGTACTGCCCGGGTGGCCTGATTCGGACGGCCCGTCGCATGCGAAACCGGAGGCTTCAACGTTGAGCGGCGTCAGGGGGCAGACTGCCCGACCCGATCGCTGGTCACCTCATCCGGCGGCGCAGCTCGAGGGCACGGTTCCGGCCGACCGGACTCGGGTCGGTGAAGAGGTCCCATGGTCCGGGGGATGCCGAGCCTGGTCCGGCACTGTCTGACCAGCACCGCGAGGGCCGGTACGTGCATATAGGCAGAGACCTTGGCTCTCGTGTAGAGCGCCCCCAACCACCCCGCTCGGGATTCTCGACTTGCCAACCGTGCGAACTCGCTGGCTCGACTCCGATCGCCGTGCCGACGATAGTACAGAGCCAGCGTCAGACAGCGGCTGTGAAGGGCATCCGCCAGGACCCCCTTCCACTCAGGACCCAGCACCTCGCGGAAGGTGCGGACGATGCCGATGTTCTGCTCCATCTGCTTCTCCTCCGGTAGACGAGAGTACATGCCGCCCGAATGTTGCCGGTAGACCGACCAGGTTTCGTCGAGATAACCCATCTTCCCATGCAAGCCATGGAGAATGAAGAACGGCCAGTCGGGTACAGGAAGCGTGTCATACCAATCCGGAAACTCCCTTACGAGGTGGTTGCGGACCATCGCCACCGAGGCGGTGCTGATGAAGTCATGTTTGAACAACTCCTGCACGTAGTACGTCGATCTGCGGCCTGGCGGCGCGTGCACGACGGGCCCTTGCGAACCATCCTCCCAAACCATCATCGCATTGTGAAAGCAGAGACTGCAATCCGGGTGGGCATCGAGATAATCGGCCTGGCGCTGAAGTTTGTCCGGGCTGGTCCAGTAGTCATCGCCGTCGAGACACGCGACATACTGGCCATGACAAGCGAGAAACGTCCGAGGAAAGTTCTCCATCAGGCCGAGGTTCTCTTCCCGGCACAGCAGACGAATACGATGCGGATACCGATCCTGGTACGTGCGGCAGATCGATCTGGTCCGATCGGTCGAACAATCTTCGCCGATGACAATCTCGTACTCGAAGCCCGTCGCCTGGGCCAGAACACTCTCGATGGCTTGGGCGATGATCTTCTCGTGGTTATACGTGGTGATCAGGACGCTGACTTTCATACGGGCTCGATCACTCGGCCAAAACCTCCACGATTCTCCTTCGGCCATCCCGCTGTCACCCACCGACCTTCTGTGGGATGCCCGCGTCAGCCGCTGCCTGTGATCTCGCAGTATCCGTCTTCTGGGAGGTTCCCATCGCGGAGCCCTGCGTCTCAAGCGTTTCGTCTGAGGGTTCCTGGGGCAATTGTGTCTTGCCGTTGCCACGAACATGATCCAGGTAGGCTTCGGGGTCTTCGAGCAGCATCGCCCTCTCACGCTCCCAGTCTTCCCGATCGTCGGACTGGTACCACTCCGTGACGCGCGTGCGGAGGCAACTTCGCAACTGCCTCCGCAGTGCAACCGGGAGCAGGACGGTCGAGAGTCGGGCCATCGTCCCAACGGGACCTCTCCGCTGCGAAGGACGCACCGTGTAATCCACCACATTCTGCTGATCGACCACCGCCGCCGCCACGAGATGGAAGATCATATCCGCGTGAAGGCTGCCGAACACACTGTGGCGACCTCCATTCGAAGGCAGCAGCGGATACCACGCCAGATCTTCCATGAACATCCGGAAGCCGTAGCCGAAGCCCGAGTCCGCACGATGGGGACACGCTGCAAAGTATCGCCGATAGTCCGCCGAATTCAGCTCCTCTTCTCCCAACAAAAGCCTGGGGTGATATTTCAGATAGAACTCACGAGGAAACAGCATCGCCGCCGTGAGAGGTTTGCAGTCGGCCTTCTTGTCGCGCACGACCCCCGCCAGTACGCAACGGTCGGACAGCCTGGCGATCAGCTCACGGTCCCACGCGTGTCGAATGGGAAAGGAATCCACATGGAACAAGGCAACGTGAGTCACACCATCCTCGACAGCCTGACGAATCAACTGTTCGAGATACCAGGAGTGTTCGTACTTGCAGTCCTGGTGCACGCCGCCCTTGACGGCGGTCTCTCCGCGCTCGTGCGACAGGAGTCCGCTGCCGGGGACATAGGTTTCGCACGGGCACACCTTGACCTTCGGATGGGCCTCGAGTTTCGCCCGGAACCGCGGCAACAAGCGGTTCGTGGCGGCATAAATCATGTATGGAATCGTGGTGTTCTTTTCGATTTGATTCAGGTGCAGGTCGAGCAACCTCTCGTTCCGCTCACTGACCATGTACACCACGGCAATGCCCAGCTTCATGCTGTCACCCTTACAACGTCCTTGTCCGCGAGGCCCGCCGAATCCCCTCAGGAACTCGGCTGGCCCGGCCTTTCATCACAGTGGTCTTGATCCCGTCGTCGCACCTCGCAGTCATCCGGCGGTCGGCGAAGGCACTCTCACGACATCATGGCACGCGACTCCTCACGAGCCAGTGCATACAGTCGGTAATCCCTGCGTGTCGAGTCGTAGACGATATCCTCCATGAAGACCTTCTGGTCTTTGGGGATATCGCGTTTCAGCGTCACTTCGTCGGCCAGACAGATCGGCAGCCCGGCATGGGTCTCATTGTCCGAACAGTTCTCGATCTGTCCATAGCAGGTGTAGCCTCCGATGCCGTCGAGTGTCTCTCCCTGATGCAAATCCCGCTTGGCATAGGCATAGACATTTGTCCGGAATCCGGCGGTCGGCTGGAGCAAGGTCTCCTGGTCGAGGAACGCCTCGGTCACACACTGCATGGCCTCCACGTGGCAGAGGTGGTACGGCCGGGTGAAAACATAGTACGGCCCCGCGCCCATCTGCGACGGGAAATAGTCCATCATCGCCTGCTGGAACGGATGATCCGATCGTCCGATGACAAAAACGCCGCCGTAGGGTTTGGAGCCGAGAACGTAATCGACAACCGCGCCCCGTTGCTCCGTCATCCGATCCAGATCGAACCGATCGAATACTTCCAGCAGATCCTTCATTCTCGGTCCGTGCATTCCGGGAACGTCCGTCTCGAGCGCGAGGGCATTGGCCACCAGGGCCATCTCCACCGACAGCTTGGTGCCATCGGTATAAGCCGTGCACATCTTGTAGTCCAGAAACCGCTTGTCGGCCTCCGGGACGATATTCGTCGGATCGGCATAGCGATTGAGGAACCCCTTGATGTTCCCAGCCATCACCAGTTCGAATCCCCAGAGGGTGACCTCGTCGATCAGTCGCTTGATCACGCCGGGCTGATCTCCGTCACAGGTTGTATAGACGACACCGTTCTTCTGGGCCAGGCTCATCAGATAGGGCCCGAAAATGAGATCCGCTTCGGCGTTCATCATGACCACGTGCGTGCGGTTCTCCAGGGCCACCGCAGCAAAGTGGCCACCGCCACCAACGGCGCTGGACGATTCGATCAGCACGTCCACCGATTCGCACCCCGCCAGCAGTTCCCCGTCCTGGGAAACGGCTATTCCGCCTCGCGCGATCGTATCGTGCAGGTCGCCGCGCTGTTCCACGAGACGGTGCTCGCGTCCGAAGGCCGAGCATGCCGCCAGGGCCTTGTCCACCTTGATATCGGCAATGGCGACGCACTCGATCCCCGGCGTGATCCCGCACTGGTACAGCAAGGCTTTGCCGGTATGGCCGGCCCCGATAATACCTACACGGATTGGCGTGGCAAGGGACCTGAGTCTTGAAAGGATATCTGCCATAGATCCATCTCCGACAGAACTGCATTGCCAGGCAAGATTCGCCGGATGCGCGTTGCGAATGCAGCGCCGTCTCTCGGGGAGCACGAATTTCAAAGCACTCCGCTGTACGTCTCCCCGTCCCTATATCGACACAGCGAATGCTGTTTTATCAACAAAACCGGTGGCACCGTCCGGGATTTTCGTCCCGGAAACCGGACCACGGGTCCGGGAATCGGCTCGACACTGCCCTGGATTCTATCGGTCCGTGTGGGAATTGGCAATAGACAATCCTGTTATCTCCGATTTTCGTTGCCTCCATGATGCAGATCCCGTGGAGACCGGCAACCTGAGAAGCGGGCCCATACCCCCTGACATAGCAGTGCGTCGCGGTTATTCCTGCTCATCCCTCAACTGGGACCACAAGAGCCGCCGCAGAGGGCTGCTGACCACCGGCAGAGGGACAACGGCAACATCCAGGGCATCGATCGTGCCGCCCACGGTCACCGAAGCGACGCCGCTCTGTAGCGAGGCCATGAGTCGGTCCAGTTCCCTGACCCCTGGCAAGCGAAGTCCTTTGAGGACACGGGTCGAGCCGACGGCATAGCCGTCGACGGAACTCTGTTGTCCCTGCGTGAAATCGTCGATTTGGCCGGCCCCGCGGACCTCGACTCCGCGATTGAAATAGACGAAACTGGGGATTCGAATCCGGGTGCCGTCAAACTGAAGCTGGAGTTGGCCGGTCCCTTCGGGCCGGGCCTGCCCGAGATTCAGATTCAACGCGTTGTATAGCGTCTGGAGGACCGGCAGATTCGCCAGATCGGACTGCGAGAGGTTCAGGGTCGCTTGCCCGCTAAGATGGCGCCAATCCGAAGAGGTCATCAGCGTCGTTCGCCCGGAAAGGCGACCGATCACCGGGCCGCTCTCATTCGGTTCGGTTGCCTGTGCCAGTTCATCGAGATCGATGTCATTGATGTCGATGACAGTCGCCATATAGAGACCACCTTCATGCGGGCTGACACGTGCCCACCCCCTGATCAGCCCGTCCATGGCATGAACATCCATTCTATCGATCAGGAACCGGTCCCGGCCCAGATACGCCAGAAGGTGGCCATCCTCCAGACGGACCTGCCCGAAGCGACCGCCGAGGATCTTCGTATGCAGTTCCAGCAGCATGGGTTCGAGCGCACGTGAGCCGGTCTCCTCCACCCCGGCGGTCAGCGTGCCGGAGAGTTGTCCGGCAAATTTCTCGGCCACCGGCCACCACGGCGCCAGTTGATTGGGCTCGATCCCCTGCCACTGCAACTGCGCCGTGCTTTGCACCCAGCGGTCCAGTGGAACCTCGGCGAAACCATCGATCTGCCCGCCAAGAAGCTCACCTTCAACTTCATACAAGTCCAGGGTCCGCTGCCGCAGACGCACCGACATATTCAGGTGGCCAACAGTCTGCTCGGCCAGAAGCAGACGACCCGCGAGTCGGGCCTGGCCGTCGAGGGACTTCTCCGCAATATCCAGCGTTACATCGGCGTCGCTGTCGAGGAGCACTGTGGCCTCCTGAGGTTCCCATTCCAGCGGCCAGGCGGCCATGTTGAATTGCACGAACAGGCGTTGAGGCTGATCGAGGCGAAACTGCATCGTCCCCTGTGCCTTGCCCTGTCCCTGACCGAGCAGGATCTCATCGAACCTGGCCCGCCCCTGCTCGATTCGAAGTCGACCCCGCCCGTATTCAGCCTCGAAAGGCGGAATACTGAGATCGTTGACCTCCCAGGTCCCGTACGCCTGAGCCCGCTCCAGGGTGAAATCGGGTACCGCCACCTGGAGTTTCGCTCTCGCCAGGCCCTGACAGTTCAGCGGCGAACCCGCCAATTCTGCCGCTGCCTGTAGCGATAGATCGTCAATGCTCAGCTGTAATCGTGTCAAAGGTTCGGACAGGTTGTGCTGTCCGCGAAGCCGCCAGCGACCCTTGAGGAGATCGAACGACTCGGTCGATATCTGAACCTGCTCGGGATTGACCCGTCCTTGCAGAGGGATCTCCAGCCGAGCCACCTTTCGCTGTGCCAGACGGACACTACGGCCGGCGATCGTTCCATCGAATTCCAGATCGATCGGTTGCGTGGTACCCTTGACGTCCAACTCGCAGATCCACTGCCCCGTCTCCTCCGCCGCTTGGGTTACGTTCGCCGGGTCTTTCGGAGCCGACCATTTTGCCGAAACGTGAGCCTCCCGAATGCGGCCCGAGGCGACCTCGAGCGTGCCCGTGGCCACTGCGGTCCGATTCCCTTCGGCAATCGTGAGTTCATGGATCACCACCTCATTTCGATCACCGGATGCATCGAGTTGGATATCCAGTTGCGAGTCGGGCCCGGCGAGTCGCTCACATCCCTGGGCAGCGATCTGCACCGTCCAGTCGAGAGTCTGCGCGTTGACCTGGGCGGTCGCTTGGGTCTGCGCTGTCTCCGGCAAAGTCACGGACGCCAGTTCAATTTGCGGCCAGTCCACGGCTACGGTAGCGGCAGCACCCCCTAGATCGATCTCCCGTTCCGCATCGATCCAGAGGAGCTTGCCGACGGAGACCTCCCACAGAGATTCCTGCCAGCTCAGGCCTGCTCCGCGAATCTCCGTGCTCAGATGCAACTCGCCCAAGGAACTTCGCCCGCTCAGGGTCACCGCGACCTTCAGCTCCTTGCGTCCCAGCGGTGGCGAGTCGATCGAGAACTCGGAGGTGCCACTGAGAAGGCCTCCGCCCTCGGGAAGGCTGCCGGTCCACCGGACAGACGCCTGGCCCTGCTGTGTGCCAAACGCCCAGCGGCCGGTCATCTGCGAGACCAGCATCTCAGCCGTCAGCGTCAACTGGTCCGCTCGCACGCCATCGCGATCGACCGCGACCCGGCCGCTGGTGAACCGGACTTTCCGACCGGCCAAGTTCGGTTCGATCACCGTCACTCCGTCCGGCCCAAGGGTCAGACCGTCACTGTTCACCACGACACCGACGGTGCCGAACGCAGCGGCAGGGCCGGCCCTGAACCGATCCAGACGCAATGTCCCGGTTACACCGCTGCCTTCGATCCGTCCGCTCCAGTTTCCCGAGACTCGTATGGGACCCGCCTGACCCGGGAGTAGTCTCCGTATCAGAGCTTCGTTGGGCTCGATATCGAAATCGATCCCCTGGGCCCAGTTGCCCCCTGGAGCCACCTGGCCCTGCACGTCAATCCCCTGGTCCACCTTCAGATTGAACTGCCACGCCGAACGGGTGCGCTTGCTTCCCGACAGACGAACCGGACCGATCGTCAGAGTGGTTTCGTTGGGCTCGGCAACATGAATATATCCGTCGCGAACCTCCACCGCCGGCAGCGCCACATTGGGTGGCCCCTGTACATCGGGTTCGCTGCGCGCCGTAAGACGCGCGATCACGTCCTGGATATTCCAGCGGCCGTGAGCATCCTGGCGCAGAAAGAGTTCGGGGCTCTGCACGCCTACCTGCTCAAGCCCCAGGGAGCGGGTGATCAGCAACAGCGGCAGTGAGCGATGAGACAAATCGACGGATTCAATCGAAAGTACACGCTCCTCACTGAGCGGAGCCACAACATCAACGCCATGGAGCGTCGTGTGCCCCAGCCATCCCACCGACAGCGAATCGGCAGCGATCGTCAAGCCCGTCTCCTGACTGGCGGCGCGGAGGATCCACGTTCGCGGCAGATCGCTCATCAAGACGAGTTGGATCGCCACCACCAGCAGGATCAGCACGATCATGCCACCGATTATGAATCTGATCGCCCAGCGGCGCATCAGTGAAAACTCCTTACGAACTCTCCTGTCGATGGCTGTGTCACTCGATCTGATGGTCGACGGGCGGGATCGTCCCGATGGTTCGCGGGCCAAATCCGAACAGCCACCAGTCGTCACGATAAGCCTTGCCGACAGACGGCCCGGAGTTGTCCACGACCTCCCCGGTATCCGCCCAGTACGCCACATACGCGACACTGGCAAAGCCCACCTGCTTGATTTCCTTGGTAATGGCGATTTCCGGCGTCACGATGCTGGCGATCGGGACTCCGGCGCCCGCCGCGGCGGCCGCGGCGGAAGCTCCGATGGCCGGGATGCCCAGGAGGCTTTCATAGCGATCGATGCCGACTCCCCCGCTGCGCACCTCCAGCACGATTTCCGCGTCTTCGCGTTTCGGAGAGATCTGCACGCCGGCCAGAAGCAGCCGAGCCCGCAACTCTCCCAGCACGAATTCCTTCTCGGCGGCCGCAAAATAAGAATCATCCACGAAAATCCTGCGCCCTCGCAGGACCACGAAGGAAAAGGGCTCGACCGCCTCGATGGCGGCTTGTGACAGGAGAAACTGCTCCGTCGCGGTGCGCTCGGGGTCCGTGACGCGAAGACTCGCACAACCGCCGAGAAGGAACAGACCGCAGACGCATCCGACCGCCGCCCGATACCTGGGATGGCTGGCCCGTGCTGCCAACGTGCTGTCAAGGCGTCTATCGACGTTCATACTTTTCCCTGCCAAGGAACTACTCCGTTGCCGTTCCATCGGTTCATCGATGCAACCCGTTAGAAACCCGAACCCCTGTCTCGGTTGCATTTCCAGCCGGCCACCCTATCAAAATACAGCGTCCAAGGCAAAGAATCCCCTGCTCTGATCCGCTGCCACTTGAACATCGATGCCGGTCGGGATATGCTGGCTGGCGGGATTTGCCACATCAATGATCTGGAGAAGGGTATCGATGAAACGTCGAGCTTTCCTGAGAGGATGCGGTACGCTGCTGGCCAGCGCGTGTTCGGCGGCAGCGCGACGTTGCGCAGCGTCCAGGCTCCCTCCGGGCCGAATGCTGGATACGTCGGGTATGAGCGTGCTGTTCATCACGGTGGACCATCTCGCAGCCCGGGCGGTCGGCTCTTACGACCATGCTGTCGTCGAAACTCCCTGTCTGGATCGATTCGCCACCCGCGCGATTCGTTTCAATCGCTGCTACTGTCAGACGCCGGCATCCAACGGATCACGCAGTTCCGTCCTGACCGGTCTACGCGCGGAGACGACGGGCATTCTGCAGGAAGACGATTCCTACGATGCCCTCGTACCTGCACGCGTGCGTTCTGCACCGGAGATTCTGCGTCAGTATGGCTTTCGGACCGCGAAGATAGGCAAGCTCTTCTGCAGGCCCCAAAGTGCCCGCCGGCCCCTGAGTGCGTTTGACCGCTTGGCGGACGCCAACGGCCTGGCACCGCGCGAGGCAGACCGACAACGAGCGCGCCTGGCCTCCGAGATTCTCACGGAAACGGCGTGCGAAAAGGTGCCTTTCGCCATGTGGCTGAACTTCTCCTCCCTCGAGACGACCTTGCGGTATTCGCGGAAGGACGGCGATCCGTACGATCGCGATTTCCGCTGTGCCGCCGATCAATCCAATGGTACCGATAAAGACACTTGCCATGGCTGTGCGCAACCGATCGCGGGCGACGCCCTGGAAGAGTTGCTCGACATGTACGCTACTTGCGTATCGTTCATCGACGCCCAGATCGGGATGATCCTGGAGACCATCGATCGGGTGGGGCTGGGCAACGACACGATCATCGTGATCTTCAGCAGTTGTGGCTTTCACCTCGGACAGCAGGGGCTATGGGGCAGCGGCACGCTCTTCGAGCCGTCCACACGGGTTCCCCTGCTGACCCGTGTCCCCGGTGTCACCCGCCGGCAGGTTGTTTGCGACGAAATCACCGAACTGGTCGACGTGCTTCCCACCGTGTGCGAGTTGCTGATGGTGCCGACGCCGGATCGCCTGGAGGGCAAGAGCCTCGTGCCTCTGTTGCGCGATCCCCTGCAACCCTGGAAACGAGCGGCGTTTACGACCTGTGCGAGAGACGGCTGTGTCGGACGGTCCGTCCGGACCAAGCGATGGCGCTACACAGACTGGCAGACCACTGGCGGTGTACGTCGGCACTTCGAGCTCTACGATCTCGAAACCGATCCGCTGGAGCAGACCAATCTGACAACGGATCCCCGGCACCGCAACGAACGCACGATTCTGGCGAATCTCCTTCAGCGAGGCTGGCGAGCCGCTCAGTAGAAAGCGACTGCCGAACTCGACCGCCCGCCCAGCGAAACCTCAACAGAAGGAGGGCTACTCCTGCCCCGACGCAACGAAAATGCTGAAAAACCTCATGCAAGGTCCGCAAAAAGCTCATCGCATCGGACTGCAATCCAGTGTTATGGATTTCTCCTGTATCGAGCGACGATTGCAGCCTCCGGCGTTGACTTTCGCCGTGTTTTCGAGTATAATACGAGCGTACACTTTTTTGGGGTGGTGTAAGCTATGAACGAGATAGTTCTGACCATGTTTGTGATGCTCCTGTTCTTGTTGGGCGTCACGACAAAATAGACGCGGCAGCAACCCCGCGGGTCCGATAGGGTTGCAGTCCCTGCTCCTGTCGGGTGGTTCGAAGAGCCGAGAGTGCGGCGTCTCCCACGCTCCAGGTGGCGAACGCCTCCGCCGGACGTCTGCGTTCGGCGCTCGGCGCGGCACCTCCAAAGTATGGCCCAGCCGAAGCGATGCTCCTGGCGCTCCCTCCACCCACCCCTGTTGCGTCCCAGAAATCTCTTGTCATCGCCTCGCCGATCTGCCACAATCCAATTTGGTCTTAATTCCAGTTTCTAACGTGAGCAGGGACGCTTAGACGGGCTTTGGCGTTTTGGCGGAGTACGCCGCGGTCCCGGGGCGACGCATCGGAGGAACGCGGACATTCGCGGCCAGCGACATTCTGGCCGGGCTACACACAAGGGAGGCAGGTTCGACACACCGCCACGCGAAACACATTCATGTCTGAATAACACTCACACTTTTCAACGCATTGGCAAGCCATGCAGGAAGGAGGCACGGGCCCAGGTCTCATATTGACTGAATTCGAGTGGACGCACCAGGTGCCGCCGACCGAATCACTTCAAGAACCATGCCTTATCCGGCGATAGGACCTGGAGGCGGCACCAATCGGAGACTCGTATCTCGGGCGCCGTATCGAGCGCCGGAGCAACTATCAACCAGCAGGAGGATCTTCATGTGTAAGAAAGTAGTTTGTCTGATTTCGCTCATCCTGGGACTGCTTGCCGTCAGTCCCGCCACTGCCGATCTGGTGGCGTGGTGGACGTTCAACGAAGGCAGCGGGGACACCGCCTTCGACGGGACCGAGAACGGCCACGACGGTACCCTCAACGGCGACACCGCCTGGACGGCGGGCCAGTTGGGCGGGGCTCTGGAATTCGACGGCTCCGGCGACTACGTCATGTGCGATCTGATCGACATCGACACGACCGTTACCGGCGGCCTGACGGTGACCGCCTGGATCAACAAACCAGCAGGAGGCGACCGCAAGATGTGCAGCAATCGCCAGGTCGCCAATGCCGCCGGCGGCGGTTTCTCGTGTACGATCTACAACGACCGCATGGAAATGGACATCTCGACCGCTACGGTCCGCAGCCTCACCCGCGACACCGACGGCCCTGCCGTCCCGGGCGACACCTGGATTCATCTGGCGTGGGTCCTCGATGACGAGGGGAACCTCTTCAACGAATATCACAATGGTGTGTTGGTCGATTCCTCCGCCGAGTCCGGCTCGGTCGGCATCTCGACACAAAACTTCCGCATCGGCGCCGATTCTCCGACACTCGGGCTGTATTTCAGCGGCATGATCGACGATCTGCGGGTGTACGACCATGCCCTTGCCGAAGAGGAGCTGGCGGACGTAATGGCCGGAAAGGCCCCCGGCGCAGAAAAGGCCTCGGACCCGAAGCCAGTGGTGGGCGCCACCGATGTGCCGCGGGACACGATGCTGAACTGGACGGCGGGTGGATTCGCCGCCACGCACGATGTGTACCTGGGCACCACCTTTGAAGACGTGAACGCCGCCAGCCGCAGCAATCCTGTGGACGTGCTTGTCAGCCAGGGGCAGAGCGCCACCAGCTATGAGCCATCGGCGGTTCTTGAGTTTGGCCAGACCTACTTCTGGCGCGTGGACGAGGTCAACGCAGCGCCGGACAGCACGATCTTCAAGGGCGACGTGTGGAACTTCACCGTCGAACCGGTTGCTTATCCGATCGAGAACGTCACCGCCACGAGCAATACAGCCTCGGGGGTCGGCGCCGGACCGGAAAATGCCGTCAATGGCTCCGGGCTCAATGCCGACGATCAGCATTCGACCAAGGCCGATGAGATGTGGCTGGGTGGCCCCGACGGCGAAGAGCCCCTCTGGATTCAGTTCGAATTCGGCAGGATCCGTAAGCTTCACGAGATGTTGGTATGGAACTACAACGTGCAGTTTGAGCCGGTCCTTGGCTTTGGCCTCAAGGATGTCACGGTCGAGTACTCCACCGATGGCGTCGAATGGGCCTCGCTGGGCGAGGTCGAGCTGGCGCAGGCCACCGCGACCACGACATACACGTACAACAGCACCATCGATCTCCAGGGCGTGGCCGCCAAGTACGTCCGCCTGGTCATCAACAGCGGCTGGGGCACGATGGGCCAGTACGGGCTCAGCGAGGTGCGCTTCACCTATCTGCCGGTGCTGGCGCGCGAGCCGCAGCCGGAACCCGGCGCCGTGGACGTTCCGGTCGAGACCGTCCTCGACTGGCGCAGCGGGCGCGAAGCGGTTTCGCACGAGGTCTACCTGGGAACCGATCCCGGAGCCCTGCCCTTGATCGATGCGGTTGCCGACAGTCAGTACGATCCGGGCGTGCTCGATCTCGGAACCACCTACTACTGGCGGATCGACGAGGTCAATGAGAACGCCGACCCCAGCGTCTGGGCCAGTGAAGCCTGGAGTTTCTCCACGCAGGAGTATCTCGTGGTCGATGATTTCGAGAGCTACACCGACGACGTCGACGGTGGCGAGGCCATCTTCCAGATCTGGATCGACGGATACGAAGACTCCGCCAATGGCTCGCAGGTCGGGTATCTCGATGCCCCGTTTGCCGAGCAGGCCATCGTGCACGGCGGCGATCAGTCCATGCCGTTGTACTTCGACAACACGGCCGCTCCGACATCGGTGGCTGATCTGGACGTCGATGGTCAGGACTGGACCGAGGCGGGCGTTCAGACGCTCGTACTCTACTTCCGCGGCGATTCGAGCAACGCCGGCGGTCAGTTCTATGTCGAGATCAACGGCACCAAGGTCACCTACCCGGGCGATGCCGACATCCTGACCAAGCCCAGATGGAATCAGTGGAATGTCGATCTGGCGTCGATCGGCGCCAACCTGAGCAACGTCACCATGTTGAGCGTCGGCGTCGACGGCGGCGGTTCCGGCCTCGTCTACATCGACGACATCCTGCTGTACCGTACCGCTCCCGAAATCGCGATCCCGACGGATCCGGGCACCGAAGGCCTGGTGCTTCAGTACGAGTTTGACAACGGCGCGGTCGACAGCGTGGGCAATGGCTATGACGGCACTCTGTTGGGCGATGCCATGACCATGGACGGCGTGCTGGGTCTCGACGGCGCCGATGACGCCGTGGCGGTCCCCCGGATCGGTGGCGCCGGCGCCATGCTCAGCGAGTTCAGCTACACCATGTGGGTCAATCCCACGTCCGCGCTGGCGTCGCTCCAATTTGCCGGCGGGATCAACACGGATGGCTGGACCGCCGGGGCGGTGCACCTGAAGCTCTCGTATGGTGCCGTCAATGCGGGGATCAACGGCCTCGACGGTGGCGACCTCCAGGGCGCTACGCCGGTCGCCACCGGTGAATGGAGCCACCTGGCGCTGACCGTCTCGGAAACGCGCGCCGCGATCTACCTGAACGGTCAGGTGGAAGACTCCCGCGATCTGGGCGCTCCGATGGACCTGATCGTGGGCGGCGCCTCGCTGGGTGCCTGGAACAACGGCGGCAGCATCGAGCGCGAAATGAGCGGCCAAATGGACGACTTCCGCGTTTACGATCGCGCCTTGTCCGAGGGCGAGGTTTTCTGGCTGGCTGATCATCGGTAGACTCGCAGTAGGAAGATGCCTGCTTCAGGATCACTACGGGGCCCACCCCGACATCGGGATGGGCCCCGTTTCTATTTTCGTCCGTCGGTTGACGTGCCGGGACGTGCGGATATGATGACGGAGAAGGAGCGTGCCTCGGCAACGACAGACGCCGCGTGGGGGCGCGGCCCTTCTCCCCGAAACCGATCTGGAAAGGACAGGACACCATGCAGAGCATGAATCGACGAGACTTTCTTACCGCTGCGGTCGGCAGCAGTCTGGCCGGCGCCGGACTGTTCCAGGCAGCGTACGCCGAGCAGGTCGACAAACCCAGGATTCGGTTTGGAGTCATCGGCTGCGGTAATTACGGCATGGCCGACATCCGCGCGGCGTTCAACGCCGGCGGGGTCGAGGTCCTTGCGCTGTGCGACGTGGACAGCCGACATCTCAAGGACACTGCCGACAAGGTCGAGCAGTCACAAGGCTCGCGACCCAGGACGTTCAAGCACTACAGCGAGATGCTGGAAACGCCCGGTCTTAACGCGGTGATCATCGCCACCCCTCCGCAGTGGCATGCCCTGCCCTTTATCGCGGCGGTCGAGAAGGGTCTGGATGTCTACTGCGAGAAACCCCTGGCGTATGATATCCGCGAAGGCCGCGCCATGGTCGATGCCGCTCGCAAGAACGATGTCATCGTGCAGATCGGTTTCCAGCGCCGTCAGAGCCCGGCCATTCAGCAGGTCCGCGACTATATCCGCGAGGACAACCTCGGACGGATCATCCAGGCGGACGCACAGATCCACTATACCGCCGGGATGCGCGACACGACGCCGCAGGATCCGCCTGCGTCGCTCGATTGGGACCTGTGGTGCGGACCGGCGCCCAAGCTGCCCTACAGCTCACAGATCGGCCACTTCGCCTGGCGTCTGGAGAAGACCACCGGGCACGGACATCTGGTCGACTGGGGCATCCATCTGATCGATGCGACGCGGTATATTCTGGGCGAGACAGCGCCGAAGAGCGTCCAGGCCTCGGGCGGCATTTACTATTTCAAAAACAAGATCACCACGCCCGACATCCTCTCGGCGCAGTTCGATTTCGAGACGTGCCCGGTGTTCTGGAAGCATCGCATCTACGGCGCCGCCGAGTATACGCCGGAAGTATCCAACGGGATCTTTTTCTACGGAGAGAAAGGCACCGTCTTCGTCACCGATCGGCGCTGGGTCATTATCCCCAAAGGGCGGGATGCCGAGCGGACCGAACACAACGTCAAGGCCGACATGGGCACGGCACACATGGCAGAATTTCTCGACGCGGTTCGCAATAGGAAGCAGCCCGGCTGCACGATCCAGGATGGGTACCAGTCCACAACCGCCGTCAAGCTCGCGATGATCGCCTACGAGGTCGGTGAAAAGGTCACGTGGGACAGCCAGCGTGAGCAGATCACCAGTAGCGAGCGCGCCCACGCCCTGCTCAGACGCGAGTATCGTGCGCCCTGGCAGCATCCTTACCAAGCGCGAGCAGCTTCTGAGGATAAGACGTAATGAAGGATCGCAAGCCACCGATTCGCATCGAGCATACCGCGTTCAATGTTTCGGCGCCGGTAGAGATGGCGCACTGGTATGCAATCCATCTCGATATGCGAATTGTTCGTGAGGGGCCTCCGCCCATCAACGCCAGGTTCCTCGCCGATGCGGGCGGGCACACCCTGATCGAGGTCTATACGAATCCGCCCGACGCCATACCTGACTACGCCTCGATGGACCCGCTGCAACTGCACGTGGCGTTTATGGTCGATGATGTGGAGGAGGTCCGCACTCGGCTGATCGCCGCCGGAGCGACGGCTGTCGATCAAGTCACCACTACCGCCGCCGGCGACCGCCTCGCCATGCTCCGCGACCCCTGGGGCCTGCCCCTCCAGCTCGTCCAACGCGCCGACCCGATGCTATCCGGATGACATGCTGCCCTGCAATATAAATTCTCCCCCGACCGGATCCAGGAGAAGATGATGACGAACCGTGCTCTGTCCATTCTGCTGACTGTTTTCATGGCCGTGTCGGCCGCGGTCGCCAAAGCCCCCGTAGTCCAATCTGTGCGACCGACCGACTCGGCAGCGGTGGGTCTGTATGAGAAGTTTCAGCTGCGTATCGACCTCGAGGCGACGTATGCGAATCCGTTCGATCCCGACGAGATCGATCTGTGGGCGGAGTTCACGTCGCCTTCCGGCAGGACGCAGACGATCTGGGGCTTCTACAATCCGTCGACCTGGTCAGCCCTCTGGATGGTGCGCTTCGCACCGACGGAGACCGGGCAATGGAAGTACGTCGTCAAGGCCAGGGATCAGGAGGGTACCACGCAGAGTCGGGTCGGTACGTTCACCGCCATCGAGTCAGACCACCATGGCTTCGTCACGATTGCGCCGAACCAACGCTATTTGCAGCACGCCGACGGGACACCGTTCTACGGCATCGGCCTGTGGTACAACGACAGCTATGGGGAGTTCAACGAAGGACGCATCACCGAAGCGGGGCTCGACCGGCTCCAATCTCTCGGCGCCAACTTCATCAGTTTCTTCCACACGCCCCTGGAGACGATGGGCACGGGACTGGGCCGTTACGATCAGAACCGCTGTGGGCGGCTCGACCAGCTCTTCGAGTGGTGCGAGCAGCGCGACATGCATATCAGTTGGAACCTCTGGTTCCATTCCTACATTTCGCAGGCCGTCTGGGGTGGCGGCAACGCGCGATACCGCAACAACCCCTACCACCTGGTGACGGACGCGGAAGACTTCTTCGCCAGCAAAGAGGCCTGGCAGTACCAGGAGAAGCTCTATCGCTACATCCTCGCCCGCTGGGGGTACAGCCGGGCGCTGTTCCTGTGGTTCACCATCGACGAGATCAATGGCACGGAGGGCTGGCAGGATGGCGATAAGGCAGTCGCCGAGCAGTGGTGTCGAAAGATGGACGCTTTCTTCAACGAGCACGACCCGTACGACCGCCCCACCACCGGGACCCAGAGCGGCGGGATCGGCCAGTGGTGGCCTGAAGGCTATCGGATCTTCGACATTGCGGCCCGGGAGATCTACGAGGCCCAGGGACACCCGATGCCCAAGAGCGGCAAGATCGGACCCGAGGACGAAAGCCCACTGCGAGCAAGCTACCTGAACTACGCGACGCAGACCCAGAACCTCTGGAACGGCTTCGACAAACCCGCCATCATCGGCGAATGCGGCTGGGACCACACGTACTACGAGCCCGGCATGCCGGGATACCTGGCGACGTACCACAACGCCCTATGGGCGGGACTCGCCAATGGCCTATGCTGCACGCCCTTCTGGTGGGCTTACTCCGACTGGATCAATGATGCGGTGGTCACGAATCAGTTGCGGTCCTTCGCCGATTTCGTCTCGGACATTGACTTTGCTGGTCTTGAACTAAAGCCGATGGCGATCCAAAGCGACCAGTGCGATGGCTGGGCGATGGGGAGCGACTCGCTGATCTTCGGTTGGCTGGTCAATCCACGATCCGGCGTGGCGAAGGAGTCCTTCACGATCTCCGGCCTGGCCGACGGCACGTACGACGTGCGCCTCTACCGCACCTGGCGCGGTCGCTACCTGGATGCGCAGACGCAGGATTGTCGCGACGGAACACTGACCATCTCGGTCCCGGAGTTGAGGACGACCGGAGGTCACGCCTACCACATCGGCGATGATGTGGCCTTCAAGATCCGCCCGCACTGACGCTCACCAGGAATAGAGGATGCCGGCCACCAGGGAGATGTCGTAGCCCTTGTCGACAATCGGGCTGTCTTCGATCTCGCTGTCGAACCATTCGTACTGAACGGCGCCGAGCAGGCTCCACTTGCCGACGAGCGGGCGGCGGACCGCCAGACGCACGAACGGGTCGATCGCCTCGTTGGCTTCATACGCTTCCCGCCCGGCCTGCTGCTCATCGGCATTGACGCCGAAGTAGTAGTCCACCAGATTGTCGGTCTTGTAACGCAGGCCCACCGAGGGAATAAACGTGAAGCCGCCATAGGGGAAAAGGGCCGTATAGCTCAGCTCGATCTCCTGCCCATCGTGCTTGCCCAGCAGATCGGTAACCGCGGAGACCCCGATCAGTCCCCAATCCGTCAGCCAGTTCATCGCGACGCCGCCTTCGACCGTCAGATCGCGGTCGTCCATCCCCGCCAGTTCATGGCTGTCGTCGGCTTCGTAGCCGTCGAAGCGAGGTTGAAGCACCGGTCCCAGCGACCAGCCCCCCTTGCGGAAGAGCCGATACCCTCCGCCGACCCCCCGAAGGTAGAGTCTCTCGCCTTCGTACCCGAACATGGGGACTGGGTAGACTTTCGAATCCACTCCCTTGTACGGTTTTGAGCTGACGACGGCACCGGCGCCGACGAACACTTCGCGTTCCGGCGTCTCTTCCGTCGGCTCGGCTTCCTCGGCACGTGCCGCGACAGCGGCAAGCACACAAACCAATACGGCGACAAGCACCCGTTCGATCTTCATGCTTCGTTGCGCCCCTACAGCCAACCGGTAATTCTCTCTCTGGGCCCCGCCCGTTAGCGAATCGCCCCACGGCCCCATAACCTTAACATGTCCACTGGAGCCTGTCAGCAAAATACCGGATAAGCTGGCGTATGGCAATCCGACAACCTCCGTCAGAAGCCCTTGTAGTGGCCCAGGAAGAGGGCCAGTCCTTCTTCCGCAAACCACTGCGGGTCCCAGGCGAAGTCGTCGGTCATGTGCAGGTATTCCTCGCGAAGTACATAGACACCAGCGGCGATTTTCTCGAATCCAGCCACGGTGACGGTATGGCTCTGACGGTCGTAGAACTCGCCCTCGAAGGAATCCAGGCGTTTCAGATCGTCGTCGCCAACGTAGAGATAGACCTGCCCGTCGACCCATTCGGCAGGCAGCGACGGGAAGATCACCGGGTAGACATCGTTACGGACCCTGCGCCGGGTAAAACCATGCAACCGAGCGGGACGCTTGACGTAGGTCCTCCGTACAAGCCGATCCCAGACGGGCTCAAGCATCAACGAGCCATAGACAAACAGGTGCACAGCGGGACTCCAAATACAGCTTGATCTTCTGATCGGCCGATGAAATGCATCCTCGCAAACACCATGCCACCTGTCCCATTCCCTCCAGATGTGGCTACAATACCGAAAAAGGGTGACTGTTCAGAACAGGAAACCGACAAAATTGTCGAAGGGACGACCTCCCGCTACGAAATTGTGCCGTCGTCGATTCCTCTTGTCCTACATGCCGGTCGAGAAACGATGTGCATCCGACGCCACGTCTGGTATCCTGTGCTTGCTGTGTAGTCCCGAAGATGCCCTATTGCCGCACGTGTCAGGAGACGCCTAATATGAAGAGGACGATTGCTTGGATCTGTGTTTTGGCCGCCGTCGGAGCGTACGGCAATCCCATCTCGAAGGCGGAGAACTGGCCCTGTTTTCGTGGACCCAGCCGTCAGGGCATATCCCAGGAGAAGGGAGTTCCGACTCGCTGGACCGCAACCTCCGGGATCGCCTGGAGGCAGTCGATTCCGGGCGAGGGAGTCTCATCGCCCATCGTCTATGGCAACCGGGTCTTCGTCACGACGGCCACCGACGCGGGAGTATCCCTTCGTCTGCTGGCTCTGGGTTGCTCGGATGGCCGCGTTCTCTGGGACAAAGAGATCATCCGCCAGAAACCAGGCCATAAGTCCCGGCAGAACTCCTATGCCAGTTCCACGCCCGCCACCGACGGCAGGCGGATCTACGCCGCGGCCTGTGACGGACGTATCGTCGCAGTGACAATGGAAGGCGAGGTGGACTGGATCAACGATGACTTTGACTACTACAGCGAGCATGGCCTATCCGTCTCGCCCGTTCTGTACGACGACCTGGTCATCATGGCCTTCGATTGGAGCAGCCCCGGGCCTGACAAGAAGCTCGGCTGGCAGACCCCCTGGGACCAGTCATTCATTCTCGCCCTCGACAAGAATACGGGACAGAAGCACTGGGAAGGCAAACGAGGAAGTTCGCGAATCGCCCACGTCGTGCCTCTGATCGTTTCCGTCGGGGGGCAAGACCAACTCGTCAGCGGCGCCGGCGACGTCGTTCAGGGTTTCGACCTGACGACGGGCGAGCGACTGTGGACCGTCTCCAGCCCAGGCGAAGGCGTGGTGCCCTCCCTCGTAGCGGGCGACGGTCTGGTCTTCGCCACCTCGGGCTTCGGGGAATCCGCCATCCGCGCCGTACGTCCCAACAGGCGAGGCGACGTCACGGCGGCGCAGGTCGTCTGGAAGTCCGAGGAGGATGTACCCAAGGTCCCATCGATGCTCTACGCATCTCCGTACCTGTACCTGATCACCGAGAGCGGCGTCGTCAAATGCCTGCGTGGCACTACGGGCGAGGTCCTGTGGAAAGAGCGCCTGCGCGGCAAGTTCTCCGCCTCCCCGGTCTGGGCCCACGGAAGGATCTACTTCCTCTCCGAAAAAGGTACGATGACCGTCATGGAAGCCGGTCCCGAGTTCAAGACCCTGGCAGAGAACGCACTGGGCGAAGCCTGCTATGCCAGCCCTGCCATCTCTGACGGGCGCATCTTCATTCGATCGGACCGGAGCCTCTACTGCATCGAAGGTCAATAGCGCAGCGTTCTGGCGGTTACTTGAGCGCCTTGAGTTGCGCCTTGGCCCAGACGTGGCTGACGTTGAGCCGGGCTGCCTTGGCGAATTCCGCGCGAGCCTCATCGGTCTGCCCCGTGCCCAAATAGCCCAGACCCAGCAGGTAGTGAGCGGATGCCAGACGCGCCTGTCGGGCCTGCTGCTCGCCGAACTTGGCGAAGAAATCCGCCTCTTCATCGCGCTCGATCCGCTGGGTCCCGCTTTGGATCAGCTCGTCAAAGATTGCCTTGGCCTCTTCCTGCCGATCCAGCTTCGCCATCGACATCGCACGATAGAACCGCGATTCCTGGGCCCATCGTGTCCCCTCCTGTGACGCGGCTCTCTCATCGGACGTCCTGGCCTTTTCGGCGTCTCCCAGTGCCTCGTGGGCGCGGGCTGTGTAGTACACCACCTGAGCGGCGCGGGGGTCGTTCTGAGGCCTGCCGACGGAGAGGTTCTCGGGATACTCCGCCGCCGCGAGGAAATCTTCCAACGCCTTCTGGGGCTGACCGGCATCGAGTCGTTCGAGCCCACGAAGCAGGTGCGCATCGACATAGACGTCGTGGATCTCGCCGCCGCCCTCGCGGACATGGAAATGGTGGTTCGCCAGGTTTGAAATGGCTTCGTCGTAGTGTCCCGTCAGAACCATCGCGGTGATCTCACAGACGAAGCTGTCATTGCGCTGGACGACCGTGGCATGGTGCTTCTGGAGGATCTCCAACCGCCTGGCGGGATCGACATTACCCAGGCCATACAGTTGATCCAGCTCGACAAACAGACGGGCATCCTCACCGTTGCACGCAATGGCTTTCTCATAACAGGCAATGGCACCAGGGATGTCTTCCTTCGCCCGATAGTAGGCCCATCCCAGGTTGCGATGCGCGCCGGCAAAGTCCTCGTCAAGCTGGGCCGCCCGCTCCCAGTGGGCGATCGCCCGCTCGGGCTGCACGTCATAGAGAGCGTTGCCGAGATAGTATTCCGCGCGCCCGTCCGTCGGGTGCGTCCCAATGGCTGCTCGGAGTGCCGCGATCGATTCGTGACGGAAGGGGAAACAGTACTCCGCAGGCATCGTCGACCCCTGCACGTAGAGCCGTCTGGCGGCGTCCAGGTCGCCCTTCTGTTGCCGGATATAGCCGAGGTGGTAATAAACCAATGGATAGCGGCCGGCCGCGTCCGTCTTGTCGCGAGCCGCCCGACCGAGGACGTCGGCGGCCTCGTCCCACAGACCCCAGCCCATGTAGTCCGTCGCCAGTTCGAGATAGGCCTGCACATTGCGCTGCATCGCCCTCTCCAGCGCCTCCAGGGCGTCGGTGGCGCGGCGCTTCTGCTTGAGGGCCGTCCGGACCAGGACCCTCTCGTTCATCGCGGCAAAATCGAGTGGATCCTCCGCGAGGATTCCTTCGACTACCGTCAGAGCTTCCTTGAGGTTCCCCTGATGCCTCAGCACGGCGGCCTTGAGGTTCAGCGCTTTCGTATTCACGGCATTGGTCGCCAGCGACTTGTCGAGCTGCTCGAGTGCGGTCGCCCAGTCTCCCCTGCCACACGATAGCTCGGCAAGCTGGCAGTACCCTGCCGAACGAAACGCATAGTCCCACGTGGATCGGTAGAACGCATCGTACGCTTCATCGAGCTTGCCCTGGGCGCGGAGAGCCACCGCCAGATGGAACAGAGCCTCCGTGTTGCCGGGCCGGGTGTAATCGGTCGAGAGCCTCGTCACGGCCCGTTGCAGGTGCTCTTCCGCCTTGGCATACATCGCCCGCTTGCTGTAGTTGATGCCCACGATCGTGTTGGTCCGCGTGTCGTTCGGATCGCGACGCAGGGCTTCTTCATAGTAGTCGAACGGATCAACCCGCGGATTGTGGATCTGTTCGACGCGAAGTCCGGTCAGGTACAGTTCTTCAATCGTCTCGATGTCTTTCGGCGCCGGCGGATTCTTCACCGTCTCGGGCAGGTTCGGATCGTAGGGCCGCTCGATCGGCTGATACGCGACCAATTCCCGTCCCGACTCCGAGAGCAGCGACACTTTCAAATCCGTTGGTTTAGTCCCTTTCGGGACCGCCACTTCCGTCACGAACGGCTGCGCGGGCCCAATTGCGACCGTCTCATCAAGCACGGTCTTGCCCGCAGCGGTCAGACGGATCTTGGCCTTCTTATGCGGCGTGGTTGCGTTGAACCCGACCTTCGCCTTGCCCCCCTCGGTCATTTCGAGATTGACCGCCGCATCGAGATTAGCGTTCTTGAATCCGCCGATCTCGCGGATGGGATACCAGCACTGCTGGAAGGTTTTGACCTCATAGGGCTTGATCCAACTGTAGTCCGGCTGGTTGTCGGAGAACGCCCCGACCATCAGTTCTGCATACGGCCCATCGGTGTCGGTAAGGATCTTGTCCCACATCCGACCGCGCGGTCCGGGGCTCCACTCCCACAGTTTGGCTCCGCAAACCACGTGATGGTTGCCGACGTGCACGACGCCCGCCTGCTGTCCGTGGTCGTAGCCCCCCATGAAATCCTCCTGGAGGTCCCAGGCGAAGAACGAGACGGGCTCGGGATGGTTCTTCCACCAGCTCAGGTCTACGCCACGATAGTCTGTGCCCCGATAGCTCTCGGCGCCAATCGGCCAGTGCGCAAAATCGTTCTTGGAGTGATACGTCGCTGCGCTGACGCTGGGCGGGAAGATCACCTGATATGTGTCGTCCACATGGACTGCGACATTGGCCCAGTACAGGATCGAATGCGGCTGGGCGGTGCGGTTGAACAGCTTGACGGTCGTCTCGATATTCGAACGGCCCGGGTACAGCGTGACGCCAATGAGCCACTTCATGCGGTGGCGGCGCTCGGTTTCTCCGAACCAGATCGTCTTGCTGCCGTCGCCATTCTCGGCCAGTGTGTAATCGACGGGCATGTGCGTCGTGTTGCGATGGTGATGGAAGACGCACCATTCGATCCCCCCGGAAATCCAGGCCCCCAACATGCCGATCAAGGCCGGCTTGACCACGTGCTGACGGTAGAAGATCTCGTAGTTGTTCGTCTTGTCGGTCGCGTAGAACAGCCGGCCCCCGATCTCCGGCAGGATGCACAGCTTGATGTATTCGTTCTCCAGGTACAGCGCCTTGTAGGTCTGCTCCTCGCGGATGTCGGTGATGCCGTCCTGCATCGCATAGGGGTAGACTCGCTTCTGCGCCCCCTGGTACGACTCGTTCGTGTAAAAACGCGGATTCGGGTCCGGCGCTTCAAGCCGATAGGTGGGGATCGTCAGCGGCTCCTCCCAGACTTTGACCGCCGCCTGGGTCGGTGCAAGAATAGCGAGAACGAGAAGAAACGACAGATGCGCGCGTCTGTGCAGTGACATGAGCCGGGCACTCCTTTCCATGATCCCCAATCAGGCCTCTCAGGCCCGGCCCAAACACACCCCGACCGACCCCAGGCTCACGTCATGCTACCAGAACACCCCTCCGCCCACAACCACCTAACGACGTCGATGGGCCGGCTCAAGCGCCTCGCCGGGATCCAAGACACAGTCACCATCGGCGTCGAACTCCCCGGGATTCGCTCAGACGGCGGTATGCAATGCGGGCGTGGGCCGTCCCTACACGGCGGCCCATCACCCCTTCATCCGTTCGCCTCCGCCGGTTCAGTCCAGGTCACGCCGTCGTCGTTACGCAGATTTGCAGAAAAAAGTGACTTTGAGTACAACGTCCACCGGCGGAGGACGTCTGTCTGGTGTGGTCCATGACAGAACGGGTTCGATATCGCCCTGAGATGAAAAAATCCTGGAATCGACGTAACGAAGTGAAATGCCCGGGACTTTACGATACGAGTGGCGCCTATGTGTACCGAGATTGATATCGCCGACCTGGTCCGGCAAGCCCAACGCGGCGACGGACAGGCCATGGACCGCCTCGCCACAATGGCCAGGAGCAGGCTCTATGCCTATATTTACCGCCTGACCCTCAACCACGACCTGGCCCAGGATCTTTCGCAGGAGACCCTCTTGAAAATGATCGAGAGCGTCACGGGCATCGAACACCCGGATCGGTTCTGGGGATGGCTGTTCCGGACCGCTCTGGGCCATGTCCAGCACTACTATCGCGACCAGGCCCGCGCCCAGCAGGTGGAATTCTCCTCGGCCAGCCGCAAGCGTCTCGGCGATTACCTGTCCCACGACCATGACGATGGGCTGAATCGTCTGATGCGGAAGGAACTGGCGGAGGCGGTGGTCGAGGCCATGGCGCAACTGAAGCTGACGTATCGAAGCGTCCTGACCCTCCGCTGCTACGAACAGTTGTCCTTTGCCGAAATCGCCGACCTGATGGACTGCAAGGAGCTGCGGGCCCGCGTGCTTTTCTTCCGCGCCCGGCATTCGCTCCATCGTCGCTTGGCGCGGCGCGGGTTCGGCAAAGGGTTGCTCCTGACCGCTCTGGGGCTCTTCGGGCTCCTGACCGCCCCCGCCGACAGCGCCTCGGCCACGACCGTCACCGCCACCAGCATCCACGTCGGCGCCCTGGCCACTGTCGCCGGCATCGCAGGAACGCCTTCGGGTTTCGCGGTGATCCTGACGGTCGCCGGCATGACGTTCACCCTGAGCCTGTCTCTCCATCATCTCATCTATGTAGTCCTCATTGGAGGTTTCCTCCTCGTCAGCGTGGCAATCGCCCTCTTCTTCGAGTGACAACCGGTCCCGTGGCGGGGAAATCGCCCTCTCTGAGGACCTTTCGGATCGAAGTCAAACGCCTTTCACGCCGATATAGATTTTGTGGGAACGGCAGAAAATCGTTGTCTGCCCGACACATTTGTGCTACAAAGGAACCAAGGTAAGTAGGTTTTTTCCGGACCAGCCAGCGTAATGGCGCTCGCAGGAGCAATACGGGCATGCCTGCGGGAGACCGGCGGGTCCCTTATCGGTCGGAGGTCGTAATACGGGGTGTTTCACCTGAACTAAGGCAGCATGGAGACCGCAAACCACCGGGTCTTCGTCCCCTCGCATCTCCCTTCATCGATTCATGCTCGTAGCCTACCGTCAGAAGGAGGTTAGTGCGCGACATTCAGTGTCTTTTCACCCCTGAACAGCGGATATCTCCATCGTCGGAACGAAGATTTCGTCCTGGTGGCTTCCGGCTTGTCGCCGGCGGAGGTGTCCACGGTTTGACTGTTTTTTGCAGGAGGATCAACATGTGTAGGAAGTTAGTCTGGCTGATCGTTCTCTTGGTGGTACTGGGCCCGGTGGGTTCAGCGTGGGCCGGATTTGACCCGGCACTCGTCGCCTGGTGGCCCTTTGACGAAGGCACCGGCACGATAGCTGCCGACGCATCCGGCAACGGCAACGACGGCGCCATCACCGGCGGCGCACAGTGGGTCGTCGGGCAGCTCGGCGGCGCCCTCCAGTTCAACGGCTCCGACGCCGAGGTCAGTGCCCCTCACCTCGCGTTCGACAACCGCAGCTTCACGATCGCCATGTGGGTCAACCCCGTGCTCAGTGGCTCGGCGATCATCTTCTCCCAACGGGATTCGGATACGGCGAACCTGAACATGCACATGCGACTCGGCGGTCCCAGCAGCACCGACGCCCCCGTTCGCGCCGTCCGTTTCGGGTTCTACAGCAACGATCTCGATTCCCCTCCCGACACCTTCCAGGACAACACCTGGTATCATGTGACGTTCTGGTACGACTATGATAATCTGGACCGCAGAATCTATGTCGATGGCGAACAGGTCGCTCAAGATGCAGGCGCGCCCTATCTCGGGGCGGCGGGCGATACCATCGTTGGTTCCTGGGATACCAGCCAGTTCTTCAACGGCATCATCGATGACGTCCAAATCTACCACAAGGCCCTGTCGGATTCCGAAATCCGGAAGATCATGTCGGGTCTGGCCGATCAGTCGCTGGCGCAGAGTCCCAGCCCGGAAGACGGCTCCGTGGATGTGCCGCGCGAGGTGGCATTGAGTTGGATGGCGGGGGAGTTTGCGGCGACGCATGATGTGTACTTCGGGATCTCGCTGGACGACGTCAATGCGGCGAGCCGGAGCAATGCTCTGGATGCATTGGTTAGCCAAGGACAGACGGCGACGACCTTCGATCCGGCGGGCGTGCTGGATTTCGGCACGACGTACTACTGGCGCATCGATGAGGTCAATGCGGCGCCCGATAACACGATCTTCAAGGGCGAGGTCTGGAGCTTTACGAGCGAGCCCTTCGCCTATGCGATCGAGGACGTCGCCGCGACGACCAACGGCGCTTCGGACGAAGGGTCGGGGCCCGAGCGGACGGTCGACGGGTCCGGTCTCAACGAAGCGGATCAGCACTCGATCGATGCAGGCGATATGTGGGTGGCCAGCATGCCGGAAGGCGAGCCTCTGTACATCGAGTATGCGTTCGATCGGGTCTACAAACTGCACGAGATGCTGGTGTGGAACTACAACGTGCAGTTCGAGATGATTCTCGGCTTCGGTCTCAAGGACGTCACGGTGGAGTATTCCGCCAACGGGACGGACTGGATGACGCTGGGCGACGTGCAATTGAACCAGGCGACCGCGAAGGCGACGTACACCGCCAACACGACGGTGGATCTGGGCGGCGTTCCCGCGCAGTACGTGCGTCTGATCGTCAACAGCGGTCATGGCATGATGGGCCAGTATGGGCTCAGCGAAGTGCGGTTTATGTACATCCCGGCGCAGGCTCGCGAGCCGCAACCGGCGGACGACGCTGCCGATGTCGATCCGGCGACGAGTCTGGCCTGGCGCAGCGGTCGCGAGGCAGCTTCGCACGAGGTGTACCTGGGAACCGATCCGAACGCGCTGCCGCTGGCGGCGACGGTGGATCAGGCGAGCTACACGCCCGGCACTCTGGAATTCGGCAGCACGTATTTCTGGCAGATCGTCGAGGTCAACGAAGCCGACGAGACGCCCGCCTGGGGTGGTGACGTCTGGAGTTTCGCGACGCAGGAATATGCGCTGATCGACGGGTTCGAGACGTACAACGACGACATCGAGGCGGGCACGACGATCTTCGACACCTGGCTCGATGGCTGGGTCAATGAGACCGGCTCGACCGTCGGCTACTTCGACGCGCCGTTTGCGGAGAAGACCATCGTCCGAAGCGGTACGCAGTCGATGCCTCTCCAGTATGACAACAGCGAGTCGCCGTTCTATTCGGAGGCGACGCGCGAGTTCGAGACGGCGCAGGACTGGACGGGTCACGGCGCCGATACGCTGGTGCTGTACGTTCGGGGCAACGCGCCGGACTTCAAGGAGACCGCCGACGGGCAGGTCATCATGAGCGCGATCGGCACCGACATCTGGGGCACGACCGATCAGTTCCGCTACGCCTACAAGAACCTGGCCGGCGACGGCTCGATCGTGGTTCGCGTCGACAGCCTGGTCAACAGCAACGAATGGGCGAAGGCGGGCGTGATGATCCG
>NPIE01002285.1_pt3 | contig 33484 bp, 51 predicted proteins | sample 8637661 | NCBI WGS metagenome assembly NPIE01 (sample SAMN07420842, study PRJNA396082) | bioreactor metagenome | isolation source: sample BA12 brine-fed electro-methanogenic bioreactor BA | place: Japan: Kochi | collected 2016-12-09 | reverse complement strand
CATCTTGCGTATATCGACACAAACCACGACACGCGTGCTGGTTCTTATGTTCTTATGAGAGATCTTGATTTTAATGATGACGATAGTTATTATTCAGGAACAGTTAACACATCTTGGACAACAGGAGATGGGTGGGATTCGATAGGTAGTATTGCTTATAGATTTACGGGCACTTTTAATGGCGACAATCACATAATAAGCAATCTTTATATTAATAGACCTTCTGAAGATTATCAAGGGTTGTTTGGGCATGTTGGTTTAATAGATGGAGATGCTAATATACTTAATTTAGGTTTAGAAGACGTAAACATTGTTAATGGTGGAGATTATGTTGGTGGTTTAGCAGGGTCTGTTGGTGATTCTAGTTATTCAGCGATAATTAATAATTGTTATTCAACAGGATTTGTTTCAGGAAATACTAATGTTGGTGGACTAATAGGGTATACTGCAGGTTCAGATATACAAAACAATTATTCAGAATGTGAAGTTGAAGGTGATCATACTGTTGGTGGTTTTTGTGGAGCTCTGGCCAATTCAACTATATTTAGTAAAAATTATTCAACAGGAATTGTTTCAGGAAATACTACTGTCGGTGGTTTTATTGGTTATTCTATTGGCCATATTTATGATTCTTACTCTTTAGGAGACGTAAACGGAAATCAGTATGTTGGTGGTTTTGTTGGTTATTACAACTCTAGATCTGTAAACGATTCATATTCAACAGGTTTTGTTTCTGGAAATACTAATGTTGGTGGATTTATAGGGTGGAGATCCGGTAATTTTTCACACATGAAAACAACAGTAAACAACTGTTTTTGGAATGTTACAACTTCTAGTAAAAGTTTGAGTGATGGAGGAACAGGCAAAACAACTTCAGAAATGATACAACAAGCAACATTTGACGTTTGGGATTTCATAGATGTTTGGGATATTAATGACACAATAAGTTATCCTTATTTGCAAGATAATGAACAGATACCACACCCAACACCCAACATAAAAATAATTGCTGATTATCTACCTGGCGAGTATACAAGATTATTTTTAGATATTTCTTTATCTTCATATCCTTCAGCTGATAGTATATATTATACAATTAACGGAACAGATCCAACTTGTTCAGGTTCTGGTTTACTATATACGGCGCCAATAACAATTACAACAGGTGAAACAACTATAAAGGCAATTGGCTGTGCAACAGGATATGATGCTATTGTGTATACGTTTGATTATAATCTTTTAGAACCTTCTGTAATATTAACTTTGGAAGATTTAGATGATGTAAGAAATAATTTGTCTGGATTTTATGCACTTGGTGCAGATCTTGATTTTAACAATTCCGGTAGTTATTCTTCTGGAGTAATAAACGAAGACTGGACAACGGGAGATGGATGGGATCCTATTGGGGATGAAAACAATTCATTTACTGGCATTTTAGATGGAAATAGTTATACAATAAGTAATCTATACATTAATCGTATAAATACAAACCATCAAGGGTTACTTGGTTACACAACAGACGCAAAAATAAGAAACGTTGATTTAGAAAATGTTTGGCTTGCGGGTGGTTTTCATGTTGGTGGTATTATAGGACAAGCAAATGAATCTTCAATAACAAACTGTTCTTCTTCAGGTGAGATATATTCAACTGGTTATACTGGTGGTTTAGTTGGCTCTGGTTTTGGTTTAGATTCTTCTAATGTTTCTTTTTCTAAAAATCATTCAAATATAAAAATAAATTCTACAGGAAGTATTGTTGGTGGAGTTGTTGGTTATTGTGAATATTGTGATATTACAGAAAATTATTTTGATGGTAATTTTAATAATAATGTTGCTTCTGCGGTTGGTGGTGTTGCAGGCCGTGTAGAAAATTCTGTTATTTCTAATAATTATTCTGCGGGTGTTGTTAGTGGAGATTCTTACGTTGCTGGTTTAGTAAGTCAAGCTTATGAATCTTCTACAGTTTCTAATAATCATTCTGTAAGTGTTGTTTCTGGAACAGGCACTGATCTTGGTGGTTTGGTTGCGTATAATGTTTCTTCTACAGTTTCTAACAGTTACTGGGACACAGAAGCTTCAGGACAATCAACAAGCGATGGAGGCACAGGCAAAACAACGTCAGAGATGAAAACACAATCTACGTTTACTGGTTGGGATTTTACAGATGTTTGGAACATTACAGAAAGCACAACTTACCCTTACTTACGAGAAAACACACAAGACCCTTTACCAACATAATGTTTTTATAAAAACGCTTTTAACAAACCTTTATAAATTCTTTTGTTCTATAATTATTGTATATACTAATTTATGAAATAAACCTTTCATAAAAAAAATAAATCCGTTATAACTGCTTTTATGCAGGAGGTGCTAATTTGGATAAAAAAAACTTTGAAAAAGCAATTGACTTATCTTTAAAAAATTCTAAAGAAAGAAAGTTTGATGAGTCATTAGAAATGATTGTTTCTTTAAAAAATATTGCTTTAAAAAACAAAGAGCAAAGAATAGATTTTGTAATTAATCTACCACACGCTTACAAGAAAGAAATAAAGTCTGTTATTTTTTTAAAGGATAAAAACTTAGCTAGTCTATCTAAAGGTATAATTAACAAAATATACCTTGAAGAAGAAATTTCAAAAATTTCTAAAAAAGATGCGAAAAAACTAGCAAATGAACATGACGTCTTTTTAGCAGAAGGTCCTGTTATGTTAACTGTAGGTAAAAGTCTTGGTCAAGTATTAAGTCCAAGAAACAAAATGCCTGTTATTGCTCCACCAAATATTGATGCAATAAAGGCTTTGTTAAAATCTTCAATTGCTAAGCAAAAAATAAGTAATAAAAAAAACAAAAGCTCTGTAGCTATACAAACAAAATTTGGAAAAAGAAGTTTGTCTGTAAATGATCTTGCGGAAAACGCTTTTTTTATATATAACGCAATTGTTGAAAGATTGCCTGCTGGTGAACATAATATAAAAAACATACTAATAAAAACAACAATGGGATCTCCAATAAAAGTAGGTGAGAACAAATGAGACACACAAAAAAATGGAGACTTTCTCAGTTTGATGAGATAAAATCAATAGTATCAAAATATAGTGTTGTTGGTATTGGTAATCTAGATGGGTTTCCTGCTGCTTTGTTACAAAAACTTAAAAAAAAACTTGATGATGTTGTTTTTAAAGTAACATCCAGAAGTGTTTTACAAAGAGTTTTGAAAGATGCAGGTCATAAAGACGTTGTTGAAAAACTACCAAACCAAGCAATATTAATATTAACAAATAAGAATGCTTTTGATCTTTATTCAGCAATAAAAAAAAGTAAAGCAAAATCAAAAGCAAAGATAGGAATGATATCACCAATAGATATTGTTGTCCCTGAAGGAGATACAGGACTTCCACCAGGACCAGCGTTATCTGATCTTAAAAAAGTTGGTATCAAAGCACAAGTAAAAGGAGCAACAATTTATGTTCCTAAAGACACAACAATAGCAAAGGCTGGAGATATAATTACTTCTGATGTTGTTAGTACTTTATCTAAGCTAGATATAAAACCTGTTGAACTTATATTAGATGTTCCTTTAGTAAAAGAAGATAAACTAATATATTTGAAAGATGTTTTAGATATTGATGCTGATAAGACATTAGAAGATATAGTTTCTGCTGTAAGATCTAGTCTTAACTTAAGTGTTGAGATTGCTTATCCTACAAAAGAAAATATAGAAATAATTATTGCAACTGCTAATCTAAAAGCAAAAGCACTTGAAAAAGAAGTAAGTGAAAAAAATAATTAAAGAAGGTGAATTTATGGAATATATATATGCTGTACTTTTGTTACATAAAGCAAAAAAAGAAATTACAGAAGAATCTGTAAAAAAGGTTTTAACGTCTGCAGGACTTACTGTAGATGATGCTAAACTTAAAGGTTTGTTATCAACCATAAAAGATATCAATATAGAAGAAGCTATAGAAAAAGCTGCAATGCCAGTTGCTGCTGGAGTAAGTCAAGAAGCTCCAAAAGAAGAAAAGAAAGAAGAACCTGAAGAAGAAGCTGTTTCTGAAGAAAGCGCTGCTGAAGGTCTTGGTGCTCTTTTCGGATAGTTTCTTTAGATGTTTAAGATAATCTTATATTTTATATAAGATTATTTTTTCTTATTTTTTTTGCACTGGCCATGTCGCCTACCAAAACAAACTTATTTTGTTTCTTGTCTATATATATGTGTAAACATATACTAATAAAATCATTTACAACTATATATTATATATAAATACTTTAAACACATGTATACCTATGACAGAATATATAGAACATAAGAACATAAGAAAAAACAAAATCCAAAAAAGATTATATCAAGAACTACTTACAGCAAAAGCCTTTGATGAAAATTCTTTAGTTGTAGCTCCAACTGGTTTAGGAAAAACGATAGTTGCTATTCTGTTAATAGCATATATGTACAATAAAAATAAAAACATTCTTTTTTTATCACCAACAAAACCATTAATAACACAACATAAAGATTCTTTAAAAGATCTTTTAACAATAGACAAAGAAAAAATTATCTTGTTAACAGGAACAACAACACAACAAAAAAGAAAAGAGATATACAACAAACAAAAAGGTATGGTTATTTGTGCAACTCCACAAACAATAAGAAACGATATACTTAAAGGATATCTTAAAGAACAAGATTATAATCTAATAATATTTGATGAAGCACACAGAGCAGTAGGAGATTATTCATATGTAGAGATATCTTCTTTTTTTTCTGAAAAAATAAAAAGATTAGGTCTTACTGCATCTCCTGGCTCTAACAGAAAGAAAATCCAAGAAGTTGCTGATAATCTTAAAATAAAACATGTAGAGATAAGAACAGATACGGATATAGATGTTGTTGATTATCTTAAAACAGTAGAGATAGAAACTGTATTTACTGAACTTGATGATACTTCTAAGAAAATATCTTTGTTTTTTGAAAACTTTATTTCTGAGAAAGTTATTTTTCTTAACAAACTAAACATAAGAATCTCAAAAAACCACACAAAAAAACAAATCTTACAAGCACAAGCGATAGTTATAGATAGAATAAACAAAACAAAAAATAAACTTTTGTATGTTGCTTTATCTCAAACCGCATCGATTTTGAAGATATATCATGCTAAAGAACTTATTGAGACGCAAGGTTTTATATCCACAAGAAAATATTTAGAAAAAATATTTAAAGATGCACAAGATAAAAAAGCAAGCAGAGCTTTAAAACAAATTGTTAATGATAAAAACATTTGTCAAGCATACACTCTTTTATTAAACATAGATCCTAAAAAAAATATATACTCAAAACAAAAACTGCTTATTGACTTTGTTTCTAATTTCCTTAAAAACAACAAACAATCAAAAATTCTTGTTTTTAACAACTTTAGAGAAAACGCTAATCTTTTAGTTACTTTACTAAACCACCAAAAGAACGTGTCATCTGTACGATTTGTAGGACAAGCATCAAAAATAAAAGACAAAGGATTAACACAAAAACAACAAATCCAAATAATAAAAGATTTTAGAGAAAACAAGTTTAATGTTCTTGTTTGTACGTCTGTTGGAGAAGAAGGTTTAGACATTCCTTCTGTTGATCTTGTTATTTTTTATGACGCTGTTGCTTCTGAAATAAGATCTATTCAAAGAAGAGGAAGAACAGGTAGATTTAATGCTGGTAAGGTTGTTTTGTTACTTAACAAAGGAACTGTTGACGAACATTATTACTATGTTTCCTTAAATAAAGAAAAAAAGATGAAAAGAACTTTAAACAACTTTCATTCACCTACTTTATCTAAAAAGAAAAAAACAATCTTTGATTATTAATCTGATTATTTATGTTAAAAACAATAAATATTATATGTGATAAACGAGAAGTGCCTTCACAAGTAGTCTCTGAACTGCAAAACATTTCTTCTAAAGATATACAATTAAACATAACTTTAGAAACTTTATCTGTTGGTGATTATCAACTTTCTTCTGACGTTGTTATAGAAAGAAAAACAATATATGACCTTGAACAATCAATCATAGATGGAAGAATTTTTTCTCAAATAAAACATCTAGTAGATGTTCCTAAACCAGGACTAATAATAGAAGGTTCTTTAGATATTCTTAAGCACCACACAAGAATAAACCGAAAAGCATTAATAGGGTTGATCACTTCAATTGGTTTAACCTACAAGATACCTGTTTTTTTCACAAGAAACCAAAGAGAGACTGCTGAGTTTTTGTATGTTATTGCTAAGAAAGAACAACTTTCTAACAATAATAACAACAAGCTAAGATATTCTAAATACAAGATGAACGACAAAGAAAGATTATTATTTATTATAGAATCTTTTCCTGATATTGGCCCTACTTTATCAAAATCTATTCTTAAAGAGTTTAAAACCCTTAAAAACGTAATCTCTGCGGATATAGAAGATCTACAAAAAATAGATAAATTAGGTCCAAAAAAAGCAAAAAGACTAAAAGAATTGTTTGAGAAACATTACATCTAAACAAAACACATTTTCTCAATTATCTTTTCTCTTACATTTTCTCCTGTTACTTGATAATATTCTTTTGCTTTTTGTTTATCATATTCTATTTTTTTTTCACGAGCATTTAGTTTCTTTTTAAGATCTTTAAGATTTATTTTTCCTTCATACACAAAAAAAACAAAATAATCGTTTACTCCTGTCTTTATCTCAAACTTTTTATCTATCTTGTTTATTTGGTCTGTTAGGCTTAATAACAACAAAACTTCTGTTTGTAAATTTTTAGAAACATTTATCTTATCAACAAACCTGTTTTTAGAAATAAACACAGACCAGACCAGTTGTAAGTCATCATAAACATATTTATTTGGAATTATTATAATTTCTGCTTGTTTTAGTTCTTCTATACTTTTTAAATAGTTTTCTATATTAGTAATATTTATAGATCCATATATATATTCTATATTGATCTTTTTTTTAGAAACTTCAAATGAATATTTATTGTTCATAAATAAATAATAGTACTAAAAGGTATTTAAAAGATGTTTTTTTAGAAAAAAATAATATTTAATAAAGGGTGAATAACAAATGGTAGAATGGAAAAAAAAATCAAGAAGAAAAGCGACTGGAGGAATAAACAATTCAGTTAACAGAAAAACAAAAACCTTGTCTGAAAAGGGTGGTCTTTTTTCAAAAACAATAATAGATGAAAAGGATCAAAGACACAAGACAAGAACTATTGGTGGTTCAGAAAAAACAAAGATCACAAAAGTTTCTTTTGTTGTTGTTTCTGAAGGAAACAAATCAAAGAAAGCAAAAGTTTTAGACGTAATCTCCAACTCAGCAAACAAACACTTTGTAAGACAAAGAGTTGTTACTAAAGGTGCTGTTCTTAAAGCTGAGCTTGATGGAAAAGAAGTCAAAGTAAAGGTTACTTCAAGACCTGGTCAATCTGGTTCTGTTACTGGTGTTATTGTTAAGTAATTTTATGATTTTCTTATCTAATTATAGATAAAAAGAAAAAAATGATAGACACAAAAAAACATAAAAAAAAAGCGTTAAGTTTTTTAACGTATTTTTCAGGTTCTTTTATTGTTGTCTATCTTCTATTATCAAAAACTTTTCTTTATAGATACATAAATTATTTTTTTGGAACGATTTCTAATTTCTTCATAAACTTATTATCTATAAACACGACTTTTATCTTTGATGATGTTTTTAATCTTTCGATCATTGTTGTCTCTGCTATAGACTACCCTATCTTTATCTCTTATCTATGTACAGGTATACTTGAGTTTTGTTTACTTGTTTCCGCAATATTTGCAACAAGAGAGGTTATTTTTAAAAAAAGATTGTTGTGGATATTATTTTCTTTATTGTTAGTTGTTTTTTTTAACATTTTCAGAATAGTTTTAACAACTTTAACAATAGTTCTTTTTAGTGTCTCTTTAGCAAACATCTTTCACGAGATTTTGTTTAGATTGTTTTTAATAGTTGTTGTTGTTGGTTTCTATTATTTGTTTTTAAAAAAGAACATTAAAAACTAGCTTTTATTTTCTTTAACAATTTTTTTAACTTGCTCTACTGTCGTATATTCTAATGGATTTATGTTATCTATAATATACTTCATCTCTTGCAATTCTTCTTTTTTAGAAAACTTTTTTGAAAATGCTTCTATCGTCGACTCTAGGTTTTTTATTTTACTTTCTATGTCTTTTTGTTTTTTAAGAATCTCTTCTATTTTTTCATTTGACACGTCTGAAGATGCGTTTCCTATTCCTGTTTTGGATGCTATTTTTTTATTAAGAATAAGTATGTTTCTTCCTAATATCTTTTCATTATGTACAAGATACTTTATTTTTTGAGAGAGAACAAGTATACTTGACTGTAAAGCTTTAATATCTTGATCTCCTGTTGATTGATCATCAGCCATGTTTTTTTCCTTTTTTTTGTTTATATAATAAATATATATATATAATTAGCTTTTATAACCTTTTCCTTTTTTGTAAAAACTGTTTTTTTAAAAATATTTGGTTTTTCTTTATATCTTTATATATATAAAAGCATTTATAAATATTTTGTGTATAATATATATAAGAATTTAATTATTTAAAAAGGTGTCTAACAATGAAAGACGATGGCGATATTGGCTGTAACGGCGCAAATGACTTATAGGTAACTTACATAAAAAATAAAGCGCGTTTTTTGCAAAAAACAAATCTTTTTCTTTTTAACTTACATTTATAAATTGTTCGGTGCTTATTATTTATTAATCATACAAAGTTAATATTATACATATAAAATAAAAATGTGATATATTATGAAAAAAATATTTATAAAACCAATCTTATTTATGCTAGCTGTTTTTGTGTTATTCTCTTTTTTAAGCACAGTCTCTGCAAGCAATTTTTATATAGATGCAACCTTAGTAAACACAGACACTTTTCCTGGGTATATGAACGTCCAGTATGGAAATTACTATGACAACGTTAATCTAAAACTAAGATTTAGGTTAGGTGAGATTCCTTCTGGTTATTCTTCTGTTCCTGTTATTGTTTCTCCAAAGATATATGGAATAACAAGTTCTGGTGCAACTTCTTTAGTCTATTCTTCTCCTGCCATCTATTATTACGCAAGTACTTCTAACTATTATGAGTATGTTGTCCCTAACATCTACTATCTACAACCAACACACCCTGCTTACAAGATAGTAACTTATGCAAGACCAATCTACTCAAACACCTATGTTCAACAAACGTCTTTTGTTTATATTGACACAACAACAACAATTCCCACAACTGTTCTTGATCCTCCTTACCAACCATCACCTCCAACACCTCCAATAATAACAGATTATTATCTTTCTGGTCAACAGTATATTTATCTTGACGAGTATCAAGAATATACTTACAACCTAAAAATAGTAAACAACTCTTCAGAACCGCTTTCCTTAATAGCTATTCAAGCTGAAGAACCCGCAAGACTAGATATTAAATCAATCAATTACCCTTCAACAGTTTCCTCAAACTCAAGCGCATACGCAACAATAAAGTTACATAGCTCGAGTGTAAGCTCAGACTATACAGGTTCATTCAACATAAACGTTATTGCAAAATATGGCAACCAATTAGACATAGAAAAAACATATAACGTTAGTTATAAGATATTTGATGAATATACAACAAACACAGGAAGTTGTAGAGACATTTCTTTAGAAAGATATTTTTTTACATTTAATGAAAATCAAATATGTGTTGAAGATTTAGAGATAACAAACGATTCTGAGGATTATGATTTTATTATTGATGATATTTCTTTACAAGAAAACAACTATATAAAAACAAAAATAATAGACTACCCAGACGAGATAAAAAAAGATTCTTCTGAAAAAATAAAAACAGAGTATGTTATTAACAACATAAGCAATAATATAACAACTTCTTTAAACCTAAAAATAAAAGGAAAACTAACAAGATATGGAAGTTATTCAAAATCTTGTACAATCGAAGAGCCTGTAAAAATAAATCTAAAAAACATAGCTACCACAACAGCAATAAACAACGACTGTTCAGATATACAGATATTTGCTCCTAACATCTCTTTGTTAGGAAACCAAACAAAGTCTTTTACTATTGATGATGGTTTCTTTATCTACAACAACTCAAACCAAAAATTTATTGTTGACAACATAACAATAAACAAAACAACTGATAAAGCAACAATAACAAGAACGCACACTTCTGATATTGTTTATGCGTCTTCTGAATATCCTTTGTCTTTTAATGTTTCTACATCTAATGTAGATAACACAGTAAACGATACACTAACAATAAAAGTAAGTGGAAGATTTGAAGACAACACTTATTGTTCCTACTCAGCAATATCAAAAACAACAAGTTTTAATATCTTAAGCCCAGAAGACAGATGTTCTCAAGTTGGTTTAACTTCTAAGATAGTCTCTCAAGGAAGAAACGATATTTCTCTTTATAACCAAACAAACGATATTTTTTATGTTACTTCTTTTTTAGTAACAAACAAACATAACCTAGATGCGGTTATTCATAATCAAACACCAACAATCTTAGAAAACAAAACAATAGATCTACCAATAAGCTTTACAGGCACAGGTTCTTTAGAGCTAAAGTTTAAAGGCCAATTTTCTGATGGTCTTGTGTGTGATTTTACAAACACCTACAGTGCTGTCTTTAATGCAAAAAGATCACAATACTTGCTTGATCCTGGTAACCAATGTTTAGCGTTTCTTGATGTTCCAACAACTTTTGAAATTAACAACTTTTTTGAAGCTTTAAGACTTTCTTTCACAAATAACACATCAAAAGGCGGAAAGATAACAATCTCTGCCCAAGGTTTGGTTGTTAATCCACCGGTTATACATCTTTCAGGATATGATGATTTTTCAGAAACAATAACTTTAAGTAATTTCAACAACCCTAAGACGATCTTTTACAAGCTTGAGTTAAACGGGTGTGAGCCTCAGTTGTTTTTCACAAACGTTTCTGAAAAAGTTTCTTTTGATCAAAGACTAGAGATTCTTTCTTACCCACAAGTAATTTCTCCTGATAAAAAAGAAGTGGTTGTTTCTTTGGATTTAAAAAACAACTATAGTTATTTAGAAGATGTAACAATAAAGTTATCTGGTTTTCCTAAAGAATGGGTTGCAGAAACAAAGAATATATCTCTTTCTCCTAAAGAAACAAAAAACGTTTCTTTGTTAATGACTATTGAGGATCTTTCTGTCAACCAAGAGTATCAAGGGTATATAGAGGTTTATAAAAACAATAACCTAGTCTTTCAAAAAAAATTAACAATAAACTTACTAAAACAAGAAAAGAAAATAGATTTTTCATATAACCTAAAAAAGCTTAACGACTATCAAAACGTATATTCTTTGACCCTTACTCTTACAAACAACACAGATAACTCTCAATCACTATCAGTAGACTTTATAGAAAACGAATCTTTAAAAGATTCTTTTATCTTTGAAGGTCCTGAAGTTGTTGATCTTTCTGAAAGCCAAACAAAGGAGATTGAGTACAGAATAGTTTCTCCTAAACAACTTTCTTTAAACGACCTAAAACTTTCTCTTAAAGATAACCAAACAAACGAGATATTAGAAGATGTTGATTTAATATATGATGCACCTTCTCCAATCTTTGCTGGTTTTTTAACACTTGGTTCTACAACAAATGTTTTTTTAATATTTGTTTTATTAATCCTAATAATAATGTTTTTTAATAAAATAAAAAAGCTAAACAAGAAAAAATAATCTTTTTCTTGTTTTTAGCAAAAAACCAAACGTTTATATATTTTTTTACTTATATATATATTAAGAGATTTTATATGTATCTTACGTTTTCAGCAGTTTTTGTAAGTATTCTTTTATTTGCTTTAGTTTCTTTGTTGCTTACTTCCAAAAACATAAAATGGATGTTAATCTATAAATATGGATTTTTGTTTGTATGTATATTTATTTTCATAAACCTTATCTTATATCCTTTGTTACTAAACACAAAAACAGCTAGCTATATCTATCTACTTGGCATAGGCCCCGGCATAGCTTTAATGAACATTCTTGGCGTGTTTGCTACTCAAGAGGTTATCACAAAGCTTGTTCTTGCTTCAATATATTCTTTGTGTGTTTATTTTTTGTTTGGTGCATCTATAGGATCAATTGTTGAATACTCTAAATCTTATAAGAAAAAAAAAGTTTTAAAGAAAAAGCAAAAGGCTCAAACATCTTTAGAGATATTAATAGTTCTAGCTGTTTTAATAATTGTTGCTATCATCGTAGGCGTCTTATATTTTTCAATAATCTCAAAAGATTCTGGTAGGTCTTCAGAGGTTATTGGTGAAACTGATACTATTGTTGAAATTATTGAAGAAGATGCTGTTGAACATAATCCTATAAGGCTCCCAACTGGTTTGATCAAAGGTTTGTTTGAGAGGTGACTTTTTTGTTTATTTTTAGAGAGATGGTTGTTGTTTTTCAAAATTTATTTTGTTTTTAAAGATTTATTTATAAACCTTTCTGTACTATATAAATATTATTTATATAACAAATATAAATAGTTTTTTGTGTACACTGTGTGTTAACAGGTTTTTCTGTTAGCGAATTTATTAATATTTTGTTAATATATAAATACACAAAAGCTATAGAAAACATAAGTTTTATTATGTTTATAAAATTTATTTTTAAAAATAAACATGTTTGTTTATTTTTATAAGACGATAACAATATTTATTTAAATGTGAAAAACATATGGGCAAAAGAAACAAGCCAAGAGCAGGTTCAATGGCGGTTTATCCAAGAGTAAGAGCAAAATCTAATATTGCTAAGTTTAGATATTTTGGAGATGAACAAAACCAACAAGAGTGTAAACCACTTTGTACGTTTGGGTTTAAAGCTGGAATGGTTACTGTTTTCGCAAAAAATGCAAAAAACAAATCATCAAGCTATGGTCAAAAGATAGCAGTTCCTGCAACTGTTGTGGAAACTCCTGACATGAAGGTTGTTGGTGCAAGATTTTATAAAGAAGATAAGTCTGTTTCTAAAAAGATGGCTGTTAATGAGTTTATTGTTTTAGATAAATATCTAAAAAAAAGAATTGTTGGAAAAAAACAAAAACAAGCAAAAACTCTTGAAGACGCTCTTAAAGATAAAGACAAAGCTGATTTTTTAAGGTTGTTAGTGTCTATTAACCCAAAAGACACAACAACAGGTCAAAAAAAACCATATGTTGTTGAGATTCCTTTATCTGGAACATACGATCAACAGGTTGAATATTTAAAAAAGAAGTTTAATAATAATATATCTTCAGACGAAGTGTTAACAAAAGACGATTTTTTAGATGCAAAAGCAGTTACGATTGGTCATGGATATACAGGTCCTGTAAAAAGATTTGGTATAAAGATACAAAGACCAAAATCCCAACAGATACAAAGGCATGTTGGATCTATAGGCCCTTGGCACCCTGCAACGATAATGAGTACGGTTCCAAGAGCTGGACAGCATGGTTATCATACAAGAACTGTTTTTAATAAAAGGTTGTTAATGATAGATGATGACGTAACCAAAGTTCTTCCAAAAAGTGGTTTTAAAAACTACGGGGTTCTTAAAAACAAATACATCGTTGTTGCTGGTAATCTACCAGGCCCAGTAAAAAGAGTAGTTACTTTTAGAAAAGCAACTAGACCACAAAGAACAAACTTAGAAGTAACTGATGTTGAAGAAATAATAAAATAAAGAATGATTCCTTATGAAAGCAAATGTTTTTGATGTTAATGGACAAGTAAAAAAAGAAATTGATTTGCCAGAATATTTTTTTCAGGAGTATAGACCTGATCTTATAAAGAAAGCTCTTATCTCTAGTCAATCAAACAAATATCAACCAAAAGGTGTTTCTGTTTTATCAAACAGAGATAACACCGCAGAGTATATTGGTTCTAGAAAATATAGAGCAGTACAAAACAGAAACATAAACACAGGTCATGCAAGATTGCCAAGATTAAAAAACAATCGTACATTAATGGCAGGAAGGGTTGCAGGTGTTTCTCAAGCTGTTGGTGGGCCTAGAGCGCATCCTCCTAAAGTTTCTAAGATACTTATAAAAAAAATAAATTCAAAAGAAAGAACAAAAGCAATTATTAGTGCTTTATCTGCAACAACAAATCAAGATCTTGTAAAAGAAAGAGGTCATGTTTTTTCTAAAAATCTTAAACTACCAATTATCTTTGAAGATAATCTAGAACAATTACAAAAAACTTCTGAAGTATACACTACTCTTGAGAAGATAGGTGTTATAGATGATGTTACAAAAGCAAAATCTAAAAAACAAGTAAGGGCTGGAAAAGGAAAGATGAGAGGTAGAAGATACAAAAGAAGAAAAAGTGTTTTGTTTGTTTTAAATGATAGTAAAAACTATAAAGCATTTTCTAATCTTGAAGGTGTAGATGTTATTGATGCTAATCAGTTGTCTATAAAAGAATTAGCACCTGGCACACATGCTGGAAGATTAACAATATATACAGAGTCTGCAATAGATTCTTTAAAAAAAAGGTTTGGTAAATTTATTTAAGGTCGGTGTATCTTATGACAGAAAAACAATTAGAATATTTTGATGTGATTGAATATCCAATAATTACAGAAAAGACAGTTAATCTTATATCAACAAATAATAGAATATCTTTTGTTGTTAATAAGAAAGCAAACAAATCACAAATAAAAGAAGCTGTAGAAAAAATCTATAACGTAAAGGTGCAAAAAATAAATGTTTTGCATGATACAAGAAACAGAAAAAAAGCAATGGTTACTTTAAAGAAAGAGTTTGATGCTCAGGATCTTGCAAATAAGTTAGGTATATTATAAATATGTGATATTTTATGGGTAGACGTTTAAAAATTCAAAAAAGAGGAAAAGGAACACCTGTATATAGGTCTACGATACATGCAAAAGTAGATGTTAAGTATATTCCTAAAAAAGACCTTTTGGTAGGTCAAATAATAGATATGATTACAGATCCTGTAAGATCTGCTCCGTTAATGGAAGTGATGTTTACTTCTGGCAAAAAACAATATTTTATATGCCCAGAAGGGGTGTATACTGGTCAAAAGGTTGAAGTTGGTTCTGGTGCTAAACATGAGACTGGAAACGTTTTACCTTTAAAGGAGATAAATCCTGGATCAAATATCTTTAATATAGAAAAAAACTTCGGAGATGGTGGAAAGTTTGTTAGAGCAAGTGGTCAGTCTGCTATTCTTGTTAACAAGAAAGAAAAAGCAATAGTTAAGATGCCATCAGGACAACTAAAACCATTTTCTTTAGAAGCAAGAGCTACGTTAGGTGTTGTTTCTTGTGGTGGAAGAAAAACAAAGCCTTTTGTAAAGGCAGGAAATAAATTTTATGCAATGAAAGCTAAGGCAAAACCTTACCCAAGAGTAAGAGGCGTCGCACAAAACCCTGTAGACCACCCTTTTGGTGGTGGACAGCATCATGTAGGTCACTCAAAATCTACGTCTAGACATGCTCCTGCAGGAAGAAAGGTTGGTGCAATCGCTTCAAAAAGAACAGGTAGAAAGAAAAAGTAAAGGTGTGAAAAATGATAGGTGAATATAAGTTCCGTGGACATACGTTAGAAGATTTAGAAAAAATGTCGTTGGAAGAGTTTTTGAAACTAGTAAACTCTAGAGCAAAAAGACATCTTAAAAGAAACAAAAACGATGCTTTTTATGAAAATCTTTTAAAAGATAAAAAAAACAATAAACCAATAAGAACACACCGAAGAGATATTATTATTGTTCCTAAGATGATTGGGAAAACAATATTTGTGTATAATGGAAAAGAGTTTTTGCCTGTGGAGATAACAAAAGAGATGTTAGGTCACTATCTTGGTGAATTTTCATTTACAAGAAAAAGAATAAGACACGGAAAAGCAGGTATTGGTGCTACAAAATCAAGTACTGCTGTAAGTGTTAGAAAATAATGTGATTATTTATGGCTAAACACAATTATAATTACCAAAAAGATTTACCTGAAAAAAAACACGCAAAAGTGTATAAAACAAATCTTAGAATATCAACAAAGTATGCTACAGAGTTTTCAAATTATTTTAAAAACATGAATATTAACAAAGCAATAAAGATAACAAAAGATATTCAAGAAAAAAAAGATCATCTACCATTAAGAAAATATACGAAAAAAGTTGCACACAGAAAAGGTGAAGCAAAAAGAAAAACACCAACAGGAAGATATCCTATAAAAACAGCAAAGATGATACAAGAGTTGTTAGAAGAAGTAAAAGCAAATGCAGAAAACAAAAACCTTGATACAGATAAGCTAAGAATAATTCATATGTTTGCGACAAAAGGAACAACAAGAGTAAATCTACAACCGTTAGGAAGACCAAGAAGAAGAGAAAATAAATCAACAAATGTTGAAGTTATTGTCTTGGAGGAATAATCTTGAAAGAAAATTATTTTGTAAAAAACAAACTCAAAAAAATAGCTATTAACAAATATTTAGCAAAAGAACTTAGATCAGCAGGATTTATTGATTCAGAAATTTATAAAACACCGTTATCTACAAGAATAACAATCTATTCATCTAAACCTGGATTTGTTATTGGTAAGAAAGGTTCAAATATAAGAAAACTTACTGAGAATATTAGTGAAAAATTTGATTTTAATAAAGTGCATATAGAAATTGGTGAAGTTTCTAATAAAAACCTTGACCCAAAAGTCGTTATTGAAGAAATATCTAATGACATTAACAGAGGTGTTTCTTGGAAAAGTGCTGTTTATAGAGCATTAAGGCAAATAAAAAAAGCAGGTGCGGTTGGTGCTGAGATTATAGCTAAAGGAAACACTGCTGGAAAAGGTCAAAGAAAAAGAAAAAGCAGATATCATTTTGGATATTTAAAAAAAGCTGGAGATCAAAAAAATTTAGTTGGTTTTGAGAAAAAAACAACTTACCCTGGTCTTGGAACGATTGGTATAAGATTAAGAATAGTTCAGCCAGACACAATATTTAGTGATAAGATAGATGTTCTTGAGTTCGCAAAACAGTTTAAGATAAAAAGAGAAGAACAAATTCTTGAGGAAAAAGAGGCTAAAGATAACGAAGAAGAAACAAAAGATAAGAAGGAAGAAGCAAAAGACAAGGACATAGAAACAAAAGATAAAGCAAAGCCAAAACCAAAGACTAAGAAAAAGGAAACTAAACCTAAAGCTTCAAAAGAAACAAAAGATAAAGACAAAGAAGCAAAAGATAAGGTAAAACCAAAACCAAAGACTAAGAAAAAGGAAACTAAACCTAAAGCTTCAAAAGAAACAACAGATAAGAAAGAAGAAACAACAGATAAACCAAAGAAAGAAGTTAAAGTAAAAGAATCTGATAAACCAGAAGTCTTAAAAGAAACAAAAGATAATCCAAAGAAAGAAGAAAAACCTATAGAAAAGGATGCTTCTAACGATTCTAAAGAAAAGGAAACAAAGTGATGTTTTTATGGTAAAAGATAAAAAAAACATAACATCAAATAAAGAAATTGATGAAAAAATAAAAGAACTTAAATTAGAGTTGTCAAAAGAAAAAGGGTTGCTTGCATCTAAAACAAAATCAGTAAACTCAGCAAAGAAAAAAAACCTGAAAAAACAGATTGCAAGACTATTAACTCAAAAAAACAAAATAAAAACGAGGGTTGAATAAAGCTATGGAAAAAATATGTCCTATATGTCATCTTCCAGAAGACATATGTACTTGTAAACTAAGATCTCAGGAAAACAAACAACTTAAAATAGGAATTGAGAGAAAAAAATTTAAAAAATATGTAACAACTGTTGTTGGTTTTGGTTCAGAACAAGAAGGCAAAGAGGTTGCAAAATATTTGAAAAAAAAACTTGCGTGTGGTGGAACATATAAAGATAACATGGTTGAAGTTCAAGGTAACCAAAAAGAAAAAGTAAAAGAACTTTTAATAAAAAAAGGATATTTAGAGGAGTTGATTGATGCTTGATCTAAAAAACATAGAGTATCTTGGAAAAAACATAAATATAACAAATGCAACTGATCAATCCAAGATAGGGCTTTGTGGTTTAGTAATTTATCAAACAAAAGATGCTATTGTCCTAAGAAAAAATAAAAAAACATTTAAAATAAAAATAGCAGAAATAATTGATTTAGAAAAAAAATAAATTTGTGACAAAATATGACAAAAACATGTAATGATAAAAACTGTCCTGTTCATGGAAACATAAGTGTTCGTGGAAAGTTAATAGAAGGAATAGTTACAAAAAAAAAATCCGCAAAAACAGCACATATACAGATGGAAGAAAAAAAATATATTCCTAAGTATGAGAGATATTTAACAGTAACACACAAAAAAGCTGTTCATTGCCCAGAATGTCTTGACATTTCTGTTGGTGATGTTGTTTTGTGTGGAGAAACAAAAAAAATAAGTAAAACCAAGTCTTTTGTGATTATTAAAAAACAAACACAAAAAGGTGAAAAAAAATGAAACAAATAAGTGCTAATGTAACAAGAGGGTTACAAACAAGATCTAGATGTGTTTGTTCTGATAACAGCGGTGCAAAAGAGGTTGAAATTATTTCTGTATTTAAATATAAAACAAGATGGAGACAATATCAGTCAGCTGGTATAGCATCAATGGTTAATGTTGTTGTTAAAAAAGGAAAACCGTCTATTAAAAAGAAAATAGAAAAAGCAGTTATTGTTAGAGTAAAAAAAGAATACCGTAGAAAAAATGGTTTGCGAATCTCTTTTGAGGACAATGCTGTTGTTTTAACAGATGTTAAAGGAATTCCTAAATCTTCAGAAATAAAAGGCTGTGTTGCAAAAGAAGTTGGAGAAAGATTTCCGAAAATTGCTGGATTGTCTAGTTCGGTTATATAATGGTGATTTTATGAGTAAAACAAAAAAACCATCTAAACAAAGAAAAAGAAATATTTATAAAGCAAATATTTATGGTAAAAGAAAACTTTTAGTCGCAAAACTTGATAAGCCTTTAGCAAAAACAACAAACAAAAAAAGAATGACTATAAGAAAAGGCGACACAGTAAAGATATTAAGAGGAAACTATAAAGGAAAGTCTGGCAAAGTAGAAAAAGTTAGTTACACACATGCTAAGATATACATAAAAGATATAAAACAAACAAACTCAAGATCTCAAGAAAATATGATTCCTTTTAACGCATCAAATCTTATAATAACAGAGTTAGTATTAAACGATAACAAAAGAATAAAAAACCTAGATAAGAAAAAGGTGAAGAAAGATGGCAAATAAAGGCGAAACAAAGTGCTTAAAGATATTTAACGTAGGACACGTACATAAAGTTGACAAATCTAAAAGATTTGTGTTAAGACCAAAGACAGGCAAACACAATCTTAAAACAACTGTGTCTATTGGTTATATCTTAAGAGACATTTTACATTTAGCGGATAATAAAAAAGAAATAAATTATATTCTTAAAAACAGAGAAGTTGTTGTTGACAAAAAAACAATCTTATCTAAAAATTATTCTGTTGGTTTTTATGATATTATTGAGATACCTAAGATTGATAAATATTATAAAGTAACATTTAAAAAAAATGGAGAGATATCTTTAATCGAGATGAATAAAGATGATACTGGTTACAAGTTATGTAAAATAATCTCAAAAAAAATTGTTAAAAAAGGAGAGATACAACTAAAAACAAACGACGGTAGAACAATCTTAACAACAAACAATGCGTATAAAACAAAAGCAACAATAAAATATAATCTAGAAGATAACACAATAAAAGAATACATTCCTTTAGAACCTAAAAAAGAAGTGTTTGTTGTAGGTGGTAGACACATAGGTACAAAAGCAACTATCCTTGAGATAAAAGAAAGTACTATGAACAAACCATCATTAATAAAACTAAAAACAAACGATGATGAAGAGATAGAAACTACAGAAAAAAACGTGTTTGTTATAAATTAAAGATTATGTGATTTATTATGGAAACAAAAGATAAAACTCAAAACCCTTTAAGAGAAATACTAATAGATAAGGTGACTGTAAACATAGGTGTTGGTGAGACGGGAGAAGAACTTGAGAAAAGTGTAAAAATACTTAAACTTCTTACAAAAAAAAAACCTGTAAAAACAAAAGCAAAAGTAAAGCTACCAACATGGGGTATAAGACCTGGGTTGCCAATAGGTACAAAGGTTGTTTTAAGAGGAAAAGATGCTGAAGATTTTTTAATATGGACACTTAAAGCTAAAGAAAACAAACTTTCTAAAAAATGCTTTTCTAAAGAAGGTAATTTTTCTTATGGTGTTCATGAATATCTAGAACTTCCTGGCATAAAATATGACCCTAGTCTAGGTATAAGAGGTTTTGATGTTTGTGTTAATCTTAAAAGAAGAGGATACAGAGTAAAAATAAGAAAATATAATAAAAGAAAGATAGGTAAAAACCATCTTGTCACAAAGCAAGATGCAATCAACTTTGCGAAAGAAAAATTAAAAATAGTGGTTGAATGAAAGAAGCAGAATTAAAAAAACTAAGTAAAACAGATAAACGACTAAAAAGATCTAGAAAATGTAAGTTTTGTGGAACACAGAGAGGACTTATAAGAAAATATAATCTTTATATCTGTAGAAGATGTTTTAAAGATTATGCTCAAGATCTTGGATTTAAAAAATTAGATTAAATATAAAAATTATTATTAATAGGTGAAACTTTATGAGTTTAAATGACCCAATTTCAGATGCGTTAAATAATATAAATAATGCAGAATATTCAGCAAAAAGAGTATGTTTACTAAAACATTCTAAGTTTTTAGAGAACGTAGTTTCTTTGCTTAAAAAAGAAGGATACATAAAAAACTATAAGATAGTCAATAGAAGACCAGTAAATCAAATAGTTGTATATCTTAACGGAGCTATAAACAAATGTAAGTCTATAAAACCAAGATATGCAGTAAAAACCTCAGATTTTGAAAAGTTTGAAAAATCTTTCTTAATCTCAAGGGATGTTGGTCTTTTGATAGTAAGTACAACAGAAGGAATAATGACTCATAAAGAAGCAAAAGAAAAAAATCTTGGTGGAAGATTAATTGGGTTTATTTATTAATTAAAAATGGTTGATTTTTGTGAACGAATACAAAGAACGTAAGAAAGAAGTTAAAAAAGAAGTTATTGATATAGATAAAGATGTATCTATAACAACAGAAGATAATCTTTTATTTTTTGAAAAAGCAGGTCAAAAAAGTAAAATAAAAATAAATACAGTTTATCTAAAACTAGAAGTGAAAGACAATCAGGTTGTGTTGAATCCAGTAAACTCAAAGAAAAAAACAAGATCTGTACTAAACACAACAAAAAAAATGATTATGAACGCACTAAAGGGTTTATCAGAAGAATTTATATATAAGCTATCTATAGTATACTCTCACTTTCCAATAACAGTAAAACCAGAAGGTAATTTTGTTGTAATCTCTAACTTTCTTGGAGAAAAGAAAGCAAGAAAAACAAAGATTCTTCCTGGTTGTAAAGTAGAAGTAAAAGGAAAAGATATTATTGTTACAGGTCATGATAAATATTCAACAGGCCAAACAGCAGGAAATATAGAAAAAATAACAAGAGTTACAAAAAAAGATTTTAGAGTATTTGATGATGGTTGTTATATTGTAGAAAAACCAAAAAATTAAAAAATATGTGAAAAATATGAGTGTAGACACACCAAACTTTAGAGGGCATTTCCCATTAACAACAAGGCGTAAAAAAAAAAGACGAGATGTTAAAAAATGGAGAAAACCACAAGGAATAGATAGAAGTATTGCTGAAAAAAGAGGGCCTAGACCAAAAATAGGTTATGGTCATAAAAACGAAGACAAGAACAAACATCCTTGTGGACTTAAAGAGGTATTAGTTAGATCAGAAACTGATTTGTTAAAGATAACAAATAACGATGTTGCGGTTAGATTTTCAAGAACCTTAGGAAAAAGAAAAAAAGAAAAGCTTGTAGAGATTGCAAATGCTAAAAACTTAAAAATTTTAAATTAGTGAGTTATTATGAAGTTAAATAAACTTAAAGAAACTGCATCAAAAGTAATGACTGCAGGAAAACAAAAATTAAAAATAAACCTTGATAAATATAAAGAAAATAAAGAGGATGTAGACAAGGCAATTACAAGACAAGATGTAAGAGATCTTGTTAAGAAAGGTGTTGTCTATAAAGAAACAGATACTGGTCACTCAAGAGGTAGAGCAAGAAAATTGTTAGCACAGAAAAAGCTTAAAAGAAAAAAAGGACCTGGTAAAAAAAGAGGAACACCTAAAGCAAGAAACAATCAAAATTCTCATAATTTAAAAATAAGAGGGCTTAAGAAAAAGCTAAGAGAACTTAAAGCAGAAGATAAACTAAAAGATAAAAAATATAGTAAACTATATCTTATGATAAAAGGTAATTATTTTAGAGGAAAAAAACATCTAGAAGATTATGTAAATGGTGACAAAAAATGAAAAGTGGACCAACATATAAAGTTGCATTTAAAAGAAAAAGACTTAAAAAAACAGATTATAAAAAAAGATTAGAGTTATTAAAATCAAATACACCTAGATTTATTGTAAGATTATCTAACAATCTTGTAAGAGCACAAGTTGTTGAATATAAAAAAGATGGCGATATAACAATTTCAAGTAAATCTTCTAAAGATCTTAAAAAACTAGGTTGGAATCATTCACTAAAAAACACACCTGCAATATATCTTACTTCTCTTTTGCTTTGTCAAGATGTGAAAAAGAAAAATATTAATAAAGTTATTTTTGACTTAGGTCTTAAAAACTATAAGTCTGGTTGTAAGATTTATGCTGCCTTAAAAGCAGTTGTTGATTCTAAGATAGATTGTCCATATAATGAAAAAGCTTTTCCAAAAGAAGAAAGAATTTCTGGAAAGCATATAGAAGATTATAAAAAAAACAATATAACAAAAGATTTTGAAAATCTTAAACAAAAAATATTAAATATGTGATTGTATGAGTGCAAAGTTTAGACGACCAAAAAGAAAACCTATTGAAAAAGAGTTTGATAAAGAAGCGTGGCAACCAAAAACATTACTTGGAAAAGATGTTAAAGCTGGTGTTTATGAAACAATAGACGATGTCTTTGCGTCTGGTAAAAAGATAATGGAGTCTGAGATTATAGATTGTCTTATAACAAATCTTGAAAAAAGAACAATTGATGTTAAAAAAACAACAAGAGTAACAAGAGCAGGACGTCATTTCTCTTTTAGAGTGACTGTTGTTGTTGGTGACAAAAATGGTCATGTTGGTGTTGGGACTGGTAAAAACTTGGAAAAATTTACTGCACAAGAAAAAGCTGTCTTAAACGCAAAACTAAACCTAATAAAAGTAAAACGTGGTTGTGGAAGTTGGGAATGTAATTGTGATAAAAAACATTCTGTTCCTTATAACACAACAGGTAGTTGTGCATCTTTAAGAGTTACTTTGCTTCCTGCACCTAACGGTGTTGGTTTAACAATCAGTGACACCATAAAACCTGTTTTAGAACTCGCTGGCGTAACAGACGTTTGGTCAAAAACAAAGGGTGCAACTGACACAAAACTAAACTTTGTAAGAGCAACAATAGATGCTTTAGATAATATTTCTAAACTTAAGACACACAAAAAAATTATTAAAGAAGAACCTTCTGAAGAAGTTTCAGAAGAAAAAGAAGAATGAAAAAAAAGGTTAAAATATGTTTGCAATAGTAAGAGTAAGAGGGTATGTTAAAGTAAATAAAGATATAGAGCATACAATGAGGTTATTAAATCTTACAAGAGCTAACCATTGTGTTATTTATTCTCAAAACGAAAAAATAAAAGGCATGATTCATAAAGCAAGAGGATATGTTACATATGGTGAGATCTCAAAAGAGATGCTTAAAAAACTTCTTTTAAAGAAAGGAGTTGTTTATGATAAAACAGGAAAATCTCATAAGTTTAAAGAGATGTATAAAGAATCAAAAGATCAAGATAAGATTGTTGAAGATCTTTTTTTAGGTTCAAAGAAATTGCTTGACTATGCTATAAAACCTGTCTTTAGACTTAAACCACCTTCAAAAGGATATGAAAGAAAAGGTATAAAAAAAACATATAAGGAAGGCGGAGTGCTTGGCTATAGAGCAGAAAAAATAAATGTTCTTTTAAACAAGATGATTTAGATTTATAAATATGTGATTTTAATATGTCAAAAACAAAAAAAGATAGATTAAGAGGCAACAGAAGCCATGGTAAAGGCAATACTAAAAACAACCGTGGTTCTGGATGTAAAGGTGGTAAAGGTAGAGGTGGTTCTTTTAAACATAAATTTTCTAAATATTATGTAACTATAGGAAAAAGAATAACACAACTACCAAAACAAAAACCAAAAACAATTAATCTTATTGACTTACAAATACTTTCAAAAGACAAAACAGAGATTGATCTTAAAGAATATGGATATGGTAAGATTCTTGGAAAAGGAAATCTTACAAAAAAATTGATTATAAAAAACGCACAAGCCACAAAAAAGGCGCAAGAAAAAATTGAAGCACAAGGAGGGAAGGTTGAATGAATCTTCTTGATGGACTAATTGGGTTAATCCCATCCATAAAGGCACCTGTAAAGGTACCCACAATAAAGCAAAAGCTGTTATGGACATTGATTGTTCTTGTTTTGTTTTTCTTGTTAGGAACAGTTTCTTTGCTAGGTGTTGCAAGTACTGTTGATATTGGTTGGTACCAAACAGTTTTGGCTAGCAATATAGGTACGTTACTTACTTTAGGTATTGGTCCAATCGTTGTTGCATCTATTATTCTGCAACTTCTTGCTGGTATAAAAATCCTAAACTTTGATTTTGGAAATAAAACAGACAGAGCAAGATTTACTGGTCTACAAAAAATATTAGCTATCGTTATTGCATTTATTCAAGCTATAGTTATGACAAAGTTTGGTTTGCTAAAAGCAATGCCAGGAATGTTTACGTTTGTTGTTCTTCAGATTGTCTTAGGTGCGATATTAGTTATATATTTTGATGATATTATTAATAAATATGGTATTGGCTCAGGAATAGGTTTGTTTATTGCTGCTGGTGTATCTCAATCAATATTGTGGAGAATATTTAGTATCCCTATGGTTGGATATTCTGGAGGTTTGTTGTTTCAAGGAATAAGTCTATTATTATCTGGTAGTACTATAGAGCTATTAAGGTTTGTGCTTGTTCCTATAGGAATGACATTTGTTGTTTTTTTTGCTGTTCTTTATGCAGAAAGTCTACACATAAACATCCCCTTAACTGTAGGAAGAAGCGGAATGGGCGCCAAATATCCTGTAAAGTTTTTGTATGTTTCGGTTATGCCTGTTATTCTTGCATCTACTTTGTTAGTAAACATAAGCTTACTAATAAAACTTTTACCAAAAACCGCGTTTATTAACTTTATGGAAGTATTTTTAAATATCCCGCACACATTTGTAGAAACTATCTTTGCTAGTGGTTTTTCGTTTATCTTGTTGCTTCAGGCAATTGGTTATATGGTGTTGTTTGTGGGTACATGTGTTATCTTTGGAAAGTTTTGGGTAGAGGTTGGTGGACAAGGCGTTGATGCTGTTGCTAAACAGCTACAAAGATCAGGGATGTCTATTCCTGGTTTTAGAAGAGATGAAAGAGTTATTGTTGGTGTTCTTAATAGATACATTCCAACAATAGTTATACTTGGTTCAATGTTTGTAGGATTGTTATCCTTCTTTGCGGATCTTACAGGCGCAATTGGTACTGGTACAGGTGTTTTGTTAACTGTTGGAGTAATTTATAAGTTTTATGAACAACTTGCAAAAGAACAGGCTTTTGAGTCAAGTAGTATGTTAAAACAATTGGTAGGTAAGTGATAAAAGATGAGTTTTCCATTATTTAGTCCTTGGGCAGATATAATAATCTTAGCATTTTTGTTTGCTATTATAAATAAACTATTACAACATTTGTTTGCTAATCCAAAAAGATACTTTCAAATAAAAAAAGAAATAAAAGACACAAGTGAAGAGTTAAAAAAACTTTATAAAGAACAAAAAGTAGAAGAAGCACAAAAAAAACAAAAACATTCAATGAAACTTGTTGGTGAACAGTTTAAGCTAACAATGAAACCTATGTTTTATGTTATGATTGTTGCGTTTCCTTTACTTTATTTTATTAAACATTATTACGGAGAATTAATATATAATTTTGGAATATTTACGTTATCTGGCTTATGGGCATACATTGTCATAGGTATGGTAATATCTATTGTTGTTACAAATGTTTATGATAAAACTTTTGCTAAAAAATATACAAATAATTAATGTTATAAACAGGTTGATACAATATAATATATATAAACAAAAAAAATATTTGGAGAAATTAATATGCCATCACCAAACACAAAAAACAAAAAAAGAAAAAACGTAAGAACACCAAAAGGTGTGTCAAAGAAAATAATTGTGAAAAAAAAAACAAGTAAACATAAGTGTGCGTTATGTTCATCTTTGTTACATGGTATGCCACACGGAAAAAGGCCGTTTGAGGTAAAAAAGTTAAGAAAATCAGAAAGAAGACCTGAAAATTTACTTGCATCTGTCTTATGTCCAAAATGTAGAGATGTTGTTTATCAAGAAGCAGTTATGTTAAAGTATAATCTTAAAAAAGAAGAAGATGTTGATATAAAACGTTTGAAGTTTATTAACATGATTATTAAAAAAATAGAATAACTTATAAAATATGTGAAAAAATATGGGAATACTAAAACAAGGTACTCAATGTATTATTATGAAAGGAAGAAACTTTGGAAAAAAAGTAAGTTTAGATAAAGTAGATGACAAGTTTGTGTACTTTAAAATAAAAGATAAAGAAATGAAAATGGGGTTACGACAAGTATTCCCTCTTAAATAAAAAATTATGTGATATATTATGGTTGACAAAAAATCAAAAAATAAATCAAAAGGTAAATCAAAAGGAAAGCAACAGAAAACACAAAAGAAACAAAAAGATCCTGTAGTTGTAAAAAGACATACTACAGAAAGAATAAAAAAAGCAAAACAAAAACCACAACCATCTCACATTAATTTATCTACAGAACCTAAACACTTTAGGCAGATTGTTAGACTTGGAAATAGAGATATTCCTGGTTATTTAACAATAGATCAAGGACTTATGTTAATATATGGGATTAGTCATAGAATATCTAAAGTTATTAAAGATGTTTTTGAAGAAAAACAAGCAAAAAAATATGCGAAGATTGGTTATCTTTTAGAGGAAGATATTCCTATCATAGAAGAAGTTATTGAAAATATAGATAAATATGTTCCTTCTTGGTTGTTAAATAGATCAAAAACAAGAGAAGGAGAGAAAAAGCACTTAACGATGGCTGAACTTCAGTTGTCTCAAAGAAAAGAATTACAACGATTAGGAAAAATTAAAAGCTATAGAGGCTTAAGACTTCAGTGGGGTCTTCCTGTGAGAGGTCAAAAAACAAAATCAACTTTTAGAAAACAAGGAAAAGTTGTTGGTGTAAATAAGAAAAAATGATTGTTATAAGGGGAAATAATTTATGGGTGAACCAAGAAGATTAAACAGACAATATAGTGTTCCTAAAAAAATGTGGAATAAACAAAAAATAGTTAGTGAAAGAAAAATAATTAATGAATATGGTCTTAAAACAAAAAAAGAAGTTTGGAAAGCAGAAACAATAGTTAGAAAACTAAGAAAAACAGCAAGAAATCTGTTAGCAGGAAATGTAGATGATTATGATAAAAGACATCAAGAGTTATTTTCAAAACTAATAAATCTAGGAATATTTACAAAAGATAGTGTTTTAGAAGATGTGCTTAAGTTACAAACAACAGATTTTTTAGAAAGACGGTTACAGACACAAGTCTTAAGAAAAGGTCTTTCTTTATCAGCAAAACAAGCAAGACAGTTGATAACACATGGACACATTGCTGTGAACGGTGTTGTAAGAACAGCGCCTGGTTCCATAATAAAGATAAATGATAATATTTCTTACTCTTCATCAAAAATGAAAGCAGTTATTGATAAAGCTATGGAAACTAAAGGAAAACCAATTGTTAAAGAAGAGGAGAAAAAGGAGTGATTTTTATGGCAAATTCAAAAACAGGTGTTGTACACATATATGCTTCAAGAAACAATACTTTGATAGTTTTAACTGATGAGACTGGTGCAGAAATTATAGCAAAATGTACAGGTGGACAAATGACTAAGTCTCAACATAAAGAAGGTTCTCCATATATTGCAACAAAGATAGCACAAAACATTTGTGATAAAGCAAAAGATAGAGGTATATATGCTGTTCATGTTAAGATAAGAGCACCCGGTGGTAATCTTTATTATAATCCAGGACAAGGAGCAGAAGCTTCTTTAAAGTCCTTAACAAGAGCAGGATTGAATGTTTTAAGCATCTCTAATGCGACTCCTATGCCACATGATGGTTGTAGAAAAAAAGAAAGATATAGAAGAAAAAAATAATTGTGTGAAAAATATGCCTAAGATAAGTTTTGTTGAAGAATCTCCAAAAACACAAAAGTTTTTGGTAGAAAATACAGACCACGTTCTGTTAAACACGTTTAGAAGGATTGCAGGATATAATGTTCCTATATACGCTATTGATGAGATAGATGTTGTAGAAAATGATTCTGTGACTTTTGATGAGATGTTAGCAAACAGAATAGGCTTAGTGCCAATAACCACACCAAAAGAAAATACAGGTAAAAAAGTCACATTTAGTTTAGAGAAAGAAGGTCCATGTACAGTTTACTCAAAAGATTTAATCTCAAACGATAAAGATGTAAAAGTAAAATACGATACAATTCCATTAACAAAACTTTCAGAAAATAAAAGACTTAAGTTTGAAGGGTTTGCTGTGTTGGGTGAAGGAAAAAACCATACAAAGTTTATGCCAGCAATCGTTGCTTATCAACAGATAACAAACCTAAAAGTCTTAAGAGGTTGTGACTCTTGTGAAGCTTGCTTAAACGCATGCCCAAAAAACAACATAAAGATAGTGTCAAAGAAGCCAGTCTTGATAGACGCAAACAAGTGTGCTTCTTGTCGTGCATGTGTTGATGCGTGCCCAAAAGATTGTTTGTCTCTTGAGGATACAAACGATTATTATTTAACAATAGAAACGATTGGACACTGCTCTACAGAAGATCTAATAACAATCTCACAAAGATATGTTAAAGAATATTTTAGCTTGTTAAAGAAAAAGTTAAAGTAAGTTATGTTTGCTGGGGTTCCCGAGCGGTCAAAGGGGCTGGACTTAAGATCCAGTGCTTAGTGCTTCGCAGGTTCGAATCCTGCCCTCAGCATTACGATTAATATTAAAAAGTGTTGATTATGAAAAATATGAGAAAAAATATAGAATTAAAAAAAATAATAGATAAGTTATATAAAACAAGTGCAGAAAAAAAGAAAGATGTTTATTATGCGGTTGCAAAAGAACTTGAAAGATCTAACAAAAACAAAAAACCTGTTAATCTATCAAAGCTAGATAAACTTACAAACGTAAAAGATACATCTGTTGTTGTTATACCTGGAAAAGTTTTAGGTTATGGTGACATAACTAAAAAGGTTGTTGTTTATGCAAACTCATTTTCTGCATCAGCAAAAGAAAAGCTTAAAGAAAAAGCAAAAACGTTAATTGATTTTTGCGAAGATAAAGTAAGCTATAAAGATATTGTTATTATAAAATAAAAGTGAAAAGAATATGATTATAATAAATGGAAAAAATAAGATTTTAGGAAGAATGTGTACAGACGTTGCAAAGAAATTATTAACTTCTAATGAAAAAATTGTTGTTGTTAACACAAGATATGTAATAATAAGTGGAAGAAAAGAACAAATCTACAAAAAATACGATCTTAAAACAGAAAAAAAAGCAAAAGGTAATCCACGTAAAAACCCAATCGCTCCTAAATATCCAGATATGATTGTTAAAAGAGCAGTTAGAGGAATGCTTCCAAGAAGCCCAAAAGGTGCAAGTGCCTTAAAAAGATTAAAAACATTTATTGATGTTCCTGAAGAGTATGAGAAAGAAAAGCTAGAAGATACAAAAAAACCAACAATTTTATATATTACTCTAGAAGAATTGTCATCACACTTAGGAGCAAAATTAAAAAAAATATAAAAGAGAGATAACATATGGTAAAAAATTATTTAGTAAAATCCTCAAGAAAAAAATCAAGAGCAAGATGTGTTGTAAAAAAAGGGTCTGGTAAAGTTTTTGTAAATAAAACTCCTATAGACTCTTTATTTGATGGTTACAGAAAAGAGGTTGTTCTAGAACCGTCTTATATATGTCCAGATCAGTTTGAGAAACTTGATTTTTTCATAAACGTTTATGGTGGAGGATATTCTGGTCAGATTCAAACAATAAGGTCATGTATAGCAAAAGGAATATTAGAAGCAAATAACAACAAAGAAGAAATAAGACAAAAATTTATTACGTATGATAGACATTTAATAGTAGATGATGTCCGTCAAAAAGAATCTAAGAAACAATTAGGGCGTGGTGCTAGATCAAGAAAGCAACACTCCAAAAGGTGATTTTATGATTTGTCCTGTACGTTGTTTTTCTTGTGGCCAAGTTGTTGCAGATAAATACGACGAATATGTGAGATTAATAACTGAAGAAAAAAAAACTCCTCGCCAAGCTTTAGATATGCTTGGAATAACAAAATATTGTTGTAGACGTATGTTATTAACACACGCAGAAACAATAGATGAGGTAATGAACTATTAAAATTTGGGAATAAGTATGAGTGAAGAAAAATTTAAAAAACCACAAACAAATAGAACAATAGTAAATGTTGATCTTTATCTAAAGAATGGTATTCATATAGGTACAAAATATAAGAATGGACCTATGAGAAGGTTTATTTTTAAATCAAGAAGTGATAAACTAAATGTTATGGATATTCAAGCTATTGATAAAAGAGTAAAGATTAGTATAGATTTTATATCAAGATATGATCCAAAAGACGTTCTTTTTGTTTCAAGAAAAAGATATGCTTTGCCAGGAATGAAACTTTTAGAAAAAACGTTTGATTATAAAATAATCTATGATAGATTTGTTCCAGGAACTTTAACAAACCCTCAGTCAGAACATTTTATTGAGCCAAAGGTTGTTTTTGTTGTAGATCCAAATGTTGATAGACAAGTCATATTAGAAGCAAAAAACATTGGTATACCTGTTATGGCATTATCAACAACGTCTAGTAACATAAGAGATATTGATTTTATTATGCCGTATAACAATAAAGGAAAAAGATCTGTTGCGCTTTATTTTTGGTTGTTGATAAGAGAACTTCAAAAAATAAACGGTATTATTAAAACAGATAACGACTATCCATACTCTGTAGATGACTTTGTGTATAAACTTGATAAAGACGAAAGAAATAAAAAAGAAAGAGGAAGTAGAAGAAGTTTTAGAAGAAGACCAAATTTTAGAAAACAATAGGTTTTTAAACACTTCTTACTATTAACTATTAATAGTGATTTGATTATTTGAAGGTGGAGAAAATGAATGAAAAAGTATTTAATTTGTTATTAGACTTAGGTTTAACAGAATATGAAGCAAGAACAGTAAACACTTTATTTAAGTTTATAGAAGCAGACGCTCCACATATAAGCAGAAACGCAGAAATTCCTAAAACAAGAATTTATGATGTTTTAGAAAAACTAAAATCTAAAGGAATTGTTTTAGAGGTTTATGGAAGACCTAAGAAATATAAAATAATCGATCCAAAAGAAGTTTTTAAAAATTTATATGATATTAAGAAAAAGGGTCTTGATGTCATTAATAAAAGTATAGACAAAGTCTTGTTAAAAGAAAACTGGGCTAACCACGTTGTTGCTAATGAGAAAGTCTTGCAAGTAAAGAACTTAAACGATTATAACAAGCTATTATCACAAGAACTTAAAACCGCACAAAAAGAGATTATTGGTTTTACTCATATTGACGAAAGATCTGATGCTTTAAAAGAAACTTTTGTAAATAACAATCTAAAAGTAAAATTAATAACAAAACCTTTAACAAAAAACTATGATTTTCCAAAACACGTAGAAGTTCAAGAAAAAGATCATTCTATGGATGCTTTTGTTATTGATAAAGACAAAGTTGTTTTGTCATTAAACGATTTGTCTGTTCCAAAAAACACCTATCATTTTACTATACTTAAAAACAACCCAAGTTTAACAAAAGCGATTGCTACTCATTTTGATGATTACTGGACAAAATAGTTATTCTTGAATAAGTTTTATTTTTCCTAGTTTTAATATTTGTTTAGATAATGGATCACCATACTCTTTAAGATAATGAACTTCTTTTATACCAGTTTCCAAGATTAATCTTGCACAAACAACACACGGAAAATATGTACTATAAAGAATAGCATCTTCTAAAGAAATTTTCTTTTTGTAAGCATTAACCATTGCTCTTTGTTCAGCACATATGCCTGTGCAGAGCTCGTTTTTTTGACCAGCTCTTACTTTAAAATAGTTTTTTGCACAACCAATTTCTTTACATGGCTGTATCTTGCTTGAGTTTCCATTATACCCTTTTGAGATTATCTTATTATCTTTAAGAATAATACACCCAACGTTAGATCTTAAACATAAAGATTTTTTTTCTTGAGTTTTTAGTTCTGTTAATATTTTTTGTCTATTCATTTTTATTTTCTTTTATACTTATATATCTTTAATAGATATATTATGTTATCTTTGTTTTTAAAAATGTTTGTTTTTTTAAAGATGTTTTTATTTTTTATAAAACACATGTAATTACAAAAATCTTAATAAAAAATCTATTTATAAATGTTACTCCTATATAAATATATTATAGAGACTATTTTTATAAATAAAAATATTCTTAATAAGAATGTTTTTAAAAAACATAGTTAAAAACCGATGAAAGCTTTGGAGGTAATTAATATGGCTGAATTTGTTAATTTTCAAGTTCCTGAAGACTTAAAAAACTTACAATCAGAAGTTTTAACAAAAGTTGCGAAAACAGGAAAAATAAAAATAGGTATCAACGAAGTTACTAAAATTATTGAAAGAAATAATGCGAAACTTGTTGTTGTTGCAGAAGATGTTTCTCCTGTAGAAATAATTATGCATGTGCCTGTTTTATGTAAACAAAAAAAAGTACCTTACACATATGTTAAAACAAGAGAAGAGTTAGGTAAGCTTGCAGGAATAAGCGCAAAAGCAAGTTGCGTTGCTGTTGTTGATGAAGGAGTGGCAAAGAAAGAATTTACTTCATTAATAAACAAGATTTCTGAAATTGTTGGAGGAAAAACAGAAAAGAAAGAAGAAAAACCAGTTGCAGAAAAGAAAGAGAAAAAAGAAAAGCCTGTAAAGGAAGAAAAGAAAGACGAACCTGTAAAGGAA
>NPIE01005071.1_pt2 | contig 33502 bp, 29 predicted proteins | sample 8637661 | NCBI WGS metagenome assembly NPIE01 (sample SAMN07420842, study PRJNA396082) | bioreactor metagenome | isolation source: sample BA12 brine-fed electro-methanogenic bioreactor BA | place: Japan: Kochi | collected 2016-12-09 | reverse complement strand
TACGCCGCCGACGGAGGAGTGCTTACAAAGGAGGGAGAGACCCTCCGAATCTCTTCACCTTTAGTCGTGAAGGGTGCGAAACCCGTTTCGGAAGATCCGGAAGAAGGATTGTCCGGAATTATTGAAGAAAGCCTGAAAAAGCTAGAAAGAGAATCGGCTCAGATTCAGAACGGGTCTTTCAGGCTTGAAACGGATCTTGTCAGAAGAATGGTGGAGCTGCGGGGAGAACTGTGAAAGAACATGAAAAAAAACATCATGAACGGCGCAGTTCCTTTGCAGAAGAAATATCCGCCGCGGAAAAAAGACGCATCCTGGAAAGGCACCGGGAGCATAAAGAGGTGTGGTTCGGTCTGGGAATGATGGGGATTATCGGCTGGTCGGTATCCATCCCGACAATCGCAGGTCTGGCTGCCGGCATATGGCTGGATTCCTTGAGGGACAGTTCTATTTCATGGACACTCACCGGTATTTTTGCCGGTCTGTTAACGGGCGTTATTACAGCCTGGTACTGGATTCGTCACGAGCAGAAACAGGCAGAGGAAGATTATGATGATTAATATACTTTACAGCGGACTTGGAGCCGTACTCGGACTTATTTTCTTTGGAGGCTTGAAACTTACACTTCAGAAAACTTCAAAGGTGAGGCATCCGGCGCTCCTTGTTATTCTCAGTTACTTTTTGAGAATGGGGATTCTTCTCGGAGGACTTGCATTACTTGCCGTATATGCCGGACTGGCGGGACTGATATTCGGAACCCTTGGTCTGACCATTATAATGATCTCCATGCTTCTTGTTTCCCGCCGGGAGGGAGCAGCATGAATGTAACACTCAGTCCCGACGACCGCGTATTCTTCAGTTTCGGTTTCATTGAAATAAACGCAACTCTGGTGTTTACCTGGCTGGTAATGCTTATCCTTATCATTGTGTCCAGACTTGCAACAAGGAATATCGGAAAAGGTCCTGAAATTTCCCGCTGGCAGGCGGGTCTGGAGATTATTGTGGAGGGAATACGCGGTCAGATAAAAAAGATGATGGGCGGAAACCCGGATAAATATCTGGCCTTTCTAGGCAGTCTCTTTCTTTTTATTATCACAGCCAACCTGCTGTCGATCGTACCTGCCTATGAAGCCCCGACAGGATCTTTGTCCACCACGGCGGCACTCGCCATTATTGTATTTGTTTCGGTTCCGGTTTTCGGCATAGCCGAAAAAGGTCCAGGAGGATATCTCAGACACTATATAAAACCTACACCAGTCATGCTGCCGTTTAATATTATCAGCGAGTTATCCAGAACACTTGCACTTGCGGTGCGTCTATTTGGAAACATAATGAGCGGAACTCTTATTGTCGGAGTACTGCTCTCGATCGCACCATTTTTCGTGCCTGTGATTATGCAGTTTCTCGGCCTCATAGTAGGTCTTATTCAGGCATATATTTTCAGCGCCCTTGCGGCAATCTACATAGCTTCCGCCATAAGGGCACAACGTGAACAGTCAAAAAAGGAGGAACATAATGGATAGTCTAAGTGTGATCGGAGCCGTTTCGGTAATAGTATCCGGTCTGACAATTGCGATCGGTTCCATCGGTCCGGCAATAGGAGAAGGGATGGCGCTGGCGAAAGCGCTCTCTTCGATCGCCCAGCAGCCGGATAAAGCCAATACGATAACGAGAACTCTGTTTATTGGTCTGGCCATGATCGAATCCACCGCTATTTACTGCTTTGTCATTGCGATTATACTTATTTTTGTTAATCCCTTCTGGCAGCAGGTTGTAGCCGCAGGAGGCTGATTTCATGCCCGATTCATTATTTACGTTTATTGCCCAGATAGTCAATTTTCTCCTCATCGTTTTTATTCTCCGTGCTCTCCTGTTTAAAAAAATAGTGGCTGCGATTGACGGACGTCAGGAGGAAATTGCGGGTCGCTTCGAACAGGCGGAACAGGATAAACAGGAAGCAAAAAAAAGACGCAGCGAACTGGAAGAAAAGCATGCGGATTTCAGGGAGAAACGCAAAGAACTGATTGAGAATGCGAAGCAGGAAGCTGACAAAAAACGAAAGGAACTTGTGACCGATGCGCAAAAAGAGCTTGAAGAAAAAAAGCGCGTCTGGGAACAGCAGATTGAAAAAGATCAGGCCCGGTTTCTGGAGGAGTTGAAAAAGATGGCGGCGAAGGAACTGGTGCTTCTTCTGGAAAAAGCCCTGGAGGATCTGTCCGATGAGGAACTGGAAAAAAAGATGGCGGAGAAGCTTATTGCAGGTTTGAAGGAGAAAGATTCTGTTTTCAGCGAAGAGAAGAAGAACTCCGGAGACTATGTAATCAAAAGTTCATTTTCCGTTCCCGATAAAGCCAGAGAGGAATTTACCGCTCTTCTGGGATCGGTTGAATTTACCAGCGACGATTCCTTTCATGGTATCACGGTGGAAAAAGGCGGACGGCGTCTTGAATGGACTATAGAGGCCTGGCTTGAGAGTTTCGGTTCCGCTCTTGAAGAGCGGCTTGATGAACTGCAGGAACAGAGCGTATGAACTCCGGTGAAAGTGTTCTTGACAAAAGCATAAGCAGGCCCCTGCTCGGAGCTCTTGAGCGAAGCGGCGAATCGTTCCGGTATGCACCGGCGGTACGGGAATACGGAAAAATAATTGCTTCCGGAGAAGGCGTCGCAAGAGCGGAAGGACTGCCGGGAGTAAAATCCGAAGAGCTTGTTATTATCGGAAGCGGAACCCGTGCATTCTGTTTCAATCTCGAACCGGACGGAGCCGACCTGGTACTTCTCGATAAAGGCAGAACTGTCCGCTCGGGAGACGAGGTACGGCGAACCGGCAAGGTTCTGGAGGTTCCGGTAGGATACGGACTTATCGGACGGACCATCGAACCCCTGGGACAGGCTCTCGATGGAAAGGGCAGGATCAGGAGCGAAGAGAAATGGCCGATAGAACGTGAGGCGCCCGCTATTATGGAACGCTCTCCGGTGGAAGAACCCCTTCAGACGGGTATCCAGGCAATAGATGCCCTCATCCCCGTCGGACGGGGCCAGCGGGAACTTATCCTGGGCGACCGGCAGACCGGTAAAACAGCCATCGCCCTGGATACCATAATCAATCAGAAAAACAGCGGAGTTATCTGCATCTATTGTGCCGTCGGCCAGCGTGCGTCCGCCGTCGCCAAGGTAGTTTCAGATCTTGAGAAATACGGGGCGCGTGATAACACGATTATTATTACCGCAGCGGCTGAAAAGCCTCCGGGGCTTGCTTTTGCCGCGCCCTTCGCGGCAATGACCATAGCGGAATATTTTATGCACCGTGGAGAAGATACCCTTGTTATACTGGATGACCTGACCAGACATGCCCGTTCCTATCGTGAGCTTTCCCTGCTTCTCCGGAGACCTCCCGCCAGGGAAGCATACCCGGGTGATATCTTCTATCTCCACAGCAGACTCCTTGAGCGGGCCACCCATTTAAAGGAAGATAAGGAGGGAAACCCGGGCGGTTCCATAACCGCGTTTCCGGTAATTGAAACACAGGCGCAGAATCTTTCAGCCTATATCCCGACGAATCTTATCTCCATAACGGACGGCCAGATCCTGCTTACCCGGAAACTGTATCAGCAGGGAGTTCTCCCGGCGATTGATGTCGGAACCTCGGTTTCCCGTGTCGGCGGAAAAACGCAGCTTCCTGCCTACCGGAGTGTCGCAGGAGATCTCAGATTATCCTACTCCCAGTTCGAAGAACTGGAAGGTTTCGCCAAATTCGGAATGCGTCTGGATGAAAACACAAAAAAACAGCTGGAGCGGGGACGGCGGGTCCGGCAGGCCCTGCAGCAGCCTCAATATACGCCGATCGATGTCCCCCTTCAAATAGCCCTGCTCCTCGCCGTGACCGAAGGGGTGTACGACGCTTATCCGGTATCCGTTCTTGCCGGAACAAGGGATGCAGTTGCCCGGGCGGTTGAAAAAGAGCTGCAGGGGGAGGCGGAAAAAATACGCAATGGAGAAAAACTCAAGGAAGATGAAAAGCGCAGAATTACCCGGACAGTAGCGAGATCAGTGGAAAACAGTCTCAAGGAGAGTCAAGATGCCGGCTGAAACGCTCCAGGCGATAGAGAACCATCTGGACAGGATTGAAAGCCTCGGTTCGGTAGTTTCGACCATGAAATCGCTTGCGGTGGTAAACATACACCATTTTGAAGAAGCCGCCCGGGCGGCAGACCGGTATTATGAAAATATCCGTCTTGCACTTCAGGTGCTGATGATGAACAGACCCTCCGATGTGGGTTTTTCCGGGAGCTACAGCTCCCATCATATTGTTATTTCGATAGGGTCGGATCAGGGAATGGTAGGACAGTTCAATGAGGTGATTGCGGAGAAGACGGTAAAGGTTCTCGAAGAAATTAAAAACCGCTATCCGGAATCAAAGGCTCACCTGTTTAATATGGGATACCGAATCGGTTCGTCCCTTCTCTCTGCCGGTCTATCGAGTGAGGAAGAAATCCCCATGGCGGGCACATTGAATGAAGCGGTTGATACGGTGAAAGATGTTCTCGAACTTATTGCGTCCAGATCGGACCGCTTAATGCCTGTCAGACTTGTAAACAACCGTCCGGAGGGCAGTTCCTCATATCTTACCGGGAGCAGCCGTGTTCTGCCCCTTGACAATCAGATCCTCGAACAGCTTGCCCGGCGACCATGGAAAGGGAGGAGCTACCCGATGGTCCGCCATTCATGGAAACCGCTTTTCGAAAAACTGAGCAGGGAGTATCTGTTTATCATACTTTACCATGCGGTCGTTCAGTCTCTGGCAAGTGAAAACGCCGCCAGGCTTGCCGCAATGCAGGCTGCGGAAAAAAATATTGACGAAAAAAAAGAAGAGGTTCGTACACGGTATAATCAGAAACGGCAATCATCAATTACAAGTGAGCTTCTTGATATAGTCGGCGGTTTCGAGGCTCTCGAAAAAAACTAACATACATAAAGTGTAATGCCCGGCCGGCCTCAGCCTGCCGGGCTTTTCTTTGCGCTTCCGGCTTAATTCAGGAAACCGAAATCTTTTTTGAACTTTCCCAGAGACCATGTACATTACAGTAACTGGATGCAATAAGTGTTCCGGGTTTATCGGTTTTAAAGCTCATCTGTCCTTCATGAAAAGTGTAGACACTGCTGGTATCCGGACCATTCGCGGAAGCACCGTGTGCGTTGAATTCCACCTTGCCGACATGAATGGGAAACTTTTCTCCATCGGGATAAAAGTAGACATCTATCCACCGGATATGATGCTCGGTCTTATTGGGATGCGCCACCTCTTTTCCAACGGAAAAAGAGAACCTGGTAAACTCTCCCTTTTTCACAGCATCGGGTCCGTCGATAATCGGACTGTGCTTTTCTGTTTTCCAGTCGCCTTTCTGAAATAAGTCTGAAAGATTTGCCATAGTCTTTTCCTCCATATTACATTGATTTACTGCTTTAACTTTGCATCAAGAGTAATGTTCGTTCCGCTCAGGGCCTGGGAGACGGGACAGCCCGTTTTTGCAGCCTCCGCGTGTTCCAGAAATGTTTTCTCATCTATATCCGGAATTACCGCTTCGGTTTTCAACCTGATACCCGTAATGGCAAAACCGTCTCCCTGCTTTTCAATGTTCACTTCAGCGGAGGTAGAAATTTCTTCAGGCTTGTACCCCGCTTCTCCAAGCATGAGACTCAGCGCCATCGAAAAACATCCGGCATGTGCAGCGCCTATCAGTTCCTCGGGGTTGGTCCCCTTGCCTTCTTCAAAACGGGAAGAAAAAGAATACGGAGCCTCCAGGAGACCGCTTTCGGTTTTAACGGCACCTTTTCCTTCGCTGATTGATCCTTTCCATATTGCTGCGGCTTTTCTCTTCATACTTTTCTCCTTATGTAAATTATATTAATTGCGTAAATTTTTTCACCTGATAATCCCATTCCCTGCTTTCCAGTTCCACGGTTATCTCTTTATTATTCTCTTCTTCGGAAAGACTCATATTGACAAAACCGCCGCCGCCGGAAAAAGAGAGACAGCATGCTTCTCTGGAGGTAACTTCAAGACCAAGCCCGTCGGGACCGAAAAAACTTACGGCTTTATCCATCAGTGCTTCTTTGGTTTTTTTTGTTTTTACTTCATATACGATCATTCTTTTACCTCCTTTAAAGTTAGCAAGAAAGAACATTAAAGGCAAACTTATCGAAATTCCGCCTTGCTGTTTCAGGGCTCATTCAGATATCCCCCAGAAGCTCATGAAACTTCCGCAGGATACTTTCCGCATCAATACCCTGTTCCCGAATCAGTTTTTCCGGACTGCCTGAATGAGGCATGCGCGTAACACTGAGACTGAACACTTTTCCGTATCCCGATACCTGCGAAGCAACGGCTTCCCCCAGTCCGCCTTCAGGGTAATGGTCTTCCACGGTAATTATGATTTTCGTTTCTTCGGCGGCTTTCCTCAGTGTTTCACTATCCATGGGCTTGAGAGAATAGCAGTCGATAACACGTACACTTATATTCTTTTCTTTCTCGAGCCGTTCGGCGGCTTTAAGCGCTTCGGAAACGGTATAGCCTGTAGCGACGAAAGTGGCGTGGTCATTCGCAGAGGATTTCAGCACCCTGGAACCACCGGCGGTAAATTCTTCCGAATTATCATAGATAACGGGAGTCTCTCCCCTTATTGTCCGGATATATGCTATGCCCTTGTAATTCAAACCCAGAGCGGTAAGTTTTTCGGCCGAGACTGCATCGGAGGGCGAGAGAACCAGACTGCCGAAAATGGATCTCATCATGGCAATATCCTCAAGTCCCATCTGGGACGGGCCGTCCTGGCCGATAGATACTCCGGTATGCGAACCGGCGATAAGAAAACGGGCTCTCGAATACGCACCCATCCTAAACTGGTCATGCGCCCTGGTAAGAAATGCCGCAAAGCTTGCCGCCGCCGCCCGTTTCCCGTAAGCCTGGAGGCCGATAAGCATTCCTGCCATATTCTGTTCGGCTATGTAGGTTTCCCGGCCGCGATCTGGATACTCCTGAAAGAAATATTTCGTTCGGGAGGAACCCTTGACATCACCGTCGAGTACAATCATGTCAGGATCCTGTCCCCCGATTTTAGCGAGAGCCTTACCGAAAGCGGTCCGGGTGGGAACCATCTCCTCCTTCGTATAGGAAGTTTCAATGCTGACGTTGCGGGGTTCGGGTTTATCTCTTTTTGCGCTGATATGGTTCTGCGGAACAAAATCGACCGGCTCGATCCGGCTACGGAGTTTTTCAATCAGCCCTTCGGCTTCTTCTTTCGAAAATGCCTTGCCGTGATATCCATCGGCATTCTCAGCCTCTCCTCCGTTTTTGCCTTTTACCGTTTTTGCAATAACGAGGGCAGGTTTACCGCTTGCCGCCGCTCGCTCAAAGCCGTAAGCAAGTTCCTCTATGGAATGCCCGTCGACGTCAAAGGTCTCCCAGCCGAACGCCCTGGCCCGGTCGGCATACTCTTTACTGTTCCATTCAAACATGGTTGCTTCACTCTGTCCCAGTCTGTTCATATCCAGTACGGCCGTCATATTGTCCAGGCCGTAATGGGAGACAAAATTCATGGCTTCCCAGACATTGCCTTCGGCCATCTCTCCATCACCCAGCACCGTGTATACACGCTGATTTCCTCCGTCCTGTTTTACGGCAAAGGCCATGCCTGCGGCGATGGAAAGCCCTTGTCCAAGAGAACCGGTTGCCGCCCGGATACCGTTCAGCCCTGGTACCGGGTGTCCCTCCAGAACACTTCCGAATGTTCTGAGTCCGTCCAGTTCTGAAACAGGTATGGCTCCGGCCTCCGCATAGGCAGCATACAGAATGGGAGCAGCATGACCCTTTGATAAAATAAAACCGTCATTATCGGGCGAGTCGAGACGGCGGGGATCATATTTCATCTGACGGAAAAAAAGCACACTCATTATTTCCGCGGCTGAGAGGCAGCTGGTCGGATGCCCCGAACCCGCCGCAGTCGTCATTCGTATGGAATGTATCCGCAGGGTCTCTGCAATATTGCTAAGAAATATCTTTTCGTTCTTATTCATGGCATCGCCTCCTTTTTTCTTACTTAAAACTTACTAAGAGATTTTTTTCAGGTAAACCATCGTTGACGATGCAATATGCTCTTTGTACCTTTTAAGAAGAAGGAAGGAGTTAATATGGCAATTGTTGATAAGAACTCTCTCGATTCTATCCAAAAAGTAAAAGGTGATTTTTGTGTTTCCATCTATATGCCCACTTCAAAAACAGCAACTGAATGGAATCTCAATGCAACACGATTAAAAAACCTGATTCAAAAAACCGAAGATTATTTAAAAAGACTTAACTGCAGTACGGATATGCTGAATGCTCTTACGGCACCTGTCCGGGAGCTTCAGGAAAATAGCAAGTTTCTTCAGGAAATGCAGAACGGAATTGCACTGTTTTCCGGTCCCGGCTATTTCAGTTATTTCCTCCTGCCTGTAGAACCCGAAGAGAGACTGGTGGTGAGCGATGAATTCCACTTGATTCCTCTTCTGTTTCAGGAATCCTATAATAGAGATTACTATCTTCTGGCCTTCAGCAAACATGATATTTCTTTTTACAAGGCTGACAGATTTTCTCTTGAGAAAACAGCCATCCCGGATGCACCGGATAATATCGAAACGTTTCTCCGGTTTGACGAAGAAGAAGAACAGCTTCAGTTTCATACCGGTACGCATCAGCAGCGGGAAAAGAGGTCGGCGGTATATCACGGACAGGGTACAGGCACCGACAAGGGACAGGAGAAAGAAAAGACAAGCCGGTATATCCACTCACTGGAAAAAGCCGTTTCAAAACTGCTTAATGGAAAAACTGCGCCGCTGGTCCTGTATACGGTGGAGTATCTTCAGGGTATCTACCGAAAAGAGAACAGCTACGAAAATCTTGTGCATAAAGGCATACACGGCAACCCCGAGCACGCTTCTGTGAAGGATCTTCTGCATGAAGGATGGTGCATCATGGAAAATATCGTGATGGGGGAAATAAGCGACTCAATTCAGTCATTTGAAAATGAGCAGGAGCATAACAAGGTGCTTGGTAAAATCGATACCATCCTTACGGCAGCCATTGAAGGGAGGGTACATACGCTGTATGCATCGGCTGATGATGCCGAATGGGGGGAGTTTAAAGAGGATACCGGAAAAATTATCCATCACAATAAACCTGAACCGGGGGCGAAAGAGCTGCTGGATGCTGCAGCCCGCTCAACACTGAAGCATGGAGGTAATGTCCTTGTTTTAAAAAAGGATCAGATGCCGTCTCAGGAAAAAATCGCCGCTATATTGCGTTACTAGAAAAGGAGCATATATGAACATTCCGGTTGAGGTAAGTTACAGAGGAGTAGAGAAAACAGAACAGCTTGAAGGGCTGATTGAAGAGCAGAAGGAAAAGCTTGACAAGCTTTCGGACAGAATCAACAGCTGCAGGGTCAGTGTGGAACTGGATCAGAAAAGCCGTCACACCGCCAATGTATACCGGGTAAGGCTGGATCTTACCATTAATCACGGCAATGAAATACCGGTGGTTGAAAAGACCAGAGGCGATGATGAAAACCCCGGGGTGGAGCCTCTGATCAGAAAGGCGTTTGAAACTGCCAAACGTCAGGTAATCAAATTGAAGGAGCGTCAAAACAAGGATGTAAAAAGCCATCCCGATCAGTCGGTACGGGGAATTGTCAAACTTGTTTTTCCGGACCAGGGGTACGGTTTTATCCAATCGCTGGACGGTGAAGAAATTTATTTTCACAGGAACAGTGTAGCCGGGAATAAATTCGACCATATCTCTGCGGGCACCGGCGTATCATATTCGGCGGAAACCGGTGATAAAGGGCTTCAGGCGACGGTCGTCCACGTAAAGGACAAGCCTTCTCTTTAAGTAGATATAATAATTGTACAATTATAAAAAAGAGAAAGCCGAAGGAAACTTTAAGCTTCCTCCGGCTTTATTTCTGCTCTGTTAAGTCTCTTACATGCTGAAGGGCTGAATAATCGAGGGGTCGATCACCCTGAAGGTGAATGATTCGGCAATGAAAAGGTGAACCTTTTTTGCATCGTGAAAATCATAACCGATAGAGAAATCTCCTCCGATTATCAGTTCCAGATCCTCGTGCTGCTGCGGAACGAGAAGTGCATCCTTAACAGCTCCGCTGTAGAGAATCGGTCCTCCGATAATGTCGCGAACCCGCTTTATAAGCGGATACCCCTGTATTTCGGTGTGGATTCTCCTCCATCCCTCTTCACCGACAATCAGGGTAAAAGGACCATCCTGATATGCCTCTTTCATGGTCAGGAGAGCAGCTGACAAGGTCTCCATTATGGAATGCCCATCCTTGCCGAATGCTGCGGCCGGTCTCTCCGCACTTTCGAACAGTCCTTCTATTCCGGCTTTTTCATAACCGTTATAAACAGCATTTTCTTCGAATAATGCTATTTTTTTTACGGCATCATCCAACGGATCCAGGTCGATGTCCCTTGCTCCCCGAAGCAGATTATCCAGTTCCCATCTGTCAAGTTCAAATGAGACTCTTGTTTCCACCAGCGGTTTTACCTTGTAAAGAGCACTGTTAACTTCATTTTTTTTATTATCATCAAGAAGCAGAAGCCTTCCCTCCGGAAGTACGGTGTAGTCCCATCCGTAAGGTCCTTTCACCTTCATGGCGCGTCTCGCCGAAAGATGGGTTTTCAGAACCTCCACGGCTCTTTCATCTATTTCGTTCCACGCTTCCTGAACTATCGGAGCCAATTCCCTTTTTAGCATTTTCATCTTCATCCTCCTATGATAGGTCGCCTATCCCCAGAGTGCCTGATTCTCCGGAATTTTCTTCCCCTGAATTCTCCTCAAGAGCGGTCACATCACCTTCACTGAACAGATAGGTTCGCAGCTCCTCATCCCAGCCATCCATGTTTCTCCTGAGCCATTCAAGGGCCATGCATGCGTGTTCTATCTCTTCATCACGGTTATGGGCCATAATCGCTTTCAGCTGAGGGTCATCAGAAGCAGTTACCCTCTGATTATACCAGTCAATCGCTTCTATCTCTTCCTTAAGACTGTTTAATGCCCTGCTGATATTTCTGGTCTTGTCGTCCAGAAGTTCAACCGGTTCATGATAATTGGACATATGATATCCTCCTTGTCCGTTCACTTTGTTAAAACATAATAAGAGCCCCGGCTCTTATCAAGCGGGATGTACATTTTACGTCGCTGAGGCTGTTTCTATACTTGACTGTTTTACTATGGTTTACTATTCTGCTTTTTTACATACAGGAGGAGTCAATGTCGAGAATCATGAAGGCTAAAGGGAAAATTGTCCGGCACCTTGGAGTAAACATATACGAAATCCCGAAATACGAACGGCTTTTGAAAAGGAAGAGCAATCCTCCGGGCAGGGATCGTCCGGTCCGGAAGAAACTCAGCAATTACGGTATGCAGCTCAAGGAAAAACAGAAGCTTCGTTTTGCCTATGGAATAAGTGAAACCCAGTTCCGCAATTTATATAAAAAAGCGAGGAGCATGACGGGTCTGACGGGCGACAAAATGGTTGAAATGCTTGAAAGACGCCTGGACAATACCGTATTCCGACTCGGACTGGCATCAAGCCGGTCACAGGCGCGTCAGTTTGTTTCTCACGGACATATCAGGCTCAACAACAAACGGGCCACCATACCTTCACAGCTGGTCGGGATCGGTGATGAAGTATCAGTTTCGCCGAAAGAGAGCAGCAGAAAGATGGTGCGAAGCTTTATGAGCGAAACACAGAGGAAATCATTTTCCTGGCTCAGCCGTGATGAGGATGAACTTAAAGGGAAATATCTGGCTCCACCTGCAGTAAAGGAACTTCCTCTTCAGGTGGACCTTCAGATGGTAGTGGAGTTTTATGCAAGGTAGTCCATAAGCTGTTATACTCTGGTTGAAGGCTTGCCCGAAGGAGGACTTGCCCTGAGGAGGAAGAGATGAAGGATCCGGGAACCCTGCTGATGTCGAAAGAGCCTTTTGAAGAGGTTCTCATGGGTAATACCGCTCTGGTGCGGGCAATGGTGGAGGCAGGGACGGATGTGGTTACCTCCTATCCCGGCTCGCCCACCCCGGAGATTGCCGCCGCGATTCTCTCCATTCCCCGGGAAGTCCGTCCCTTCTATTTCGAGTTTTCGGTTAATGAAAAAGTCGCCACGGAAATAGCCCTGGGCGCATCGGTAAACGGACACCTATCAACGGTCTTTTTCAAGAGTGTCGGACTTAATGTCGCAGCGGACACCTTCGTCCAGCTGCCCCTCCTGGAATTGACCGGAGGGATGGTTATAGTTCTGGGTGACGATCCGGGAGCGAACTCCTCCCAGAACGAGCAGGATAACCGCCATTACGCGCGTATGTCGTATACTCCCATGTTTGAACCGGGAGATCCCGGTGAAACCTACGAAATGTACCTGGAGGCGGCAGGACTTTCCCGGCGACTGCACATGCCGGTCATACTCCGTCTCTCGACGCATATCTGCCACGCCAAGGCGAAGGTCCGCTTCGGTGCGTATACTCCCGGAAAAGCGGACAGAAGCCCGCGCTTTGACCCTGCAAACGGACCCTATATTCCGCTTACGGATATGGCCCTCAGAATGAAGGAAAAGGCCCTGGTCAAGCTGGAGAAGGTCCGGGAATATGCCGAGACTTCCCCCTTCAACATCGGAGGCGGGTCCGGAAGCGGGCGCGGAATAATCACCTCCGGTCTCCCCTACTATTCCCTGCGTGATCTCCTCTCACGCCGCAGCGGAGATACGCCGGACATTCTCAAACTTGCAATTACATACCCCCTGGCCCGGGAACGGCTGCTCGAATTCTGCAGGAACCATGAGGAGGTTCTTGTACTGGAGGAGCTTGACCCCATTATAGAAACCGAGCTGAAAGCCCTTGCCTTCGATGCGGGTCTGCACCTGAAAATACACGGAAAGGCACCGGGTGATTCCCTTATCGGTGAATACACCCCTTACCGGGTAAGGCGGATTCTCAATATTGTCTGGCCGGACCTTCTCCCGCACGAGAGTCCATCCGCGGAAGCAATACCCTTTATTCCCGACCGGCCCGCTCAGATGTGCCCGGGCTGCGGACACCGGAGCGCTTTTCACGCCATTAAAAAAGTCCTCTCCTCCGAGGACATAACGGTGGCGGACATAGGCTGTCATACTCTCGGCGCTCTTCCGCCCTATGAAATGGGACAGATTCTGGCCTCCATGGGCCACTCGACATCCACGGCATCCGGGCTCAGCCTCTTCAACAGCTCCCGCAAGGTGGTCGCCTTCCTGGGCGATTCGACATTCTTCCACGCGGGACTTCCGGGAATAGTCAACGCCGTCTACAAGCGGCACAATATTACCCTCATCATCATGGCAAACGGTACGACCGCCATGACGGGACATCAGAATCACCCCGGAACCGAATCCCTGTCAATCAGGGCAATTCTCGAATCGATGGGAATTGAATCCGTAACGGAAACCGATACCTACAATCAGAAAAAACTTGTCGAGCTGGTAAGGGAATCGATAGCCATCGAAGGATTCAGCGTGGTAATTGCCCGCCACCCCTGCATGCTGAAGTTTGTCAGGGACCGGAGAAAACGGGGAGTTTCGGTCTCATCGAGGGCGGAGATAGGGCAGGATATCTGCGAACGGATTCACGAGTGCGTAAGCGTTTTCGCCTGCCCCTCCTTTGTCCTTGAAGGGGACGGAAGGGTCGGGGTTCATCCCGATCTCTGCATAGGAGACGGATCCTGCGTTCAGACCTGTCCCGTGGAAGCGATAGAACTGAAAGGATTGAAGAAATATGAATAAGCAGGAAAAAAACCGGACGGTAAACATCTACATGGCCGGCGTCGGCGGCCAGGGAATCGGCCTTCTCAGCGAGGCGCTGATACGCGCATACGATTATGCGGGCCTTGAGGTCCGGGGCGCGGATACCCACGGCCTTGCCCAGCGCGGCGGAATTGTCAGCTCGACCCTGAGGGCAGGTCCGGGAGTCTTCTCCCCGCTCATTGAACCGGGCATGGCCGATATTGTTCTTGCCCTGGAACGCACCGAAGCGTTCCGCGCATGCAGGGATATGCTGAAAAACGGGGGTACCCTCATCTTCTATGATGCGTACTGGCAGCCCCTCCCCGTCCGTCTCAGGGAAACCGGCGATATCCGTGCCGAAGATGTATCAGAGTATGCAGCCTCCAGAAATATAAGAACGGAACGTGTGTTTGAAGAGAATCTGCCCGATACCAGGATGCAGAACACCGCCCTTCTCTCCCATGCACTCCGTCACGGACTTCTGCCCTTTGTGACGGCGGAACAAATGCGTATGGCCTACGGAGACTTGCTGGCGGAACCGCTTCTGGGACAGAATCTGGAGCTCCTTGTCTGATGTTCCCAAAAGTGCGGCTTTTTTCTGCCTTATTATTCGATCAGGAAAAAAAGCTCTTCAAGGAAATCGATCATCTCCGGTTCCCGCAGGCTTGTCTTCTCTTTTTCAAGATAGGCCTGACGCTCCCGGGCTGTTGAAAGCATCGAAAGCTCCGAAACAAGTTCTACCGTATCCATAAGGGCGGTTCTCCGGCCGGCTCGCTCAAAGGCCCGGTCGTAGATGCGAATTCTTTCAAGCAGTCCGGGCATAATTTCCTGTGCTTCGGGAGAAAGCAGAAAAGCGTCAAAGGTCTGTTTTGAAGAGAGCAGCTGGTCTTCATCCCCCTGTGCCAGAACCTCCTCATCCACGGAACGGACATAGCTGTCATACTGCTGCTGCAGACCTGAAATGGTTGCTTCAATATCACGGAGCTGCCTGAGCTCTTCCTGCAGCAGAGTCTCGGGAACCGGATCATGCTGATCGGTATCTGCATTGAGCGACTCCATCTCCGCAATCCGCGCTTCAAGAATTCGGCGACGTTCCTCCAGAGTACCGATTGCTCCCGAGCGCTCCTCGGCAACAGCGGCCAATCGGACCGCTTCCTCCTGCATTTTTGCCAGTTCCTGATCATAGGAACTGAGGATCCGGGTAATCCCCTCGGGCACCTGACCGGTTATTTCACTTTCGGGGTACTGAACTAGAAGGTCCAGATAAGCTGATACTGCTTCTACATAGTTTCCATTTTCCATAAAGGCTTCCGCTTCGGAAACAAGAAGCCCGGCAGCCTCTTCCGCTTCCGCCCTGGCAAGCTGCCCTGCCTCCCGTTGCGCCTCCTCTTCAACGGCACCCTCGAGCGAAAGCTTTCGCCGTTCTTCTTCCAGAAGTTTTTCCAGGGATTCGACAATAAACAGTTCAGCGCTCCTGCGTTCACGGAAGGATGGTACCGCCATGTACTCCTGGTGATTAAGCAGTGCTTTGAGCTGGGAGAGGGTCCGGTCAGCCTGATCGAGGGAACCGGAACGAATGCTCTCACGCAGAGAAAGGTACAAGCCGAGAACCTGTGAAGAAATTCCTTCTTCCCGGTTCCTCTGCTCCGTAAGGAGGGCAATTTCATTCTGCGCTGCCTCAAGCCCTTCCTGAGATCCAGCCAGCATTTCCTCCATCTCGATCCGCAGCGCTTCCCGCTCCTCGTTCATCTGCCGGAGATTATCAGCAGCTTCCCGCTCCATCCGCCGCAGGTTCACTTCTGCCTCCAGGCGCTGTGCTTCAGCTTCACTACGAAAGCTCGCCAGAACCTGTTCATAAAAAGCGGTACGCTCTTCCTCCAGCTTTCTGAGTTCCTCTGCAATGACCGCTTCGGAAGCCCCTTCGGCGATCAGCTTCTGCCTGAGAGTTTCCAGCTCTTCTTCCAGCTCCCGCCGCAGTTCCTCTTCGCGTATTGCTATCCTCGATTCCATCGAAGCCTGCAGGGCATTGCGCTGATCGGCTATCTCCTGAAGTCGGCGTTCAATTGCATCTATTTCCTGCTCTTTCTCCGCTACCTTCGCTTCAGATTCCCTCCGGATTTCATCTATGAGCATCCCTTCCATTGAGGCGGTAACAAAACGTTTATCCATCAAACCCTGCTCTTCCTGCCGGAAGATGGTGTAGAGACCAAACAGACCTGCTGCCAGCACAGAAAGAGCCGCAAGGTTTACCGCTATGGGGAGCATAAGACCCCGTTTTTTCGCCTTTATGACAAACAGTTCAGGAGTAATCCTGATTCTGCTTTTTGCGACAACCTTATCTATTTCCAGGAGCAGTTCCCTGCGGTCCTCCTCCGGAATAGCCTCGACATCCTGCATCGGAAAGGAACTTGATCCTTTTCGCCACTCCATGGCTCTCTTAAGCATACCCATAATTGCTATTATACTATATCGGTGCAAAATATCTAATCCTATGGGGCATAGATTGTTTTTTTTAAACTTCCTGCCTATAATCTTTTCATGACCATAAGGCTCAAGATTGTTTCGGTTTTACTTCCCGTGCTCATTGCATCGGTTCTCCTGGTAGGAGCCTCTTCCTATTTCTCCGCTTCTACGGGTATAACCCGTATTGCCAGGGAATTTCTGGACTTTAAGGCCGAAGAGCTCCGCAGGCATGCGGAAGGGCAGTGGCAGCTGCTGGTGGATAATGATTATACGGATCGGGAAGATATGCTCCGGGCAACCCAGCTGGTAGTTGAAAACTACGCTCGGACCCTGGTGAGGTCCCCTACGGAGCGGATCCTGGCCTTTAACCGGTCGGGAGACCTTGTCATGGCTACCGAACCGGTAACTGTCCGGGAAGATGAAAAGAGCGCGCTGCTGAACCTGATGAATGAGGACAGCGGTGAGTTGACCACCCTCAGCCTCGGCGGGACCGAAAGGATTGTAAAAGGCTTCAATTTTCAACCCTACGACTGGTACATTATTCTTACCGAGGAAGAGGAGACCTTCTATCAGGATGTGTTCAGAATAAGTCGGCAGACCGGCTTTGTTCTCATCGGAGCGGTGGCAGTTGCTGTAGTATTGATTCTTCTGCTCTCCAGGACTCTTATCAAACCGCTGCGGAAGGTCATCACTTCAATGAAATCAATAATTGTTTCCAACGACCTTTCAGAACGGGTTGATGTGGAATATCACGATGAGACGGGGGAGCTGGCCCATACATTCAATATCATGGTGGAGGAGCTGGAAAAGGCGTATTCGCAGATTAAAAGCTACGCCTTCCAGGCGGTACTTGCCCAAAAAAAAGAGAGCCGTATCCGGAACATCTTCCAGAAATATGTTCCCCAGGAGCTTATAGACCAGTTTTACCATAATCCCGAGTCCATGCTGACAGGAGAAAACCGGGTTCTTTCCATTCTCTTTTCCGATATCCGGGGTTTCACCTCAATCTCAGAGAAGATGCAGCCCGATGAACTGGTTAACTCCCTGAACCACTATTTTTCGGTAATGGTCGATCTTATCATGAGCCGGGGCGGTATTATCGATAAGTACATCGGTGATGCGATCATGGCCTTCTTCGGAGCCCCGGTAAAGCACGATGATGATGCCTATCAGTCTGCTCTTGCAGGAATAGAAATGGCCGAAGCGGTTAAAGGCTTCAATGCAGGTCAGCGGAAAGCGGGAAAACCGGAGTTCAATATTGGAATCGGTATTAACTACGGGGTGGTTACGGTGGGCAATATCGGGACCGACAAGAAAATGGACTACACCGTCATCGGGGATATGGTCAATCTCGCATCACGTCTCGAGGGGCTTACCAAGCTGTACAGGCAGGATCTTCTGATATCCGAAAGCCTCCACTACAAAATAAAAGAGCTCCTTCCCTGGCGGCTTCTTGACACCGTAGCGGTTAAAGGGAAAGAAAAAGGGGTAAAAATCTATACCATAAAGAAAGAACTTGACGAGCGGGAAAAGAGATTATGGGATCTCCACAACAAGGGAATGGAACTCTATTACTCCAGGGAGTTCTCTGCCGCCGGTGATTGTTTCAGGGAGATACTTTCCACGGTTCCACAGGACTATCCTGCAGAGATGATGATGGAAAGTGTCAATTCATTCCTGAAAGATCCTCCCCCGGAGAACTGGGACGGGGTGAAGGTAATGGAGTCTAAATAATGGGACACCGGATGGCCGCAGCGGGACTGTCTATGCTTCTGTTTTTTTGCGTAGTAATCACTCCTGCTTCCGCCCTGCGCCTGGCCGTGCCTTTTCCGGTACATCTGGACCAGGAGAGTCAAGAAGGTGATGAAACGGCTCAACGCCTGCACACCATCCTTCTTGCAGAGCTCTCCCGTTACGATATAGAGGTTTCCGGTACAGATTACAGCGCTGTTCTCTACACTGCTTTCAGCCTTGAGGAAGGGGGTCGTCTGATCATTTCTCTTTCGGTCCTCGACCCCGCGGGAACCCTTATGCACTTCAGCACCATCCGCCAGGCGAGAACAGGACTTACCCTGATCAATGCGGTAAACCGGATGATAGAGGAGCTGCCCCCTGCCCTTCTTACTGCGGAAGAGCTCCCCCCTCTCGACACCATCCTCCAGCCGCCTCCCTTCATAAGCAGTTTTCAGATAGATTCTCCCGACGAAGGTGCAAGTGTTCACATTGGAGGAGAGACAGCGGCCGCCGTGGTTAAAGACGGAAAGGCAATTATAACAGGCTTTCCTCTGCTCACCGGAAGAACCGTTCCTCTGGAGATCCGCAAAGAGGGTTACCGCCCGCTCCGTGTATACTTTGAAACCATTACCGGGAGATCTGTCTATTCAGTCCCTCCCCTGAAGCCGGAGCTGAGCTCCGCCTGGACCATCTCCTGGTCCACCACAAGGGCTCGCGGAGCAGGCATCGGCTGGCGGTATTTTCCAGTTGCCGACTGGGTGTTTGTCGGTCCCGAGCAGTACTTTTTCGGGAATGATGCCCGCTTCAACAGCTCGACCAGACTGACAGCAGGCAGCTACATCATTCAGCCGCCGGAAGCCCCTTTCCGCTTCGGATTGCTTACGGCATTTGAAGTGAATGCGGAGTTTGGAGAGGAAGCCGCCATCCAGACGATCTATAATTTCCTTACTCTTTTCCTTGAATACCGCATTGGCCCTATTGCTCCCTACCTGCAGGCCGAATTTAACTATCGTTTCAGGGGCGACAGCGGAAGCACGGAACCCGGCGGTTTCGCCGCTTTAAGCGCAGGGCTTCTGATACCGGGAGGGGCCAGATAGATGCGTTATGGAAGGCCCGGATTGCCCCTGTACTATCTCTTTTTAATCTGTACTGTTCTGGTGCTGTCTCTACTGACTTCATCTCTCGAGGCAGAGGAGAGCCAGCCCTTTCCTCTCCCTGTTTTCATCGAATTTGCTGCCGGGCAGTTTACGGAACAGGAAAAACTTTTTCTAAGCCGGATGCTTCTGTCGGAAATTTCGGGCAGCGACGGCAGAATGGTAGTATGGACGGTGTCCGGCAAAGACCCTGCAGAATTGCAGCAGCCGGGCCTGCCGGGGATCCTTGAAACACTCTTTGTTAAAGAAGAGGATCAGTACCGCTACCGTTCCCTCTATCGAAGAACCGCGGACCGTCAGATTCTTATGGAACTTTCGGGCAGTGACGGCCTCCAAAGCGTATTCCGCAATCCGGTACGGCTTTTCCGCCCCTTGAGAGAAGGGGTACGGGAACTGATATCCGCAATAGAGGCGGCCAATGGCATTGAAAACCAGGCTCAGCGTTACCGGGCGACACTGAAGATAAAAGCCCCCGAGGGATCAGAAATATCCATTACCGGAATACCGGTAAATGACGGGACCATGGAGTTTGTCCTGCCCGCTCCCTCAATCTACGAAATAAGTGTTTTTTCACCACATCATTTTCCCGAGACCCTCATTGTCTCTCTTCCCCTGTCGGGAGCGGAGATAGAGGTGGTGCCGCAGGAGGCGAAAGCACATTTTTTTGACCTTTATCTTGCCGATGGGAATGTTCCCGGATTTCAGTGGGGTTTCCGGCCGGGAAAACAGCGGCGATGGTTCCTGAAGGCGGGCGGATCCACCTACCTGCTTACCATGATCCCCATGGCTGAAGGCGAAAACAGGGAATACGGCTTCTTCTACAGCACCCCCCTTTCGGTACTTGACCTCCAGGCAGGTATCCGCTATGGCGAGGGCGATAAAAGGTATCGATTTTATCTTTCGGGCGGTTTCTTCGGGCGAATTGTGCACTCTTCCAGCTACTTGGGACTTGATCCGATCGGACCGGGCGGACTGGTCGGCACCCTCGGATTTGAAGTCCGTTCCGGTAAACGGCTCAGTTTCTTTGGAGAATTGACTCCTCATCTTTACTTTACCGAAAACATTGATACCCTCCGGCAGTTCTATACCTTTGCCGCGCTGAAAATGGCCGCACCGGCCTCCTCAAGCGCACTTCTCACCTTCGAACACTTTCGCGCAGGAATTCGTATTCAGTTATAGTGTTTTTTTCATTAAAAATAGTGATATTTTTGATATTTCAGTTGTTTTTGCCCCATCAATGCTCTAAAATCCTTTCATGACTCCAAAACTCAGGATAACAGTGCGCATTTTCTCTCTTGCCCTTGCTGTGCTGAGTATTTCTGTGCTTTTAACCCTCTTTCCCGCCTGTAAAATGCCTACCTTCGACCTGGACACCGCGGAAAAGCTTGCAGGAGTGAATGATGATGGTTCGGAGTATACCCTTACTTTTGATTCAAACGGCGGTTCTGCGATTGCCCCGCAGAAGGTGGCCGCAGGAGGCTATGCCTCCCAGCCGTCCGATCCTGCAAAAACCGGATACCTTTTCGGAGCATGGTATGCCGATGCAGGACTTACGACGGTCTGGACTTTCGGCACGGACCAGGTTACAGCGAATGTGACGCTCTATGCCGCGTGGAATACCTACCTGTACACGGTCGTGTTCGACGGTCAGGGAGCCGATACTGATCCCGTTCCCGCGACGATTGACGTCATTTCTCCCGAAACCAACGTTGGGACACTCCCGGCCGAGCCGGCGCTGGCAACTTTCCACTTCGGCGGCTGGTGGACAGCGCCGGGCGGCGGCGGCACCGAGTTCACCGCGGGAACCACCGTTACAGCGCCCCTTACGGTCTACTCTTTCTGGTCTGCAGTACCAACCTACACGGTCACCTTCGAATCGAACGGCGGTTCGCCAGTCGCGCCGGAGACCGTCCCCGACGGAGACCTGGCTGCCGATCCCGGTGCCCCCTTCCGCCCTGGCTACGCCTTTGACGGCTGGTTTGCCGATGCAGGCCTCACAACGCCTTGGCTTTTTGCAGCTGATACGGTTACAGCTGACATTACCCTCTACGCCGGATGGACGGCGAACAGCTACGACATCGTATTCGATGCGGACGGCGGCGGCGGCGCGATGCCCCTGCAGCCGGTCGACTACGATCAGACGGTCACGCTCGACGCGAACGCCTTCACCCGGACCGGATACTCCTTCGACGGATGGTCGCTGAGTGCCGGCGGACCGCTGGACTACTTTGATGCTGCCAGCTACACACATACCACCGACGGGAACGTGATACTTTACGCGCGCTGGGCCGCGAATGCCTACAACATCATATTCGAAGCCGAGGGAGGCAGCGGTATGATGGCTGACCAGCCGGTCGATTACGATCAGACTGTCACGCTGAGCGCAAACGCCTTCACCCTGGCCGGTTACACCTTCGATGGATGGTCATATACGTCGGGGGGCGCGGTTGATCATGTCGACAGCGACACATACATACACACGGTGACAGCCGACCGCACGCTCTACGCACTGTGGCGGGAATTCTATCAGGTCACCTACGACGGGAACGGGCATGATTTCGGCTCACCCCCAAGCGACTTGAATAACTACGCCGAGACGGATACCGTCACGGTTCTTGCACCTGCGCCTGCACTTGAGAAGATCCAGGACGGGATCAGCCTGCGCTTTTCGGGGTGGAATACCGCTTCCGACGGGCTTGGTACTCAGTATCTGGCCGGTGAGACCTTCGCAATGCCCCCGGCTGACAGAACTCTTTTCGCCCAATGGGAGGTCATCGGCGGAGTCGGTCCCGGCGGCGGTCTGGTTTTCCACGACAAGGGATCGGTGAGCGAAGGCTGGCGCTACCTGGAGGCGGGGCCTGCAGACTTGAGCAGCGGTATATTATGGGGCGGCTCGGGGATCCTGACAGGAACAAGCTCCAACGTTCCTGGTCGAGGGAAGATGAACACCTCGATGATTGTGGGAGTTCTCGGCACAGGGTCATCCTACGCTGCCCGTCTTGCCTATGAGGCAACTGACGGGGCCATGAATGACTGGTTCCTGCCGACAAGCACTGAACTCGACCTGATGCGCACGGTTCTTTATGATCATGTGCCGCCTCTTGGGAGCTTTGCGGATGCGGATTACTGGACCAGCAGGGAGTTCGCTGCCACGGATTCATTCCGCATCCGATTTACAGACGGGTCGGAATTCGCTACTCCAAAAACCCTGGCGACAGTCCGGGTCAGAGCGGTACGTGCCTTCAAATCGCCGGCGGCTACCTATACGGTTCGCTACGACTCTAACGGGGCAACAGGCGGGGTTGTCCCTGCGGTGGACTGGAACCACTATGAAGCCGGCGAAAACGCCACGGTGCGAACCAACTCGGGCGGCCTTGTCCGCACCGGTCATAATTTTGCGGGCTGGAACACCGCCGATGACGGATCCGGTACGGACTATGCCGAGTCTTCGACGCTGACCATGGGCGCTGACAACCAGGTGCTCTACGCGAAGTGGACCCCTGTAAGCTACTCGGTAACCTATTCCGGAAACGGCCACACCGCCGGAACACCGCCTGTCGATGGCAGCAGCTATCTGTCAGGCGCTACAGTCACTCCACAGGCACTCGGATCTCTCATCAGACTTCAGGACGGCATCTCGCTACGCTTTACCGGCTGGAACCAGATCGGCGGAGGCGGAGGCACCCGCCAGCCAGGCGTCGACTTTGCAATGCCGGCTGAGAACATAACCCTGGAGGCAATTTGGGAGGTCATCGGCGGAGTCGGTCCCGGCGGCGGTCTGGTCTTCCACGACAAGGGATCGGTGACTAATGGCTGGCGTTATCTGGAGGCGGCACCGGTCGATCAGAGCGCGGGGATCAACTGGGGACCCAACGATACAACCGGTGCGACCTTCGGCGACTATGGAGATGGAGCACTGAACACTGCTTTAATTGTATCAAGCTTCGGTGCGGGAACCTACGCAGCCAAAGCAGCCAGCGATTACGCAGGAAACGGATTCAGCGACTGGTATCTTCCCAGCCAGGCAGAGACGTACAGAATGTACCAGATGCTGCACCAGGCGGGTCTCGGCGGATTCAGTCCCAACTACTACTGGAGTTCCGGAGAAGGGCTGAACGTGGCCCGTCGGGTCAATTTCGCTGATGGTGCCATTGACACAGCAACCAGGGGAAACAGCTACCGGATCAGGTCTGTTCGCGCATTCGGGTCGACCGTACCGACCTACATAGTCGCATACCTGAAGAACGGGGCCGATTCCGGCGATGCACCTGTCGATCTCGCCCACTACGAACCGGGACAGACGGCAGCGGCACTGGGCGGAGCGGGGACCATGGTTCTGAGCGGCCATTCCTTCAGCGGATGGAATACGGCGGCAGACGGCAGCGGAACAGATTACCCGCCTGGGTCTACTCCTGCGATGCCATCTGCCAACCTCGTGATCTATGCGCAGTGGGCACCGCTTTTCACAGGAGGAGACGGTTCTCCCGGTACTCCATATCTGATAAACTCTCCCGAAGGGCTCGACGCTATCCGCAGCGACCTGACAGCCAGTTATGAACTTGTCTCTGATATCGATCTCGGTATAGCTCCCTGGAATTCAGGGGCCGGGTGGTCTCCGATTTCCACCTTCTCCGGAACACTGGAAGGGAATTCCCATACTATTTACAACCTTTTTATCAACCTGTCCTCTGGCGCCGGCCTCTTCGACAACACTCAAGGTGCTGTCATTCAGAACCTGACGCTCGACAGCGTCAATATCACTGCTGCATCCGGGTGGGCCGGGGCCGTGGCAGGCAGGACAGACAGCATAGGCGGAGGTACGACAATTATCAACGTTTCTGCCAATGGTACCGTAACCGGCGGGCAGCAGTTGGGTGGTCTCGTGGGCCTCGGACAGAACCTCTCCCTTTCCAGGAGCTTCGCCGATGTTGACGTTGTTTCTACCACCGGCCCCGTTGGAGGACTTATAGGGCGTCTTTCCAGCGGGACAATCGATAACTGCTACGCCCTCGGTTCCGTTAATGGGGATAATACCGTTGGCGGTTTAGCAGGACTTCTTGCGGGAAGTGCAACCAATACCTACGCGGCAGGAGCAGTGACCGGCAACACCGACGTCGGCGGCCTCGTGGGTTCCAACATGGGGACAGTTAATGACAGCTACTACGATCAAGATACCACCGGGCAAACCACAGGAGCCGGAATGGGCCGCACAACCGCTCAGATGATGATTCAGGGCGATTATCCTGGCTGGGATTTTGTGCTGATCTGGGACATTGTTGAAGGCTCTACGTATCCCTTCCTCCGGTGATTACCAGGGAGAAGAGCAGAACAAGCTGTCAGATCTTCCCCGCGGCCGCACAATAAACCGTAAACTCCTCTACCCCGCCCACGCTCGGTTCAATGAATACTCTTATTACATATCTTTTTAGTCTATTTTAAGTTTCATTCAGAACTGTATCATTGTATATTGAATACAGGAGCTGTTTATGCGTTTGTATCTTGTACTTGTACTTGTTCTTGCCCTTTTCATGTCCGCCGGGCCGCTTTTCTCCAGGGGTAATGCTGAACAGGAGCCAGCCCGGGAAGAAGAGCCGGTCACCCGGAAACGTTCCTCCGAAAGGGGATCCGACGGACTGCTCAAACATCCGGGTACTCCCCCGGTGCATTTCTACAAGGATTATTCTGCCGATTTCGGGAGGTCTACGGTTCATTTTGATACCATAATAAACGGAGGTCCCCCGAAGGACGGTATCCCGTCCATTGACCGGCCGGTATTTACCGATACGGAAGATGCCTCCGAATGGATCCGTGACCGCGAACCGGTTCTCCTGCTCCGCATGAACGGACATATCCGGGTTTACCCTCTTCAGATCCTCATGTGGCACGAGATAGTCAATGATACGGTCGGAGAAACACCGATAACAGTCACCTACTCACCCCTCACCAATACCGGAATCGTTTTTCTCGGCACAGTCGACGGCAGCATGCTCACCTTCGGAACCACCGGGCTCCTCCGTTACAGCAATCTGATTATGTACGACCGGGAAAGCGGCTCCTGGTGGCAGCAGGCAACGGGCGAGGGCATTGTCGGGGACCACGCGGGCAGAAACCTTACACTTCTTCCCGCAGCTCTTCTTCCCTGGAAACTGGTTGAAGATCATTACGCCGATGCGGAAGTACTGTCGCGCGAAAGCGGAAATGCAGGCTGGCCATACGGATCAAACCCCTATGAGGGATACGATACCAGCCTCAGACCCTTTCTTTATCGGGGACCGGAACCGGAGGAGCGCCTGAGCCCGATGGGACGGGTGCTTGCAGTCCGGATTGAAGATGAGGAAAAAGCTTTCACCTACAGTCAGCTTCGCAGGGAAAAGGTTCATACGGACGCCCTTGCAGGAGAAAACATTGTTCTTTTCTGGCAGCCGGGAACCGCCTCTCCCCTGGATTCCACCCTTTTGGCATCCGGCAGAGATGTGGGCACCGCACAGGCTTTTTATCCGGCGGCGGCCGGCCGCCGGCTTGCCTTCTACCACGACGGAGAGCATATACGGGACAGAGAAACCGGCAGCATCTGGACGGTAAGCGGCAAGTCCGTTCAGGGAGAACTTGAAGGCTCGCAGCTCTCGTCTCCCCTTGCCATCAGTCACTTCTGGTTTTCCTGGAACGCCTTCAGGAGAGATCTCAGATAGCGGACCAGACCCCTTCGAAGAAGGCCCGGACATTCTTACCTATCGTTTTGGTCCTGTAGCCACCCTCCTGCACAAAGAGCGTGGAATAAGGAAGTGCTCCTATCAGTGCTCCTATTCTGAAAAAGTCGTCCGCATCATGCGACCAGGTTCCGGTGGGATCGCCCCGGGCAGTATCGAACCCCAGGGCGACTATAAGGAAACCAGGCCCGAACTTTCTGATTTTACCCGCCGCGCGGCTCAGCTCGTCGATGTACCTCTGCGGGTCAATATGTTCGGGAAGCGGAATATTGATATTGCAGTTAAGACCTTTTCCGGTCCCGTGTTCATCACTGAATCCGCAGAAAAAGGGATAGGCGAAGCTGGGATGGCCGTGGATGGAGACGGTCAGCACATCATCACAGTCATAAAAAATGGTCTGCTGTCCGTTTCCGTGGTGGTAATCAATGTCCAGGATGGCAACCTTTCCGTGTTTCCTCAGGAAGGCGGCAGCTATGGCTGTTGAATTGAGGTAACAGAAGCCCCCGAATATATTGCGCTCCGCGTGGTGTCCCGGAGGCCGGATAAGCGCATAGGCAAGGTAGGCTCCGTCGACCAGAGCCTGTGCCGCCGTAAGTGAACAATCCGCCGCATTTCGGGCGGCAAGGAAGGCATTCCGGTTGAGAGGCGTAAAGGTATCCATGCAGTAGTAGCCCGCACGCATCGACAGATCCTTTGGAGGCCGGGTATTGTTGCGGATCGGGAAGACATAGGGATACACCGACGAATCTTCGGGCAGAGAGCTGCACACCTTTTTCAGATAAGAATAGAAGCCCTTGTCATGGACCGCGGTAATATGATGATCCGCGAAATGACGCGCTTCGATGGTATTGAACAGGGATGTCCTGTTCAGGCTGGAGAGGATGGTTTCCACCCTTACGGGAGCTTCAACATACCCCCTCTCATGAACGTGATGTATGATATGGTGCTTATTGTATACGAGGATGATTTTCCGGTCCGTCGGGATATCTTCCGGCAGAGGTTCTATTGCGCTCTCCGGGATGTAGCGGAAGGGGCGCAGCCGGGCGGGGTCGTCCTGTATTGATTGTACAACCATTTCAACATAGCTTGCATCGCAGAGATCTCCATATTTGCGTTCCAGTATCGCCTTTACGATGGTCCGCAGCTCGTCCCTTCCGACTGTCCGTTTCCGGTCCAGAGGGTCGTATACCAGATAGGGAGGGTTGTCATCACCCACTTTTACCGGAGTCTCATACAAAGTATTGATTACCGGCCTTGCACCGTAGCGTTCATAGAATTTCAGACGTGCCCGATTCTGTTTCAAAAGGTTCGGATCTTCGCAGAGCTTTTGATCATCCGGAAGGCATTCGAAGAACAGTCCCTTGACCTTAAGCGCTGCGGCTTCCTGCCTTACCCGCTGGTACAGGGCACCGCCTATTCCCCGGCCGGACAGGCTTTTGCTTGTGGAGATGTAGTCGAGAAAACAGAAGTCAAGGGAAGGTGCATGCAGCAGGGTGGCAAAGCCGCTGATGTGCCCTCTTCCGTCATCCGCCGCAAACAGGATGGTCTTGAACTGATACTTGAGGGGGTTGTTCAGCATATCAGGGAGCTTGTCTATGTCATCGGCATGAATCAGGGTAAACTGCTCGCGGAGTATCTGCTGTGCCTGGCTTACGGCATTTCTGTTGGCCGGAGTACTGATATCGTAAATTCGGCGTATCCTGAACATCAGCGTATGCCCTCCCCATCTATCGATGGTGATAGCCCCAAAACGGCACCCTGTCAAGAGCTGCGGTTCCGCTCTTGTCTCGGGTATACGATCCTGCTAGAATAGCGTTTACACACATAATAGCCGGAGGAATCCATGAGACCACTTAAGCAGCTGCAGACTTCCATGGAACAGCTGAAGTATTGATGTGAGACATACCAGTATCCGCTTCAGGCTGATGGTTCTCATGCTGCTGCTGACCACCCTGCCGGTGATTCTTGTTACCTGGAGATCCACGGTCAGCATGCGGCGTTCCGTGGAACGCGAACTGATCAGCGCAAATGAGTCCCGGATGCTCTGGGCCGATCAGTATCTCTCCGAGCTTATCCGGCAGATAGATACCCTCTTCTACACTCTTCAGATAAATGAAAAGCTGATGCAGGGCTTGAGTGATATTGAAAGCTCCGACCCGGAGCTGCAGTTCAGGGCGGCGGAATACATCCGCGATACCCTTACCCTGGCTTTTTACGGAAACTCTCACAAAGTGAGCGAGCTTATCCTCTACTTCCATTCCAGCAGACGGGCAATCAATGTCAGCTACACAAGCAGCGGTCTGACCAGCTACCCGGATATCATGGAGGGAAACTGGAGCCGTATTCTAAAAGGACCGGTCAATCTCTACTTCAAACAGGAGAACGATACGGTCTCCGCTTACCACAGCATCAACCGCTTTATGGACAGGGAACTTATCGGCGGGCTTTCGGCAAAGATAGACAGGAAGGTCTGGGAGGAAGTCGGCCGGATTCTTCATTCCGAACGGGACAGTTCAATTTATATTTTCAATGATGAGGACGAGCTGCTCTCCGGCTCCACCCGAAGTGCGGAACCGGGGCCGATTCTGACCCTTCTGAAGTCCGCGGATCCGGAGCAGACCGGACTGCAGTTTCTGAAAACCCGCGATACCCTCTATTTCATGAAACAGATAGCCGATGGAGAACTGAGGCTGGTCAAGCTTATTCCCCTGGCAGCCCTGGACCTGGCCATCGGACGGGTTATAAACACCGGCATTATGGTGGGGATTTTCTTTGTGCTCCTGGCAGTCCTGCTTTCAATCCTGGTCTCTTTCAGAATAAGCCGGCCCATAATTGAGCTTGCAGGAAGAATGCAGGAAACCGACCTGAGCAGTTTCATGCTGACCCCCGTTCAGGGCCGGGATGAAATCGGGCTTCTCGAACAGGGATACAACTCCATGATGAAGCGGATCCGCGAGCTTATCCAGGAGGAGTATCAGCGGGAGATAGAGCTTCGGGATGCCCGGATACTAGCCCTCCAGTCCCGGATAAACCCCCATTTTCTGCATAATACCCTCCAGCTTATCGGCGGCATGGCCCTCACAAAGGGTGCGCCGGAAATATACAATGTAACACGCATTATCGGTGAGCTCCTCCGCTATTCAATAAGCACGGGAGGAGACCTCGTATCGCTCGGGGAAGAGCTGAAGCACATGCAGAACTATCTCTATATCCAGGAACAGCGCTTTGACGACAGGTGCACCATAAAGACGGAGATTGATGAAACGGTACTCGACTGTATTCTCCCCCGCTTCACCCTCCAGCCCCTGGTTGAAAATGCCTTCGAACATGGTCTTCAGGGAAGAGAGGGAGCCTGGGAGCTGAAAATCCGGGTTAAAAGGCTGGGCAGGGATATAGGCCTGATGGTATACGATAACGGATGCGGATTTACCGGTGAACGGATCAGGGAGATTCGCCGCAGGCTTGGGGAAGAGTTCTCCCCGGGCCGGAAGAAGGGCGCTCCCGGGGATCCGGAGGAAGCCAGGGGAATAGGGCTTAGCAATGTGAATTCGCGAATAAAGCTTCAGTTCGGCTCCCGCTATGGTCTGCGTGTGTTCAGCCGGGAAAGCGTTGGAACTCTTATGGTGGTAATGCTCCCCTGCAGGAAGAAAGAGGAACAGACGGATGTATAAGGTCCTGATCATTGATGATGAACGGTGGTCCAGGGAAGTGGTAAAGTCCCTCGGCAGGTGGGCGGACCTTGGACTCTCGGTAATCGGGGAAGCCGGGGACGGCAATATGGGACTCGAGATGATCGGCCGCATGGACCCGGACATTGTCATTACGGATATGCGGATGCCCGGGACCGACGGTGCGGATTTCCTGAAGAGGGCGTATGAACTTTCGCCGCGGATCAAGCTTATCGTAATAAGCGGCTATGATGATTTTGTCTTTCTCAAACAGGCAATCCGCTCGGGCGCCATTGAGTATCTTCTGAAACCGCCGGACCCTGAAGAGCTTAACGAAGCACTGGAACGCTGTGTGAAACAGCTCGACGAAGGCAGAGCCGGTACTGCACCTGAATGGGTGGTTCCGCATATCTTTACCGATCGCAAAATCCTCGACGAATACCTGGAAAACCGCCACCGTGTCTTCGGTTTCCTTCTGGAGCTGGATAAGGATTCCGTCTCGCGGACCCTGGAAAGCCTGAAAGAGTTCCTCTCCCGGGTATTCCCCGAATCCGAAGACGAATCCGACGACCCGAAGGTCCTGGACAAAATAAGCCACGATTACATCCTGATGATGGAGGAGTTTCTGTCCAGAAACGATATCGGTTTCGATCAGTTTCCGGGCGAACATGCGGGAGATGTTCCTCTGATGGTCCGCTGCGGAACTCTCTCCGAGATGATCGGTGAGATAGACCGGCTCTATTCCCTGGCCATCGAGACTATCAAAGAGCTGCACAGCCACCGGACCCGCTTCGATATTAAAGAGGTGCAGGCCCATATCGACCACTATTTCCAGGATCCCATTTCCCTGAACACCATAGCCCGCCATTTTTACGTAAGCAGGGAGCACCTGAGCCGCACCTTCAAGGCCCTGACAGGTGAAAACATATCGGACTATATAAGCCGCCGGCGGATGGAAATGGCGAAGGAGCTTCTGACCCGGCGCCACCTCTCGATAAAACACGCCGCCCAGATGACCGGCTACTCCGATCTCGCTTATTTTTACAAGGTCTTCAAGAAGTTTTACGGAGTGCCGCCGGGAGAATTAAAGGAGTAGTCGGGGTATCCGGCGTCCATATCAATATATTACAAGCAAAGAGGCCAATATCCTCCAAAGACAGCAGCGGTACACCGTCGTATGCTTTCGGCAGAACTAACAATCTGGAGGTTGTGTAATGAAAAAACTGCTGATTACCCTTCTTGTGCTCGCGGTCACCCTGACCCTTTTGACCGGCTGCGGAAAAAAGGAGAACACCGGAGAAGAAAGCGCCGCCGTCGAAGCGGCTCCCCAAAAAGTTGAACTGAAGGTCTTTATGAGTTTTCCACGCTTCAAGGATCAGTTTGAAGCCTATTTTGATCAGTTCCGGGCCAAAGAACTGGCCGAGAAGAATATCGATGTAAGCATAAAACTGGAAATGCCCAATGCGGATCAGGCAAACCAGATCCTTAAAACCAGAATGGCATCCAACGATTCCCCGGATGTGTTTACCCTTCATGCCATCGCCGATATTCCCGACTTCTACAAGGCCGGATACCTTTCGGACCTCTCCGGGCAGCTCTTTGCCGGCAGACTTTTTGACAGCGTAAAGAAGACGGTTACCTACGATGGAAAGGTTGTGGCACTGCCGCTGGAAAGCCTCTCCTGGGGCTATCTTTACAACAGGGAGATGTTTTCCAGACTCAAGCTGACTCCTCCGGAAACTCTTGAGGAGATGGAAGCGCTTGTTTCCGTCCTGAAGGAGAATGATATTACCCCCTTCCTTCTCGCATTTCAGGAATCCTGGATACCTCAGCTCATGATGGCCCTCTCCCTCGGCGGTGTCGTCTCCTCGGAAAACCCTGATTTTATTGAAAGCATGAATGCCGGTACCGGCTCCTACGGCGATGTAAGCGCAGTCTTCGATATTATCGATATCATAATGAAAAATGGTACGGCCAAACCATTTGAGGTGGGCAGCGCGGCCGGATCGGCCGATTTTGCCAACGGAAAGGCCGCAATGTGGGTCCAGGGCCCCTGGATGGCCGAAACCATTCTGAAGGTAAACCCGGAGATGCAGATCGGGGTGGCGCCCCTTCCCGTGAGCAGCAATCCTGCCGGCGCCATGATAAACCTGGCAACCTCCACCTCCCTGGCGGTATCGCCGGACAGCAAAAACAAAGAAGTTGCCCTGGACCTGGTTAACTACCTTCTTGATGAGACCGATTCCTCTCCCCTCTTCGAGGCTCTCAAGTTCAACCCCGTAGCGGACATGCACACCTACGAATCATTTCCCTGGGTTGAAGAGGCGTCGACATACGTTTCCATGGGAAAAGCGTATCAGGACCTTTCGCTCCCCGGCGGAGTAACCGGAGAGACCGCAAAAATGCTCCAGAGCTACTACACAGGCAGCGTAAGCAAGGCGGACATAATCGCCGCTCTGGACAAGGCCTGGGCCGATTCCCTTAAGACAGCCCAGTAGAGAATCCGACCGGGAGGAGACAGGAATGAAAACACTGAGAAAGAACCTTATGCTGCTGACCTTCGTAATGCCTGCTTTGATCTTCTACCTTGTTTTCGTCCTGGTCTCCGCATCCGGCGGATTCTTTTACAGCCTTACCAACTGGAACGGTCTTAATCCGGCCTATAACATGGTGGGCCTGGCCAATTACCGCGAGGCTCTTAGCGATGACCCCGTCTTTATCCGCTCCCTTCTCTTTACCCTGAAATATGTGATTGTCATGGTGGTACTGCAGAACGGAATTGCCCTCACACTGGCCCTTCTGGTGGAAGGAAGGAAAAAGGACAAACCCTTCTTCAGGACTCTTTTCTTTATGCCCAACATGATAAGCCTGATAATAGGCGGATACATGTGGATGTTCATTTTCACAAAGGTGCTCCCCTTTATCGCTGAACTCACATTCCTGAATTTTCTTGATCAGTCCTGGATCGGAGACCCTGCTTTTTCCTTCTACGCAATTGTCATCCTTTCCCTGTGGGGCGGCGTCGGATATCTGATGATAATCTACATAGCCGCTATCCAGGGAATCCCCGCGGCCCTTATCGAGTCGGCATCCATCGACGGAGCCCGCCCCTTTCAGGTATTCCGTCATGTATCGCTTCCCCTCATTATGCCGGCTGTTACCATAGGTATCTTCCTGACCCTCAATACCTCCTTCAAGGTATTTGACGCGGTCTTCGCGCTTACCGGAGGAGGACCCGGCCGGGCGACCCAGGTGGTGGCCCTCAATATTTTCGAAGAGGCATTCAATATGAACAACCGCTACGGTTACGCCAGTGCGAAAGCGATGATCCTCTTTTTCATCGTCTTCCTCATCACCATGGTGCAGCTCCGCTTCATGAAAAAAAGGGAACTGGAAGCATGAAAAAACTGCCCCGCATCTCCACGGTGTCTGTCTTTTTCATCCTTGCGGCATACGGGGTCTTTACCCTCTTTCCCATACTCATGGCGCTGCTGAACTCGCTTAAAACCGACGGTGCCCTGCTTACCAGTATTCTCGCACTGCCCGAAAAAATTGAATGGGGAAACTATGCCCGGGCATATAAAAAGACGGCCTACCTTTCGAGCCTCTTCAACACGCTTCTTATCGCGGGTGTGGGGCTGTCGGGAATTGTTCTCTTCGGGTCCCTGGCGGGATACAAGCTTTCCAGGACAAGCGGAAAACTGAGCGCATTGATTTTTGCCCTCTTCGTACTTTCCATGCTTATCCCCTTTCACTCCATTATGATTACCCTTAACCGGGTGTCACGGCTCCTCCATGTCCAGGGAAGCCGGATAGGTCTCGGTCTCATCTACATAGGCCTGGGGGTACCCCTTGCGGTATTTCTTTTTCACGGCTTTGTAAAATCGATTCCGCGGGAGCTGGAGGAAGCCGCCATTAT
>NPIE01003955.1_pt1 | contig 33535 bp, 38 predicted proteins | sample 8637661 | NCBI WGS metagenome assembly NPIE01 (sample SAMN07420842, study PRJNA396082) | bioreactor metagenome | isolation source: sample BA12 brine-fed electro-methanogenic bioreactor BA | place: Japan: Kochi | collected 2016-12-09 | reverse complement strand
ACAGGTTTTAACCTGTCCTCCGCCAACTAAACAAGCACAACCAGCACCGAACAACCACCTCCAGCGCAGTGGCCGGCAGGACCGGCAGGTCCTCCCTCCCGGCTGAAACCGTCCGAAGAGTCTCCTCGCTCTCCCTAATTCATAACAACCCCGCAAATAATGATAGGTTATACTATCATTTAACGATCATTCCATAACTATTGTCTTCTTATCAATCGCTCCCTACCTTTGTTCTAACAACGCAGCAGTTCACCTACCCGATTCTACGCTCTATGGGGTTATGCAATGATAAAACAATCATCCCGCCTTCACCGGCTTATAATCACCGTGTTTTTGCTCGGCTCGCTTGCCCTTGCCGGCGGATGTAGTAAAATGGACGTACACCACTATGACGGTCGGACGCCGCGCTTCGATATCATCGACTATTTCAGCGGCCAGACGCGTGGCTGGGGCATTGTTCAAGACCGGTTCGGCAACCTGAAACGGCAATTCGTTGTGGATATCGTCGGCCGCCTCGATGGTGACGGCAATCTGGTGCTGGAGGAAGATTTTTCTTGGGACGACGGTGAACTCAGTCGCCGCGTCTGGACAATTTCCCGAACCGAAGAGGGCGCTCTGAGCGGCCGCGCGGACGATGTCGTCGGCGAGGCGTCGGGCGAGGCTGCAGGCAACGTGTTGAACTGGCAATACAAGTTGGAACTGGTGATCGACGGATCTACCTGGGTCGTCTCTCTTGACGACTGGATGTTCCTACAGCCGGACAACATTCTGCTCAACCGGGCCGAAATGAGTAAATTCGGCATCCGGGTCGGCGATGTCACCATCGCCTTTCAGAAACAACCTGACGCTGGAGGAAATTGATCATGGCTCGCTTCCTATTATTTCTCATCGTCTTCGGCCTTCCCCTGGCTCTGCACTCACCGGCCCGGTCTGCTGCCCAACTGGAACCCATCGGCTCCGGCAGCGTGCGCTATCTCGGCCTGATCAAGGTCTACGACGCGACCCTTTACGCCCCGCCGCAATCCAGCGAAACGGCCATCCTCGGTGGTGAGCAATCCATCTGTCTGCAACTCGACTACGCGGTCGACGTACCGTCCTCGGCCTTTATCGAAGCAGCGGAGACCATCCTGGCCCGGCAACACGAGCCGGATGTACTGGCCCGGGTAAGACCGCAGATAGACGTAATCCACGGCAGCTATCGCGATGTCGGGGACGGCGACAGCTACCGGCTCTGTTACGACGACACCAGCGGACGCAGCAGGCTGGCGCTCAACGACGAGGTCCTGGCAACCGTCGATTCGTCCGAATTCGCCGCCATCTATTTCGGTATCTGGCTCAGCCCCGACCAACCGCTTGACGAATCATTGCGAGACGATCTTTTTGCCGGCCTGGAGCAGGAGAGAGACAAATGAACAGACTGGACGACTTTCTGGCTGTCTACCAGCAGCTCACGGCCGACAATCTCGATCTGCTCGACACAGTCTACAGCATGGATATCGAGTTCTGCGACCCGGCCCATGAAATCCGCGGTCTGGACGCACTGCGGCGCTACTTTGCCGAACTTTACCGGAACGCCGACTCGGTCGGTTTTTCCTTCAGTCGCCGGCACCTCATTGACGATGAGGCTTATCTGAGCTGGTGCATGAATTTTCGCCACCCGAAATTGGCTCGCGGCCGAACCATCGAGGTCGACGGCATGAGCTACCTGCAGTTCGATGAAGCCGGCAAAGTCCGCTATCACCGGGACTATTTCGATCTTGGCGCGATGCTCTACGAGCACCTGCCGCTGCTCGGCTCGCTCGTCAAAACCATCAAACGGAGGCTTGGCACATGAATATCCTGATCACCGGCGCCACCTCGGGTATCGGCAGGCAACTGGCCGTTGACTATCTCGCCGCCGGCCACCGGGTTTGGGCAATCGGCCGCAACCAGCAGCAACTCGAGGAACTCGCCGAACTCGGCGCAGAGACCGGAGCCGTCGACCTGCTCGATCGTGAGGCGACTTTGGCCTGGTTCGGCGGACTGGACAGCATCGATTGTGCCATTCTCTCGGCCGGCTCCTGCGAATACATTGACCTGCCCGATTTCGACAGCGCACTGCTTGCCCGGGTCATGCGTATCAACGTGGAGACCATGGGGCACAGCATCGAAGGCGTCCTGCCCGCCCTGCGGCGCAGCGAAGCGCCGCAGCTGGTCGGCATCGGTTCCGCCGCCGCCTATCTGCCGCTGCCTCGGGCCGAGGCCTACGGTGCCTCGAAAGCGGCGGTCGCCTACCTGATCGAGACCCTGCGCATTACGCTTGCCCCCGAGGGTATCGCGGTCAGCCTGGTCTGCCCCGGCTTCGTCAAGACGCCGCTGACCGACCGCAACGACTTCCCGATGCCGTTTATGGTCACCACCGAGCAGGCCAGCGCGGCGATACGAGCCGGCATCGCCAAGCGCCACGCCGAGATCCATTTCCCGAAACGCTTCACGCTGCTGATGAAAGTGGCATCGCTGCTGCCGCGCGGACTCTGGCTGCGGCTTGCACAACGGATGAAAAAATCATGAAATCGATCGCCGTCATCGGCACCGGCATCGCCGGTCTGACCAGCGCCTATTACCTGTCCCGGCAACACCGGGTCACCGTCTTCGAGGCAAACGACTATATCGGCGGCCATACTCATACTGTCGATATCGACTATGACGGCGAGCAGAGCGCCATCGATACCGGCTTCATCGTCTTCAACGATCGCACCTATCCGCGCTTCATCCGCCTGCTCGGGGAACTCGGTGTTGCCTACCAGCCGACCGAGATGAGTTTTTCGGTGCGCAACGACGTAATCGGCCTGGAATACAACGGACACAGCCTGAGCAGCCTGTTCGCCCAGCGTAAAAACCTGGTCAACCCGGCTTTTCTGCGAATGCTTGCCGATATCGTCCGCTTCAACCGCAGTGTCCGGGCCGAAGCCTCGCACCAGCGGCTGTACACCATCGGCGACTACCTGGACGAGCACCGTTTCGGCTCGCTCTTTGCCGACAATTATCTACTGCCGATGATCGCCGCCATCTGGTCGATGGGGCTCGATGATGCCCGGTCCTTTCCGCTGCACTTTTTCGCCCGGTTCTTCGAGAACCATGGACTGCTCAACCTGGCGGACCGACCGCAATGGTATACCATTATCGGCGGATCGCGCAGCTATATCGAGCCGTTGACCGCACCGTTTGCAGACTCGATCCGGCTCAGCAGCCCGGTCGAGCGAATCGTCCGCAGCGCAGACTCGGTGGAGGTGACGAGTAACGGGGCAACAGAGACATTCGACGATGTGGTGCTCGCCTGTCACGGCGACGAAGCCCTGGCCCTGATCGGCGACCCGAGTGAGCGGGAACGGGCGGTCCTGGAAAAGATCCGCTTCACCGACAACGAGGTGCTGCTGCACACCGACGAGCGCATCCTGCCGCGGCAGCGTCGGGCCTGGGCAAGCTGGAACTATCGCCTCGACCCGGCCCGCAGCGGACGGACGACGTTGACCTACAATATGAACATCCTGCAGCGCCTGAACAAAAAACATACCTATCTGGTGACGCTCAACGAGCCGATCGACGAAACCAAGGTACTGGCCCGTTTCAACTATCACCACCCGGCCTACGATATGCGTCTTCTCGAGGCCCAGGAGGGGTGGTCGGGCATATCCGGCAGCAACCGGCTCCATTTCTGCGGTGCCTACTGGTTCAACGGCTTCCATGAAGACGGGGTACGCAGTGCGCTGCGGGTCTGCTCTTCACTGGGGGTGTCGGTATGAACCATGCACTCTACGTCGGCCGCGTCAGCCACCAGCGCTTTATGCCCCGCGCCCATCGCTTCAGCTACCCGTTTTTCATGTGGCATCTCAACCTCGACCGGCTGGACCAACTGCCGCAGCTGAAGCCGTGGTTTGCCGAGAAGGGGTTCGCCTTGAGCCGTCTGCGCCGCAGCGACTATCTCGGCCCGGCCGACGAGCCGCTGGCAACCACCGTCAAACGAAAGATGGTCGAGCTGACCGAGCAGCCGGTGGCCGGCGAGGTGACCGGGCTGCTCAACCTGCGCACCCTCGGTCTTTATTTCAGCCCGGTCAACTTCTATTTCGGCCATGATCAAGACGGTCGCTGCAGCCACCTGCTCGCCGAGGTATCGAACACCCCGTGGAACGAGCGCCACTACTACGGCTTTTACCTGGCGCTCGGCGAGCAGCAGCCGACCCATCCGAAGGCCTTCAAGGTATCGCCCTTCAACCCGGTCGATCAAAAGTATCGCTGGCAGATCGAGGCGCCCGGCGAAACGGCGCGCATCGTCATCGAGGTCAGCGATTCGCGCGGCCGGGTCTTTTCCGCCCAGCTGAACCTGAAACGGAGGCCGCTCGATCGGCCCATCCTGCGCCGGCAGCTGCTGCGCCGTCCGGTGATGACCGCCGCGGTAATCAGTGCCATCTATTGGCAGGCCCTGAAATTGTACATCAAAGGAGTCCCTTACATACCGTATCGCAAGGAGATGACATGACCACCATCGCCCCCTCCCGCTCGTTTACCGCCCCCCTGACGGTTCCGACCTTCCTGCAGAACCGGGCCAGAGCCCTGCTGCACAGGGTCCTGAAAACGCTGAGGCACGGCCAGATCACGCTGGTCGACGACACCGGCCGGCACAGCTTCGGCAACGATCCATCCCTGCACTGCACAATCACCATCAAGGATCCCCGGGCCTACGTCAGCATCCTTACCGGCGGTACGGTGGGCGCCGGTGAGTCATATATCGACAGTTACTGGGAAACCGACCGGCTCACCGACCTGGTGCGCATCATCGCCCGCAATCAGGCAGTGCTGCAGAACATGGAACGCCAGTCTTCCGCCTTGGTCAGGCTGCTACGGCGAATCAGCCACTTCTGGCGGCGCAACAACCGGAGCGGGGCAAAAAACAACATCATTGCCCACTACGATCTGGGCAACGAGCTCTACGCCTCCTTCCTTGACCAGACGATGATGTATTCGTCGGCCATTTATCCGGCCCCGGACAGCACGCTTGAAGAGGCGGCCCGCTACAAATTGGACCACATATGCCGTCGGCTCCAGCTCGGCCCACAGGACCACGTGCTGGAAATCGGCTCCGGCTGGGGCGGCTTCGCCATTCACGCAGCCACTCACTACGGCTGCAGGGTTACCACCACCACCATCTCCGAGGCCCAGTACCGGGAGGCATCCAGGCGCATCGAAGAGGCCGGCCTTGGCGAGCGGATCACCTTGCTGCGGCAGGATTATCGCGACCTGGAGGGCAGCTACGACAAACTGGTCAGCATCGAGATGATCGAGGCGGTCGGCGATCGTTACCTGCCGGAATTTTTCAAAACATGCATGTCGCTGCTGCGACCGGACGGCGTCATGCTCGTGCAGGCGATAACCATCAGGGACCAGAAGTACGAAGAGTATCTCGGCGATGTCGACTTCATCCAGAAACACGTCTTCCCCGGCGGCTGTCTGGCCGCAAACGGCCGCCTGCTGGAGGTGTTGAGCCGTTCCACCGACCTGGTGGTACGCGGTATCGAGGATTTCGGGTTCGATTATGCCCGCACCCTGCAGGACTGGCGGGCCCGCTTTCTCGCGGCCTTCAGCAGCCTCAAGGAATATGGCTACGACGAACGCTTCCGGCGACTCTGGGAATTCTATCTCTGCTATTGCGAAGGGGGCTTTCTCGAACGGACCATCAGTGTCGTGCAACTGGTCGCCGATCGTCCCGGCAACCGGTTGCCGACAAGACGGGCGCCATGAACTGGCTGGTCAATCTGGCTATGTACAACGTCGTCTGGCTGATCTGCGTGCTGGGCGGCAACTCGCTGGCCTGGTTCGGCCTGATCTTGGTGGCCGGTCATTTTCTGATCAGTCCGATCAGGCGGCGGGATGCACTGTTGACGGCGGCGGTGCTGGCCGTCGGTGTAATGACCGACGGTATCCTCCACACCATCGGCTTTTTCACCTTTATCCCGGACCAGTTTCCGATCCCCTTCTGGCTGGTCGTCGTCTGGCTGGCCCTGGCCACCCTGCCCAACCACAGCCTCAGCTGGATGAAGCAACGTCCCGTGCTGTCGGCCCTGTTCGGTGCACTCGGCGGACCGCTCGCCTATTGGGGCGGCGCCCGCCTCGGCGCGGCGACCCTGAACTGGCCGCTGCTCGAATCACTGCTACTGCTGGCCGTTGTCTGGGGCCTGCTCTGGCCGCTGATCATGCTGCTCAGCAGTCTTAACGAAAAAAAGAAAATAAGAGCTTTCCCCACTGCCTAGAAACGGAGTCTGTCCCCATTTTCTTCGTTCGCGCTTCTCTGTGGAAAAACGGGGATAGTCCCTTTTTCTTTCGGTCAATTCGTTCGGGAAACGTAACGGCCGTGACCGGCAGCTCCGGTAATCGCACCGCCCTCGGCAACACTCACCCCACGTACCATGGTCATGATCGGCCAGCCGCGGAAGGTTTTACCAAGATAGGGGGAATAAGGGCATTTGGTCTGCAGATCCTGAAGATCCAGGGTTTTGACCAGACTTGGATCGACCACCACGAGATCGGCATCGGCGCCGGGGCTCAAATGGCCCTTGCGCGGATAGAGGCCATAGATCTTTGCCGGGTTCAAGCTGGTAACTTCCACCAACCGTTCCATCGGCAATCGCCCTTTGGATACCCCGTCCAGAAGGACCGGGAGCAAGACCTCAAGGCCGGGCACACCGTTTGGCGCATCCCAAATGTTGGTCAATCCCGGAGTCTTTTCCTCGGGGGCATATGGGCAATGATCCGAGCCGATGGTTTGGACAGCGCCCCCGGCCAGCAATTCCCAGAGCCTCCGCAGGTTCGCCTCATCACGCATGACCGGTGAAAACTTCAGGTACGGGCCGTGCTCAACAATATCTTCATCTATAAAGGTAAGAAAATGGGGGCACGATTCGGCGAACACCGATACCCCCCTGCCTCGCGCCTCACCTATCATTTCGAGCGAATCGGCACACGACACATGGGCGAAGATCACCCGACATCCGGTCTGTTCAGCCAGGATAAGAGCCCGCCTGACGGCCTCGGTTTCAACCCAGGATGGCCGTGAAGCGAGATAGGAAAGCGGATCAGTTCGTCCCTCGGCTCGCAGCTGCTTTTCAAGCGTCTCGACAATAGCCTGATTCTCCGCGTGAATGTAGGCCAAGCCGTCGTGTCTCTGCAGGGTCTTCATTATCCGGTACAATTGCCCATCGTCTACCATCCCGTAACTTTTCGGGGAATAGCACATCATCATTTTCAGGGCCGGGGCGCCGGTTTCGGCCCACAACAACTCGATTTGGTCGAGATTGTCCGACGAGGCGCCGCCATGTAGTCCGTAATCGACATAGGAACGCCCTTCATAGCCGGCAAGCGTTTCCCGGTACGTGGCAACATCAAAGACCGGCGGGTTATTGACCGGTTGCGAAATCGCCGTGGTAATGCCGCCGACCGCGCAAGCCCGGGTACCGTGTTCCAGGTCTTCGCGCTCGGGAGAGCCGGGATCCTGGAAATGGACATGGGCGTCAATTGCCCCCGGGATAATGTACTTTTCGGAAACATCTATTACCTGCTGCGCGTCGACACCGGCCGCGCTATCGAGCAAGCAGGCGACCCGGCCATCCTTGATGCCGAGCGCACCGACAAAACGATCTTGAGCGGTTACGATCGTGCCGCCGGTCAGTAACGTATCAACTTTCATTGTGCACCTCCTTGCCCGAGCCCCTTGGTCGATCCGGCTGGCATGCTAGAAGCCAAGCATCCGATCAGGCAGCCAGAGCACCAGTTCTGGAAGGTAGATCATCACGCCGACCATCAGGAGCATGGTCAGCAGAAACGGTAAAACGCCGATAATGACATCCTTGAGCGGACCGTTATCGGTCCTGATTCCCTGGACGACATAGAGATTCATGCCGATCGGCGGAGTAATCAGCGATGCCTCGCAGAGGATCATCAAAAACACGCCGAACCAGACCGGATCGTAGCCGACGGCGACAACAAGCGGTACCACCAGCGGGATAGTGGTCACCATCATAGCAATCGTTTCGATAAAGGTGCCGAGGACGATGTAGAAAACAACGATTAGCCACATGGTCAATTGCGGCGACAGGTTGAACTGAACAAACCACTGCGACAAGGCCTGCGGAATGCCAAGCATCGAGATAATGAAATTCATGTAGAAGGCACAGGCCATGATCAGCAGGATCATCGCCGTCGTCTTGATCGTCGAAGCAAACGACTCGTGCAGCATGGCGATCGACAAGCGCCCCTGAACCAGCGCGATCACCACCACCGCCAGTACGCCGAGTGCAGCCGCCTCGGTCGGCGTCGCCCAACCGAGATAGATGCTGCCCATAACCGCGAAAATGATAATCAACGACGGCAGAAACGACCCGAGAGTCTTGATCTTATAGATGAAAGAGCGCGGCTCTTCCGGCTCTCCGGCCACCGATGGCCTGATAACCGCAATAATCATGATGGTGGCCATAAAGGCCAAGGCCAGCAGGATGCCGGGCACCACGCCGCCGATAAACAGTCTGCCGATCGAGGCGTCGGCGATCGATCCGTAAATGATCATATTGATGCTCGGCGGGATCAATATGCCGAGCGTCCCGCCGGCCGCCAATGAGCCGAGAACGATGCGATCATTATAGCCGCGCGTTTTGAAAGTTGGAATGGCCACGGTCCCGATCGTTGCCGCCGTCGCCACGCTGGACCCGCTGGTAGCGGCAAGTAGAGCACTTGCCCCGATGTTGGTGTGAAGCAGGCCGCCGGGCAGACGGGCCAGCCACAACGACATCGACTGATACACTTTATCGGTGATGCCGCTACGCAGCAAAAGTTCGCCGAGCAGCACGAACAAAGGAATCGCCGTCATGACAAAACTGTTGAGCACCGACCAGACCTGGTTGCCGAAATCAAGCAACACGGCACTCCCCAGGGTCATCCAGGCACCGCCGGCTCCGATAACGAACAATACCGAGGCGACATGAACGCCGATCGCAAGGAGCAGGAAAAGAATGCCGAAACCGACCAGAATCTGCATGGCTTACCTCATATCTTTTTCGTTGACGTCATTCTGCTCGACGCCGTAGGTCTTGTTCAGCTCTTCGCTCTGTCCTTTGGCGGCCAACGATACTGCATGGAAGAAACACACCGCGACATGAAGGAAAAACCAGAACAACCCGAGAACATATAACCCTTGCGGGATCCATAAGGGGGTTTCGAGCGGGGTCGGTGCCACCGCCTTGAAGGAAAAACTCTCTTGCAGCATCGCCGAGCTGCGCCAGAGCATCATAAAGGCCAGCAACAGAAGAAGTGTGTAAGCCAGCACGTTGGCGGCCGCCTGGATACCCGAAGGAAACGCCGAGAGGAGCGCGTTGAGTCTGATATGACTTCGATGAGAGAGCGTATAGGAAAAACCGGCCGCACAAACAATTGCCAGCACATAGCCGCCGATTTCATCGGAACCCTGGAGAGACAGGGCAAATAGTTTTCGACCGATTACGTCGATACCGACGAAGAGCGAAAGACCAAGAAGCGCCCAGCCACCAAGAATCGCCAAGGTCCTGCTATACCGATCGAAACGGCCGACTGTACTTTTCAGTGCCATGATCAACCTCCATCATCCGACCGGGGGAAACCCCTGAATCCCCCGGCCGGAATGGCTCTGGAAGAAAAACTATGTTGATGATCAACCCTACTTGCCAGAGATCGTCATCCCTGCCGCTGCACCGGCCGTCTCGTTCCAGATCGCGGCAGCCTTTTCATCCGTTTTGGTAGCGCTTTCCACCCACTCGGGCAGGACCGCCTGCTCGACCGCTTCTTTCATCCGCTGTCGGTCTTCCTGACTGACAGGGATCAGGGTCATGCTACCCGGCTTTCCGTATTTACAGTCGCCGACGCCGGTGTTGCAGTTGATACCGTCCTGCGTTGCCTCGGCACCGATCTGCCACAATTTGTCTTCCATGGCCTGGAATTCGGCGGTCAGCAGATCACGTGTCTGCGGGTCAAGTTTGTTCCAGAAATCCAGGTTGGCAACATGGACCTGAATCGAGAAACCAACCGGCATCGGGTAGAGATAGTTGGCGACCTCGTACCAGGAAGCGGTATTGCCGGCCAGAGCACCGGTCACCGCACCGTCAATGACTCCGCGCTGCAAGGAAGTGTAGACTTCGGGGAAGGCCATACTGACACCGGTTGCTCCGAAATGCTTGACGAATTCTGCCATCGGCCGGCTGAACACCCTGATTTTCTTACCCTGGAAGTCGTCAAGGCCATTGATTTTTTCCTTGAACCAGAACACCTGATCACCGTACGGCCAGATTGCCAGCAGCTTGCCGTTAAATTTCTTCTGCAACCTGCTGTCGAATTCCTCACGATAGGCATCGGCCACCTTGCGCGCCGTTTCGACATCGGGTGCTACTCCGACCAGATCAACTCCCTGGAAAAACGCATCTTCGCCGCTGATATAGCCAAGCTGCATCTCCATAATATCGAATACACCGGCCTTGAGCTGCCGCAGGGCTTGAAATCCTTTCTGGCCCAGTTCATCCATGGTGCGGAACTGGACATCGAGCCGATCACCATGCTTGGTGGCCAACTCTTCGAAAAATGGTTGCTCAACCAGGGTGCTCTGGATCTGCTTGGTAAAGCCGCCCAGCGCGCGGATAGTAACCTTGTCGGCAGCCTGAACCGGAAGAGACAGCAGGAAAGCACACATCGGGACCAGTACCATCTGCACGAGTGTTTTTCTTTTCATTGTGTTCATCTCCTTGTTTGTTCGTTGTATGAGAACCATTGGTTCACAAGTGGCTCAAGGCAATCAGAAGCCGAGAATTCTCGGCAAAAATAACGACAGCTAGTGAAAAAGATTTGTTTTCATGTAGTCGTCCTCCAGGATACGTGTTTAGCCGAAATAAAAATCAAACTTCACCAAAGAGCCGTCCCCAGCCTTTGATACGAGCCGGATCAGCTCCGGCGACCTTCATTCCTTTCCAGACAGCCGTGGCCACGGTGTCGTAAATCGGGATACCGATTTCCATTTCCATCCGTTCGACGATACCGGCGCCTCGAAGGTTGGTGCAGAAGATGGTGATCGCATCGGGTTTCGGTTCGGCGGCGCGACGCACCATATCCATCAATGTCTCCTCGGTAACCTCGGAGAAGGAGAAGTTCCCTCGATCCCTGAGATTCTGTGAAGCGACGCATTGATAGCCGGCGGATTGATAATTGGCGATAATACGCTCCTGAATCTCATCGAGATACGGAGTCACCAGGCCGAACCGTTTCACCCCGGTCAGCTCGAAAATCTCGTTGAGCGCGAGTACCGATGTCGATGCCTCGATATTGGTCGCTGCCTTGATCTCGGAGCAAAGTTTTTCATCTGCGTCGAATCCGAGCCAGCCGGAAGACGTCCCACTCCAGATGATCGTGCCGACACGAGCATCGGCCAGCAGACGCGCCGCTTCAAGAATCGGCTCGTTGTTGAATTGACCGAGCGCTTGATCCCGCATTGATATTTCGGTTACTCGAAACCGGCCGAAATGGGCGGTCACATCCTTGAGATCGGCAACCATCGCCTGGGTCAGCGGTTCGAGAACCGTGTTGGAAGAGGGGGTCAGCACCCCGAGCAATGTTCGTTTTTTCATTGATTTCTCCTTTTAACGACAATTCCGGAACGAAAAGATGGGTACATGGCAGGACACAGCCGGCCTTCCAACTCCCTGCCGAATGTAGCAAGAACAAATACCGAATCCGCGTATCCACGTGTTAGTGTATCCATGTATTCATGGGTACACCCTGCGCGTCACAATGTCAAACCGTTTTCTTGTTTCACTTCAATTTCCTGATATGACCAATTAAATCAAGATGTTACATGATATACACAAGTTAGAAAAACTCTTTTTACCACCAAAAATGAACCTATGGGGTAAAGGCAACCACCCGAAAACAGAGAAATCTCTTGACGATTTTACAACCACAGTGTTTTTATGTATCCACGAATACAAAGTACACGCGTTGCCACTTATCAGATGGTGCGGGAATAACGAACCGGCAGAAACACGCTGGCGGCAGGACACTGCCGCCAGCGTCAAAACGGCTCGCGGCAAAATAGTTGGTAAGGAAGAGGATCCACAATTCACACCAGGTCAAAGGAAGACGACAATGAAAAACAAGGGATGGGACAACGGCCTCCTGCAGGCGCCCAAGACCATGTCGGAGCAGGTTTACGACCTGCTCCGTACCAAAATCCTTCACCAGGAAATTCATCCCGGAGAGGTTCTGCTCGAGGTGGCCGTCAGCGAGGCCCTCGGGGTCAGTCGAACCCCTGTTCGCGAAGCTTTTCGCCTGTTGCAGCACGATGCTCTGGTCACCAAGAATCCTCGTGGCGGCGTCAAGGTAACCGAACTGACCATGGAAGAGTTGGTCGAGGTGTCTAATCTACGACTGGTGTTTGAGACCTATTCGATCGAGTTGACCTGTGATCGAATCAGCACCAAAGAGATCGGCCTTCTCGAGGACTTGATTCGGGAGGTCGACCAGATTTTCTCTGAGAACGGACCCGACCGGGAACTTGATCTAATCAGGTTGGCCGAATTGAACACAAAGTTCCACGATATCCTCTATGAAGCGGCCGGCAGCCATTATTTAAAACGAATACTGGAAATCATCAGACTGCCGATCATGCGTTATAGACCGTTCTCGCTCGAGACCCCGAAGCAAAGAGAACGTTCCTGGACGGAACACAAACAGATAATCAAACTCCTCATAGAAAAAGACAAGAACGGTCTGAAGAAGCTGATCAGAAAACACGTCAAAGATGCCAGCGATGCGATAGCGAAAAAACTTGAGCATGGCTCGGACGCCTGAGAGACGGGAGGTACCGCCGATGGACACGATCCGGATAAGGGTCGCCGACACCCACACTTTTATCGCCCGACTGGAACGGGATCGGGCACCGCAGACCTGTGCACACTTCATGGAGATGTTGCCTTATCGTCAGCGACTGATTCATGTTCGCTGGAGCGGCGAAGCCTGCTGGATTCCCTTGGGAGACTTCCTTCTCCCGGTCGGGGTGGAAAATGCCACCAGCTATCCGGCACCCGGTGAGATTCTCTTCTATCCCGGAGGCTTTAGCGAAACGGAAATCCTGCTTCCTTACGGGCCAACCTGTTTCGCCAGCAAAATGGGGCAACTGGCCGGAAACCACTTCCTCACCATCATCGAGGGCGGCGAAGAACTACAGAATCTTGGTTCCCTGGTTCTCTGGCATGGGGCCCAGGAGATCGTTTTCACCGCATACAATCAATGAAAAAACACATCCTTCTCCATTTTATCGACCGGATTTTCGCACCTCAATGAAATCGATATAGGAGGTCGCCGCCTCGCCGGTATTGTCGGAGTCGTTCATAATGGCCAGGGAGGCTATCTGAGGTGGCGGCTCGCCGAAGACCTTCAAGTAATCTTCGTAGACATTGACGGTTTCTTCCTGCCAGGAGCCGACATTTTCCGGACCATGCTGCAACGGGATCATCATGGCCCGATCGGTAAAGGGGTTGGCCACGGTTTCCCGTTCTTCTTCCCGGTTGGCCCAGATGTAGTTGATACTGCTGTGCGGCGGGTATTCGCCGTGCAGGGTCTTGGCCAGCTCGTACTTTATTTTCGTTCCGAAATCGGCATTTTGTGGATCATATTCGAAGATTACGTAGATACGAAGAGGATAATCATCACCGGATTTCTGGCGGTAGTTCCCATCCTTGTAGACTCGATCCACCTGCCATCGCCAGGTGATGATCGGGTACTGCTCGACGGAGAAGCGGATGTTGCTGATCAACGCCGAAGCACTGGCGTCGCTGATGGCAACGAGGACCGAGTCGTCTCCCTGCACCGCAGTTTCATACGTTGTCTGCCGGTCGATATTGCCAAAAGAATATGAGGACCAGTTCTCTAGATGATTGAATTCTTCACGAAACAAAACATCATCGCCTGCAGAAACGGTGCTGGCTGCAGCCAGCACGAGTAGAAAGCAAATTATTGCTGCGCGCCAGTTTTGCTTCATCATCCATGCCCTCGTTTTTTTCTTTGCGGGCCCACCGGGCTCCGCTCAGCCATTTTTTCAGGGGCCGGGAATGGAGCCGGGTTGTCCGTCCTTGTTCGCTTTTCTCTATCCCAGCCGGTGAACCGGCCCGATCACTCTTTGCCTAACTCGTTAATTATGCCGATAGTCGAGGCCGGTTCGGGACGGAGGGTGTGGTCGAGATTCACATCAACGGCCCGAACTATGCCCTGCCGATCGACGATGAAGCGCGACGGCATTGGCAGTGTCCAACTGTTGTCTCCGTTGTAGGCGGGAATATCGATATTGAACACTTTGGCATAGACCCGCGCAAGCCGCTGCGGCAGGGTGATGACGACGCCGAATGATTCGGCGACCACATTGCCCTGATCGCTGAGTACGTGAAACGGCAACTTGCTCTCGGTCGCCAGCACCCGGGAATGCTCGGGCAACTGTGGGGAAATGGCCACCAGAGAACCTCCCGCCGCAGTGAGATCGGGATAGCTGTCACGCAGAGCCGCCAGCTCTGCATTACAATAGGGTCACCATTTGCCCCGGTAGAACAGAACCACCAGCGGCCCTTCGGCCAGCAGGGCATCCGAGGCGATGCACTCGCCCCGCGTATCGGGTAGGGAAAAGGGGGGAGCCGTGTCACCGACACCCAGTATTTTCTCTCGAACGATACTCTCCTGTAATTCGGCAAATCCTTGTTGTATCGCCGCCTTCACGTCCGGCGTGAGTTTCTCGGCGGACTTTTCTTTGATTGTCTGAAGCTGTTGCTGCAGGCTTGTCATAGCGCATCCTCCTTCTTGGTCTCGACAGGCGTCGAAACCCGGCGGTCGCCGGTTTCGCGATGCCCCATGTCAGAACGACGGGGACATGAGAGAGAAGGTATGCATCTTCGGTAGCACTGCCAATAGAGAACGTTTTCACATGCTCTGACGGTTCATCTCCGTCCGTCACCATGAATCGTGGAGCTCCGCACCGGTCCATTGCCCTTGCCAAATGATCCTGATGCAATATAGTTGCGTCAGCAATAGCACCGATATCAGCACAACCAAGGAGCAGCGCATGCGTTTTCTGCTTTCGATCTTTGCCCTTTGTTTTCTCTTTGTCATTCCGGCATTTCCCGCATCATCCATAGCCCGGCCCGTCGTATTTGTCAGCATCGCTCCTCAAAAACAGTTTGTGCAACAGATTGTCGGTAACCTGTTGACCGTTGAGGTTCTTGTGCCGGCGGGAGCCAGCCCTCACACCTATGAGCCGAAACCGTCGCAGATGAAAGCCCTCGCGGAGGCAAAAGCCTACTTTGCCATCGGCGTTGATTTTGAAACGGTGTGGCTGAAACGCATTGGCGGGGTCAATCCGGCTATGAAAATAATTCATACCGATGCCGGCATCGACAAGCTGGCCATGACTGACCATCACCACGACAATGGTCACCATGAGCAAAGCGACGGCCATCATGATGATCACCAGGAGCACGAGCGTGCCCAGCACCACGACGGCGAGGGCCTCGACCCGCATATCTGGCTAGCCCCGTCCCTCGTCAAGCAGCAAGCGGCCATCATCGCCGACGCGCTTGTCGAATTGTTTCCGGAACACGCCCCGGCATTTCAGCGCAACCTAGACGCCTTCATCGAACGGATCGACACGCTCGACCAAGATCTCCGCGCCACTTTGGCCGGCAGTCAGGGCATGCAATTCCTGGTCTTTCATCCATCCTGGGGCTATTTTGCCCGCGAATACGGCCTGCAACAGGTGGCCATCGAAGTCGACGGCAAAAACCCGAAACCGGCCCAGCTGGCCGCGCTGATCGAACACGCCCGGGAACACGGAATTCATGTCGTCTTCGCGCAACCCCAGTTGTCGACCAAAGGCGCGGAACTGATCGCCCGGGAAATCGACGGTGAAGTAATCCTAATCGATCCGCTGGCCGAAGACTGGCTCAGCAATCTCAGAGAGGTTGCCAAACGCCTGAAAGATGCACTGAAGGGATCTTGATGCCAGCTGCGCCGCCCATCGTAACCATCACCGATCTCTGCTATTCCACCGGCGGACAGGATATCCTGCACAATATCAACCTCGATGTCTTTCGAGGCGATTTCATTTCGATCATCGGCCCCAACGGCGGCGGCAAAACGACCCTGCTGAAATTGATTCTCGGGCTGCTCAAACCGAGCAAAGGCACGATCAGAATCAACGGCCGGTCTCCCGGCATGCATGGCACCAGCATCGGCTATGTCCCGCAGCACGTCAACCACAACCTCCGCTTCCCGGCCACCGCGCTCGACGTGGTACTAATGGGCGCCCACGATCCACGAGCCAGCCGATGGACCCGTACTTCGGGCCAGACGAAGGAGACGGCCCGCGAGATCCTTGCCAAACTCGGCGTCGCCGACTGCGCCGGCCGGAAAATCGTCGCTCTGTCCGGCGGCCAGCGGCAGCGGATCCTGATCGCCCGGGCTCTCGTCTCCCGCCCGGAACTGCTGGTTTTGGACGAACCGACGGCGTCCATCGACACCAAGGGGCAGACGGAGTTCTACGAGCTGCTCAAGGAACTGAATAAAGAGTTGACCATCCTGATGGTCAGTCACGACCTGCTCATCGTCTCCTCCTATGCCAAGTCGATCGCCTGTCTCAACCGTTGTATGCACTATCATCAGTCCTTCGGATCGTCCCGCGAAGTCCTGGACGCCTTTTATTCCTGTTCGGTCGACGAAATCTGCCCGGTCGGTGTAATCGCCCAACAGCCCTGGACCATCCGCAAAATGGAGTAACCCGTGATCGATGCCCTACAATTCGAGTTCATGCGCAACGCCCTGCTGGCCGGCCTGCTGGCCAGCGTCATCTGCGGCGTCATCGGCACATTGATCGTGGTCAACCGGCTGGTTTTCCTGTCCGGCGGCATCGCCCACAGCGCTTACGGCGGCATCGGGCTCGCTTTTTTCTTCGGCTGGCCCTACATGATTTGCACCACACTCTTCGCGCTGGCTGCAGCCCTGACCATGGCGGCGGTCTCCCGGTCCATGAAACAGCGGGCGGACACGATCATCGGGGTGATGTGGGCGATCGGCATGGCCACCGGCATCCTGCTGCTCGACTTTACGCCGGGCTACAACGTCGACCTGATGAGCTATCTGTTCGGCAGCATCATGTCCGTGCCCCGCTCTGAACTTATCTCCATGGCGCTGCTCGGCGGCGGCGTGCTCGCCCTGGTGTTCTTCTTTTTCAAGGACCTGCTGGTCATGTCCTACGACGAGGAATTCGCCCAGGTTCAGGGGGTCCCGGTACGAGCGCTCTATTACCTGCTGATCGGCAGTGTCGCCGTGACCGTGGTCGTCGTGGTCCAGGTCGTCGGTCTGATCCTGGTTATCGCACTGATGACTATTCCACCCTCGATCGCCGAAAAATACACGTCGTCGATGCTTCAGATGATGGCGGTTTCCTGCGGCCTCGGCATGCTCTTTATTACCGGGGGTCTGTGGGGTTCCTATCGCTACGATCTGACCTCCGGGGCGGCGATCATCCTGGTCGCAGCGACGGGGTTTCTGCTTTCACTGCTGGTCGATCAGGTGATCTTAAGAAAACGGCGACAGCGCTGGCTCAAGGCCCACGCTATCGACGGCAACGACAGGTAATCCTGCTGATGTGTGCGCACTGCAATTACCAGAATCTGCTCGAGGAGGCCGGGGTTGAACCGACTGCCAACCGGCTTCAAGTTCTGGCGGTGATCGGTGGCAACGACGCGCCGCTCACCGCCGCCGAGGTTTTTTCAACCATTGAGCGGTCCCACCCCATCAATCGGGTAACCGTATACCGGATTCTCGACCTACTCGTGCAACACCGGGTGGTCGAACGGATCAGCAGCGGCGGCAGGGCCGCCCATTTCGGCCTGGCGCCGAACAAGTACCATGCCCCGCATCCCCATTTCTGCTGCAATCGATGTGGCGCCGTCATCTGTCTCAATCCCGACAGTCTCTCCGTCGACGCGGACAACCTGCAAAAAACATTTGCCGGAGAGGTGAGTCGGATTGAGGTTCTCGTGGAAGGCATCTGCAGAAATTGCCTGAAGCAAAGATCAAACCACTGATAAAGGAGTTCCACTATGGCCAATTGTTGCGAAATGAAAGAAGGAGACCTGTTTGTCTGTGAGAAATGCGGATTGGAATTGCGCGTCGCCAAACCCTGCACGTGCAAGCCGGGAGCAGAGGAGAGCTGTTCCGTGCCGTTGCAATGCTGTGGACAGGACATGACGAAACGTTAGCCGAACCACCGCACAGACGGGGACTCGGGTACCGAAACAACCGGGAACCGCCGTCCCCGTCCTCATCAGAAACAATCCGGCCGCTTCTCGGAAAGAGGGCGTCGCCACTACAACGCCCTTCCAGAGCCCTGACAGAACTACCCAACGTCTCATACGGCAAGACCGTTGAGAATAAGCAGTTCAGTGAAGTTCCTCACGCACGAAAATAAGAATAATTACCACTTGCATGGTTTATTCTTTTGCTTACAGTCTTGGAACAGCTGAGCCTTCGTCACGTCAATGAAAACCACAGGATGACCAAACACCATGACCGCCGAGAAAAATGTTTTGGGAATGCCGCTGCAGGTATGCGGTATTGAGCCGCTGACCGGATTCCACCGTGACGGTTCCTGCCGCACCGGACCGGAGGACGTCGGAGTACACGGTGTCTGCGTGGTTGCTACCGAAGAATTTTTGAGCTTTTCCAAAGAGAGCGGCAACGATCTGTCCACCCCCCGGCCGGAATTCAACTTTCCCGGCCTGCTGCCGGGCGATCGCTGGTGTGTCTGTGCGGCTCGCTGGCAAGAGGCCCTCGAGCATGATGCGGCGCCACCGGTGGTCCTGGCCGCCACCAGTTCAACCGTATTGGAAATCATTGCCGGCGCCGACCTGTTCGCCCATGCAGTCGAGGACGGGCATGGTTGAGTTCACTCTGTAAACGGGATCTTTCCCCACCCATTCACTCGACAATAACCGCACAGGAGCGGGACTATCATGGAATTGCAGGACTATTTCGAGAACACCGGCGGCACCGGCATCCTGGCCACGTCTGACAGCGACGGTCGCGTCGACGCGGCCATTTACTCACGGCCGCATTTCCTCGATGACGGGACGCTGGCGTTCGTCATGCGCGACCGTTTGACCCATGCCAATCTGCAATCGAACCCCTACGCCACCTATCTATTCATTGAGCAGGGGCCCGGCTATCATGGCAAGCGGCTCTTCCTCGAAAAGACCGGGGAGAGCAGCGACCCGGCTCTGATCGACCGCTACAAGCGTCGAACCCCGACGCAGACCGACGGGGAAGCCCTGTTTCTCGTCTATTTCAAGATCGACCGGCAATTGCCCCTGCTCGGCGGCCAGCATCCCTGATGATTGCCGGGAAGACCCGGCAATCGAGCGGCTCTCTTGACTGTCACCCAAACCTGCCGCCCGCCTGACCCGCCTTCAGCCGAGGCCCGTTCCCTGCAGAGAGCTTGACCGGGGGCGGAAAACGGGGCATTATACCGCTCGTCGCACGATGGTTCGGCCGTCGTGCACCGCGAGCCGCGACGGGTGCGGCAGATCGTCAACCAGTCGGGTAACAGTCATGATCTCCATCGTCATACCGGTGTTCAACGAACAGGCATCCCTGGAGCCGCTCCACCGTGAGATCGGGACGGTCATGGGACCGCTCGGGGTCGACTACGAAATCATCTTCGTCGACGATGGTAGCAGCGACGGCAGTTCCAACGTGATCCGGACTCTGGCCACTGGTGATGATCGGACTCACTACGTGACACTGCGCCGCAATTTCGGCAAATCCGCGGCCCTGCAGGTCGGCTTCAACAAGACTCGCGGCGATATCATCATCACCCTGGACGGCGACCTGCAGGACGACCCGGCCGAGATCCCCCGCTTTCTCGACGAGTTGACCAGCGACTGCGACCTCGTCTCCGGCTGGAAGATCGACCGCCAAGATCCGCGTGAGAAGACCGTGCCCTCGGCAATCTTCAACCGTGTCGTGTCACTGCTCAGCGGCCTCAAACTCAATGACTACAATTGCGGCTTCAAATGCTACCGGAGGCAGGTGGTAGATGAGATCAGGCTCTACGGGGAGTTGCACCGCTTCGTTCCGTTGCTCGCCCACAAGAAAGGCTTTCGCATCAAAGAGTTGGCCATCCATCACCGCAAGCGCCGTTTCGGCGTCTCCAAATTCGGCCTGGAGCGCTACGCCCGCGGCTTTTTCGATTTACTGACGGTGATTTTCATCACCACCTATCTGAACCGGCCGATGCACCTGTTCGGCTGGGTCGCCGCCTTTTTCTCCGGGCTCGGGGCCGCCCTGTTCGGCTACCTGTTCTTCGGCCGCTGGCTGGGCGGCGAATCGATCGGCACGAGCCCGCTGTTCAGTATTTCGATCTTTCTGATCAGCACCGGCATCCAGGTCTTCGTCATCGGCACGGTGGCCGAGTTAATCGTCTACAACCGCGAGCGGGAGCGACTCGACAGCTACTCGATTAAGGACGAGGACCGGTGAAACTCGTCAAGTTCTTCGGCAGTTCGGTCATCGCCACCAGCGTCGACTTCCTGCTCTACCTGGCACTGATCACCGTCATCTCGCCGACGCCGGCACACGCGATCAGTGCGGCGACCGGCATGGTGATCAATTTCACGCTGCAGTACACCTTCGTCTTTACGCCGACCAATACATTGAGAAAGGCGATCGGCCTGTCGCTCTGTTTCGCCGGACTCGGCGTGCTGCTCGGCACGGCGATCATCTACCTGCTCACGCACCATACCCCGCTGGCCGGCTTCCCGGTTGCGGCCAAGGTGGTGACCGTCGGCCTGATCTTCTTCTACAATTACGTCACCCGGAAATTCTCGTTCGGCGATACCTCCGCCGGCCGTTGCGACCAGGGGAAACCATGCTGACCAGAGCCGGTCGACTGCTGCTGGAGCACGTTGTACTGTTTATCGTCGGCTATTTTGTGCTGCAGGTGCTGGTGCGCCTGATCACCACCCCCGGTGCGGTGATCGACGAGAGCGAGCAACTGTTGCTCACCCAGCACTTCTCCCTCGGCTACAACGCCCAGCCACCGCTCTACACCTGGATCCAGATGGCGTTCTTCGCCCTGTTCGGTCCGGGCATCCTGGCGCTGACCGTGCTGAAAAATCTGCTGCTCGCGCTGGTCTACCTGCTGACCTACCGGATCGGCCGGCTCCTTACCGACAACCGGCAGACCGCCGCTCTCGGCACGCTCTCGCTGCTGCTGCTGCCGCAGATTGTCGGCGAGGCTCAGGTCGACCAGATCCACTCCGTGTTGGTAACCACCGCCGCGGCGGCGACGCTCTACCTGCTCATTCTCCTGCTTCGGGGCGGCGGCGCATGGGTTTTCATTCTTCTCGGAGTGACGGTCGGTTGCGGCATCCTGGCCAAATACAATTTCGTGCTCGTACCGCTCGCCCTGCTTTTTGCCGCCGTCTCCATCCCCGAGTACCGGGAAAAACTGCTGCGACCGCAGCTGCTGCTCGCCATCCTGACAGCCGCGCTGCTGGTCGCTCAGCACGGGGTCTGGTTCCTGAACCATCCGCAGCTGGCGACGGCGGAGACGTTGCAGCGCATGCAACTCGACCAGGACGGGACATATTTCTCCAATATCCTCAGAGGAATGGCCGATCTGGCCGTGGCCGTTCTCGCCTTTATCGGACCGTTTCTGCTCTGCGCCCTGATATTGCTGAAACCGCGCCGTCCGGTGCATGTGGGTCCACAGCACCGCCTGCTGGCCCGCTTTATCGGGGCGGCACTGCTGTTGATCGTGGCGGTTATCCTGGTTACCGAGACCACCCAGATCAAGCAGCGTTGGCTGCAACCCTTCCTTTTTATCTTTCCCCTGCTACTGCTGATGTGCGCCCCAACGGCCGAGCCTCCGACACGGAGAACCGCGATCTTCGCGCTGATCACGGTTCTGACCGCGGCTATTGTTACCGCCGTGATCCCCCTGCGGATCTTCCTGGTCGATCTGTCCGACGGTCCGCGCCGGGATAATTACCCGTTCCCGGCCCTGGCTCGAACTATCGCGGACAGCGGCTTTACCGGCGGCACCATCGTCGCCGAGGACAAGTTCATCGGTGGCAATATGCGCCTGTTTTTTCCGGAGTCCACGGTCATTACACCGTCGCTGCCGCTTCAACCTTATCGGCTGACACCGCAACTGCTCGTCGTTTGGCAGGTCCATGATCCGGCCGGGATGATCGGCGACACGGCACTGGAGCAGTACCGCTGCCGGCCGTTCCGGGCGGAATTGCCGTTTCGCCATTCCCGCAATTTCACCTTCCGGGCCGCTTACCGTATCTGCGAACGAATCGATGAACCATCAGGTGGTACCGATCGGCACGATGGCGCTGAATCAGGCGCCGCCAAGTAACGGCGATCTGCCTAACTAAATGCGTCCCTGGTGGTGCTAAGTAAAGGGCTTGGGATATGCCGGCCTCCTTTGTGAGGAAAACGGTTCCAACAGCCGCTCTCGTAGATTCTCGTCAATACGGGTCCGTTAGCCTGATAAGTAGTGCTGTGCATCACCCATGCTCATAATCGGAACCTTCTGTCAAAAACGGCACCTCTTGATAAACGGGAGCGAGACGGACTCGGCTTTGACAACCAGCCATTTTCTGTCGTTTCCTTCCCATGCTCGGGCAAATCGTGTACAACAAAGCTATTGTCACGCTGTTGCCATTATGCGGCCTGACGACGCTCAGATCAAGAATCTTTCCCAGGAACCGATGACTGAGTCTGCACACATCGCAGCGCTGGAAGCGCAGGTTGCCAAGCTGCTCAAGAAAAATGCCATCCTGGAAGCCGAACTGCTTTCCTACCGGCGATTCTGCCAGGATGACCGGAAGCACCTGTCACCCGGTCCCGGTCAACGGACAATCGGCTCGCTGCTGCTGTCAATCATCGACAACACGTCAATCATCATCTACGTCAAGGATGCCGATGGGCGCTACCTCCTGGCAAACAAATGTTTCAGCGACCTGGTCAACAAACGCGAGCACGACATCATCGGCCTGACTCCGGCAGAGCTCTTCCCGGATGAGGTCGCCCGGCAACACCTGCAGCACGATGCCCAGGTCGTCGCCTCGGGACGCCCGGGCACGTTCCGGGAACAGGCCGTCTTCGCCGATACCACTCGCGAATTTCTTTCAGACAAGTTCCCTCTCTTCGACGAGAATGGCTCGTTGATCGCTATCGGCGGCGTTTCAACCGACATCACCGACCATGTGGCGGCCCAGCGGCGGCTCCGGCAGAGCGAGAAAAAATTCCGCCTGGCCTTTCACACCAGCCCCGACTCGATCAATCTCAACCGCGTCTCCGATGGTCTCTATCTTGACGTCAACCAAGGGTTCTGCCGCCTGATGGGCTATCGCCGGGACGAGGTGATCGGCCGAACATCGCTGGCACTGAACGTCTGGCATCGCACCGAAGATCGGCAGCGCCTCGTGGACGGCCTCAGAGTAAAGGGTTTTGTCGATAATCTGGAAGCCGACTTCGTCGACAAATCCGGTAACATCAGGCGCGGCTTGATGTCCGCCCGGCTGATCCGGATCGACGGAGATGACGTCATCTTGTCGATTGCTCGCGACATCACCGATATCCGCCGAACAGAGCGGGAAAAAGAGCACATCGAGGAGCAATATCGGCTGGCCCAGAAGGTCGAGGCGATCGGTCGGCTGGCCGGCGGCGTGGCCCATGACCTGAACAACCTGCTATCACCGGTTATCGGCTATAGCGAACTCCTGCTGCAGAGAAGCACCCCGGCAGACCCGAACTACCGTCCCGTCGAGCAGATTCTGCAGGCCGGCACGCGGGCCAAGGACCTGGTTCACCAATTGCTCGCCTTCAGCCGGAAACAGACCCTGGAGTACAAACCGGTCAACCTGAACAACACCGTTCAGGAAATCGGTCGGTTGCTGCGCAGTTCCATTCCCGAGGACATCCAACTCATCTTTTCGCTGGCACCTGACCTGCAGACCATCATGGCCGATGTCGGCCAGATCGAGCAGGTCATCATGAACCTGGCCCTCAACGCTCGCGACGCGATGCCCCACGGCGGGCGACTACTGTTCGAAACGGCCATGAGTGAACTTGACGAAGACTATGCCGCCGCCCATCCGGGCGTCGAATCGGGCCGATATGTGCTGCTCTGCGTCAGTGATAACGGCTCGGGCATGGACGAGTCCATCCAAGAACATATCTTCGAACCGTTCTTCTCGACCAAGAAGGGAAAAGGCACCGGGCTCGGCCTGTCCACCGTCTACGGGATTGTCAAGCAGCATGGCGGCAGCGTCCTCGTCTACAGCGAGCCGGGGGAAGGAACAACGTTTAAGGTCTTTCTGCCGGTTCCCGTGGAGCCGCCGGTGATAACGCCGGAGACAAAAGAACCGGCGATCCGGCAACATGGCTCGGAAACCATCCTCCTGGTCGAAGACGACCTCGGCGTCAGGACCCTGGCCACCGCCATTCTGGAAAGCAACGGGTATACCGTCCTGGTCGCAGCCAATGGCGAACAAGCCCTGCAGACGGCCAGGGGCAGTGCCGCACCGATCGATCTACTGCTCACCGATGTCGTAATGCCCGGGATCAACGGCCGTCAGCTCTACGACCAATTGCTGGCAACGATACCGTCACTGCGGGTGATCTACATGTCCGGCTATACCGACAACGTCATCGCCCATAAAGGGATAATCACCCCGGGCCTGGCATTTATCCAGAAACCGTTTTCCGTCAAGACTCTGACCGGCAAGGTCCGGCAGGTTTTGGGCGACTGACGTTTCCATGGATCGTCGGCTAAAGAGTTATCGTACCTTACTGCCCTAGGAAATTACCGCCTGCACCAGGAGACCCGCCGCAATAGCGGTGGCCAGCACTGATCCAAGAAAGGCCAGGAGCAGCGGCAAGCGAAAAATTCCCTTGAGCATGGCCACCTCCGGCAGGCTCGCTCCGGCGCCACCGATGATCAGCGCGATGACCGCGCCGACACTCATGCCCTTGCCGATTAGACTGACCGCGATCGGCACCATTGTACTGACCCGGAGATAGAGCGGGATACCGGCCACCGCCGCAATAGGCACGGCCAATGGATTTTCGGCGCCGGCCAGTCGCGTTACCAGTTCCGTCGGCAGGAAGCCGTGGAGTACGGCACCGATCGCCACGCCCAACAGGATAAACGGAAGCAGGGTTCTGAACTGGCCGACGGCGCCGACGAAGATGCGCCGCCACCGGTTCCCACTCTCCGGCTCGATAGCCGTGTTGCAGGCCTGCGCCGTTTCCGTCCCTGGTCCCGGAGATGAGGAGCAGCAAGGGGCAGCGGGCAGCGCGTTGACTACCTGCAGCGCCGGTGGCACCGGTCGGCCGGACCCAACTCCAACCGACGAAGAAGGTGCAGTGCAACAAGCAACCGGCGCATTGTTGTCGTAAACCACTTCCCGATTGAGATAGCGGGCAAATCCTGCCCGCTGCAGCGTAAAACCGATAGCAATTGCCATCGACACGGCAACGGTCACATAGATCGCCGTCACCTGCGGACCGAGCAGGGCGAGAAACAATGGCACGATAATCGGATTGACCAGCGGCGAGGTGAAGAGAAAGGTCATCGTCGGACCAAACCCGGCCTGAGCCTTGAGCAACCCGATGGTCACCGGAATGGTCGAACAGCTGCAAAACGGCGTCAAACCACCGAGAATCGAACCGATCACATAGCCGCGCCCCCGGCGTCCCGACAACCAGCGCCGGACTTTTTCCTGGGGAAGAAATTCGTTGATCACACCGACGAGGAAGCTGATGCCGACAAAGAGCACCGCCAACTCCACCATAGTAACCAGGAAAAACCGCACCGTTTCTTCGATCAACGGCAACAACTGTTCACTGTCCATACCATTCTTCCTGTATTTCTAGTATTATCGAATCATAAAGGTGTGCAAGCACCTGCCTCAGGTCGATCAAGCACGCAATCATCCGTCCCGCCAATTCTCCAGTGAGCAGCACTCAGCCAGCAGAAATTCGGCGAGTTCCCTGATTTCTCGATAGTGCGGTTCGCAATACAAGGTCCGGCTGTCCCGCCGCTGGCTGATCAGACCGACCTGAACGAGGCGTTGGATATGGTGGGACAGCGTCGACCCGGGAATGCCCAGGTGCCGCTGGATTTCTCCGACCGACAGCCCCCCATGACCAGCCTTGACGAGCAGGCGCAGGATGGAGAGCCTGGTCACATTGCCGATCTCCGCACACCGAGCCGCAGCGATTTCCAGATCCATAGGTCCTCTTCTTTGTGCGGGTTATCAACTTCCGGTGCATGATACATCAGTGCCCGTCGGCAGTCAACCATATTTCTAGAATCATGAAAATATAGCAGCGCTCCTGTTACCACATTCTTCACCACCTATCTGTCAGCGAAATCGAAGTATCAAGATCCATAATATTTTCCGATTTGTCAAAGAGGGAAAAACAGGATAGATAACCGTTGCTCGCCGACCACCGAAATGCACTTCGCACCTCACGGTCGAATCCGCACCTTTATGGCTTTGTATTCTGCGAACATGATCCAAAAATCAGACCTGTAAAGCCTCTCCAAACGAAGGCTGACAAGATGAAACGGAAAAAACGCATTTTGCTGGTCTGCCATTGCCTGCTCAACAGCAACGCCAAAATCTATCCCCTGGCTGATGTTGCAGGCGCCTACGTCGACGCCGTCTCACCGTTTCTGGCCGACGGTATCGGGATCATTCAGCTCCCCTGCCCGGAAACCTGCTATCTCGGAGTCAATCGCTGGGGAATGAGCAAAGAACAATACGATCACCCGGCATTCCGTTCCTTCTGTCGGACGCTCCTCGAACCTACGATGCTCCAGATCCAGGCCTTTCATCGAGCCGGGTACTCGTTTGTCGGCATCGCCGGCATGGATGGTAGTCCCAATTGCGGGATCGAAAAGACCTGTATCGGCCTCGCAGGCGGAGACGTCTGCAGTCATCTATTTCAACCAGATCCATGTCGAAACTTGGAAACGATCAGCGGCCGAGGAGTCTTTATGGACCTACTGGCCGAACTGCTGGAATCAGTCCGGATCGATATCCCTTTTTTTGCGTTGCACACCGAAACAACACCTGGGATCAACAAAAAATCATGAGGAAAACACTGCCATGACCATGAAAGCACCGTTTTTAGCCCTGACTATCGCCTTCTCGCTCCTGTTCGGCACCATCGACACAAGCCTCGCCGATACCTCCCTTGAGACGATCAAGTCCGCCGGCACAATGAAGGTCGGCTTTTGTGCGCAATATCCGCCATTCGAGTCCAAAAACGAAACCACCGGCCAATTCGAGGGATTCGACGTCGATCTCGGCAAGGCGCTGGCTCAGGAACTCGGAGTCGAGGCCTTATTTGTCGACGCCGAGTGGCAGGGGCTGCTGGCGGGTTTGAAAAAAGGCGATTTCGACATGCTGATCACCTGCATGTCGAAATCAGAGACGCGCGGTGAAAACGTCAATTTCAGCGATGTTTACTATGAGTTGCCCGACGTGATTGTGGTGCGCAAAGATGAACAGAAAATCAACAATCGCGAAGATCTGCGGGGAAAAACTGTTGGCGTACAAGTCGGCTCAGGCAGCGAACAGCTCGCGGACTCAATGCAGGAGCACTTCGGTGAAATCAAGCGCTACAATTACAATCCGGAAGCTTTCACCGATCTCAAATTCAACCGTCTTGACGCGGTGCTGGTCGGGTACGCCTACGCGGTTCAGCAAATGAAGACCGATCCGTCGTTCAAGGTGGTTGGTGAGCCGCTGGCCAAAGCGGAAATAGTCATCGTGCTGCCACTGGGGGCGGACTCGTTGACCGACCAGGTAAACCAGGCACTGGTACGGATAAAAGAGAACGGGACCTACGAGCAGATCCACGACACCTGGCTCAAGGTGCAATAATTCCATCCTGTCTTGTGCACGTGCCCGATTTTCGATTCGACATCGTCGCCAGGGCATTACCTTCCATTTGGGAAGGTGCCCTGGTGACCCTGAACATAGCAACCCTCTCTTTCTGCCTGGCCATCATCCTTGGATTCATGGTCGGTATTCTTCGCGCCCGGTCCGGGCGATGGTACTGCCTGCTGGCCCCCTATGTCGAACTTTTCCGAGGAACGCCGCTGCTCATCCAGCTCTTTTTCATCTACTACGGTTTGCCAACTCTCGGCCTGACCCTGACCAGCTTCCAGGCGGCGATACTCGGACTTGGGTTGAATGGCGGCGCCTATATCTCCGAGGTGATACGCGGCGCTCTACTGGCGGTGGATACCGGTCAGCGAGATGCCGCCGCCGCGCTGGGGCTCAACTGGCTGCAAACGCTCGCCTATATTATCCTTCCCCAGGCTCTCACCGTTGCCATTCCACCCCTGATGAATATCTTTGCCAGCCTGCTCAAGGAGACATCATTGGTGTCGGTCCTAGCCATTACCGAGCTGACCCGCGTTGGACAACTTGTCTACACTCGGAGTTTCCGTGCTTTTGAAATTTATCTGGTCATCGGCCTGATCTACCTGATCATGACCTATAGCGTGGTACGTTTGTCCCACTATCTGGAACGACGGTTCCACATCGTCGGCAGGCTTTAGGAAAAGAACAATAGCCTCCTGCCCTCAGGCATCTTCAGGTAATCGTTGTTGCAACACGACTAATCGGCTAGATTAGGCTCATACAGAGGCATAACGGTATCAGACCAGACTGGTGGTATCTGCCGGCCTCCGCACCACCAACGCTATCTATCAGGCAGTCGTGCTATCATACATGCCGCCAATATACCGCCGCACCCGAACCGTTTTCTTCGTGCTGGCATTGACCGCCGTGCCAGCAACCGCTGCCGCCTTGGCGGAAGCCCCCTCGTCTCTGTTCCATTGCCACCAGATAACCGATTCTCTCGACCGACTGGACTGCTACGACCGGGCCAGCGGCCGCGACACAGATGCACTGGCAGCCGACAACACCGCCGACCGCCTTAATCTCCCGAATCAGGCAACGACACCTGACGAAACGGCTGATAAGAGCGGCGCTCCCGCCTACGAAGAGGCCCGTACGCCGTCGATGATCGATACCGTCTGGGCGTTCGACGCCGACAGCAGCCGCACCCTGATCACCACCCATCGGCGCAACTACGCGCTGCTCGGCCGTTATACCTCAAGCAGCAATGAAACACCTTATTCCTCACTATTCGATGACTTCGGGGACAGCTCCGGTCTGGATGCGGTCGAAGCCAAGCTGCAGATCAGTTTCAAAACCCGGTTGTGGGCACGTAACGACCGACAGCTTGGTCTGTGGCTGGCCTACACCCAGCAGAGCCACTGGCAGGTGTACAACGATGAGCAGTCGCGGCCGTTTCGTGAAACCAATTACATGCCGGAGTTGTTCTTCAGCTATCGCCCGGGGTTGTCATTTGCCGGTTTCGATTGGAACCTGCTCAACGCCGGCTACAACCACCAGTCCAACGGCCGATCCGGCGTTCTGTCGCGCAGCTGGGATCGGCTCTTTGTCGAAGTCGGCGTTGAACGGGGAAATCTCGGCCTGTTTGGTCGGCTCTGGTATCGCATCCCGGAGGATAACGAAGACGAAAACCCGGACATCACCGATTATTACGGCTACGGCGACCTCACCGCACTGTACCGCATCAACGGGCACGGCCTGTCCCTGAAGGTTGGCGGAAGCCTGTCCAGCGGCAAGGGGTCCGCCGAACTCTCCTGGGTGACCCCACCGATCATCGGGCCGCTGCGCGGCTATGTCCAACTCTTCAGCGGCTACGGCGAAAGCATGATCGATTACAACTGGTACCAGAACACCGTCGGCATCGGCGTCGCCCTCAACGACCTCTACTAGTCGCTGATCGCAGTTCTGTCCTGCCGTTTTGACATATCGGCGCAGATGACGAACGTCTGCTCGCTTCCCCAGCCAAATCGGATGGGATTTTCCAATACCGAAAAACGCACTGCTCACTACCGAAAGGATCTTGCCGAATCTTTCCTCGCTCTGCCCCCTGTACTCGAGTCCCTGTTACCAATCATCATACATTCGCGAACCTTGCTTTTCCCGGCGCTATCCACTATCCTTCGTTCGATTCGTTGCCGAAGAAACCGTCTTCTCCAGCAGGTGAACTCGAAGGTCGATCATGCGAAATCGATTTTTGCGGTATTTCTTTCCCTTTGTCCTCTCCAGTCTGCTGATTCTGGGCCCGCTGCTTGCAGCAGGAGCCGATCCTACGAGCAAGACCACCGGTCAGACCGTCTATGTCCCTGCCTATTCCCACATTTATCACGGCAACAAGGACGCACCGCTGCTGCTGTCGGTCACCCTCAGTATCCGCAACGTCGACCAGGACAATCCCATTACCGTCTCCGTGGTCGACTATCACGAAACCCAGGGTGAATTGTTGAAACATTTTATCGACACGCCGCTTGTCCTCGGACCACTTGGTTCGGAACGTTTCATCATCCCGCAAAACGATCGATCTGGCGGATCAGGCGCCAATTTCATTGTTGTCTGGCAGGCCGAAACCCCCGTCAATCAACCGATCATCGAGACCGTGATGATCGGCACCCAATCACAACTGGGCATCTCGTTCACATCGCGAGGGCAGGCTTTGCTCAAGTAGCCTCCCCTGTGAGATGAGCGCAATCGACAACGACACGCGCACACCGGGGTTGAGTCCCGCCGAGCCGTTAAAAGGGGAACCAATGTCGATAGACAACCTGCTTTTCGGGCACTGAGTCGCCATGGAAATGGCCAAGCTCAAGATCTCTCTTGTCCTCTTGCTGTTCATTATCGGCTTCGGCACCTTCGGCTACACCTCAGTTGAGCACATGGCGCCCTTTGACGCCTTCTACATGACGCTGATTACCATCAGCACCGTCGGCTTCGGGGAGATCACCCCGCTCTCCCAGGCCGGCCGGACCATAACCGTTATCATCATCATTGCCGGCATCAGCCTATTGACCTATACCCTTGGGCAGATAGCCAAAATATTTATCGAAGGGGAACTACGCGAGATTTTGGGGAGGCGCAAATTGGGAAAACAGATTTCCGGACTGGCCGGCCATTTCATCGTCTGCGGATTCGGCAGAATCGGCGAAGTACTTTGCAAAGAACTGGCCGACGAACGAATCCGATTTGTCGTCATCGAAAAACAGCCTGAAAAGATCGAACTCCTGGAGAAAATGGGCTATCTCTACATCGCCGGCGACGCCACCGCGGACGATGTCCTGCTGCAGGCCGGGCTTCTCACCGCCAAAGGGCTGGCGACAGCGGTCACCAGTGATGCCGACAACGTCTTTATCACCCTGACCGCCAAGGGGCTCAAGTCCGATATTTTTGTGCTTTCGCGGGCAGCCGACCTGAAAAATGAGAAAAAGCTGCTCCGTGCCGGTGCCTCCCGAGTCATCTGTCCCTACAACATGGGCGGCGCGCGCATGGCCCAGATTCTGAAAAAACCGACCGTGGTCGACTTTCTCGACAAGGCGATGATGAGCGGCGAGTTGGGACTCAAACTGGAGGAAGCCGTCGTCCAGCCGTCTTCCCTGCTGGTCGGCAAGACACTGTTCACCAGCAACCTGCGTCGTGATTTCGGCGTGATCATCGTCGCCATTAAGAAGGCCTCCTGCGAGATGGTCTTCAATCCCGGACCGGAAGCCACGATCGACGCTGAAGATGTTATCGTCGCCATCGGTAAACAGGAAGATATTGTCAGGATGCGCCGGGTGTTGGCATAACGTTCCCCGCTTGCCACCAGACAGGTTCAAGAAGAGTCGAAACAGTATCCGTCCACCGTGGCAGGGTGCGAAACGCTTCTGCTGTCCGCAGCTATTGCATCGTGCTTTGAGCGACAAAGCCGCGTCGTAGACGGAAGGAGTTGCCAAACCGACCTGATCGTTTAACAAGGAAGCGAGACGAAGAAACCGACCGGCAACGATCCCCCTATTGGCAACATTCTGGTCCCAGTGGAGTTCATCGATGAAGATTTTGATATACGGCACCTCCGAAGTCGCCTATATGTCCGCAGTTCGACTCAGCAAGGGACACGACATCACCCTCCTTGACGAACAGGAACGGATTCCTGAACGATTCGCCAGCCTGGATCTGAGCTACGTGTCCGGCAGCGGGGCCGACGTTACCTCGCTGGAGCACGCCGAAGTCGCGAGCATGAACCTTTTCATTGCCTGTTCCGGCCGCGACGAAGCCAATATCGTCGCCTGCTGGACGGTAAAACGAATCGCCGATATCGAAACGATCTGTTTTGTCAGGACCATTGAACTCTACAACAACCTGATGTTTTACAGCCGGGGGCGCTATCGGGCCCCTTACGACATTGACACCGTCATATGGCCCGAACAGCTGCTGACCCAGGATATTTTTCGCATTGTCTCGGTCCCCGAAGCAATCGATGTGGAGTATTTCGCCAAGGGACGAGCAAAGCTGTTTGAATACCGGATCAAAGGCGATTCCACGATACTCGACAAACGCATCATGGATTGCACGTTCCCCGAAAACACCCTTATCGTCGGCATCACCCGGGAAAATTTTCTCTTTATCCCGGACGGTTCAACCGTCATACGCCTCGACGACAAGGTCATTTTCATGGGCACCGGGGTCGCACTCGATGTTCTCGCCGCACGGTTTTTCCAGAAAAGCAATAAGATCAAGAAAGTTGTCCTGATCGGCGGCGGTAGCGTCGGGTTCCTGCTCGCCGAGAAGCTCGAACAGGCCAACATTCACATAACAATTATTGAGCATGACAAGGATCGCTGTCTGTTCCTCGCCAACAATCTACACAAGGCGCTGGTACTGCACGGCGACGGGACCGATTTCGAGCTGCTCGAAAGTGAGGCGGTCGGCAGCGCCGACGCGATCATCTGCGTCACCAACAACGACGAGAAAAATCTACTCTGCTCCCTGCTGGTCAAGCAGATCAGCAAAGGCCGTGTCATTACCAGGGTCGGCAACGCACAAACAGCACAACTTTTTGACCGAGTCGGCATCGACGTCGTCGTTTCTCCAAGAGAAGCTGCGTTGAAAGAACTGATGAACCGTGTTCAGGCCCATGACGTCGATATCCTTGCCTTGATCGAAAGCGGTCAGGGTGAAGTGCTCCGCGTCACGCTTCCGGATGGCTATGCGACGACCAAGGTCGTCGATCTGTCCTTCAGCGCCAGTGCCATTATCGGTGCCATCCAGCGAGGCAGGCAGATTATCATCCCACGCGGAGAAACGACGATCAAAGGCGGCGATCTGTTGATTATCTTTACCATGGCCGCAGATGCCGAAACCATTAAGAAAATGTTCGCCACCTCATGAACAAGCACCATATCTGCTCCTCACTGGGCATCATCCTCACCGCCTTCGGCGTTATCCTCCTCAGTCCGATCGTGGTG
>NPIE01000435.1_pt1 | contig 33542 bp, 33 predicted proteins | sample 8637661 | NCBI WGS metagenome assembly NPIE01 (sample SAMN07420842, study PRJNA396082) | bioreactor metagenome | isolation source: sample BA12 brine-fed electro-methanogenic bioreactor BA | place: Japan: Kochi | collected 2016-12-09 | reverse complement strand
GCCCGGCGAGGAGAGCATCACCTCGCCGTTGCGCACCGTAACGGTGACAGTGCGGCTGAAATTGCCGCCCACATCCTCGGCTACTGCGCCCAGGCCGAGCGCCCAGAGAGCCTTGCGCGCCGCAAGATGGTTGCGCTTGCCGATGTTGAAGGTGTCGTTGGGGTCCATGACCCGCGCGCCGCCCGCCATTTTCACGATAAAGCCGCGCCCTGAGGGGTCGCAGCCGTGCTTGGCCATCTCGCGCAGCAGCATGGGGATGCCGGTGTCGGCGAAATAGCCGGGCCGCTCCTTGGCCTTGTCCGGATTGATGCGAGCCTCGGGCAGGGCGCAGTGCACCATGCCGACGGTGCGCGTTTTGGGGTCGAGCATGACGACCGCCACGCAGGAACCTAGGGCGTAGGTCTTCACCAGGTCGTCGCGGTTTTTAGTGGCGCCCAGGTCGCCGATGCCGAGAACAAGTAGACTCATGCGCGCTTCTCTGTTACCAGCCGCAGCAGGGCCGGCCCGATGTCGTCAATGGGCAGCAGTCGTTCGGCTCCGCCGCGTTCAAAGGCCACTTTGGGCATGCCGAAGACCACCGAGGTGGCTTCGTCCTGTGCGATGCAGCGCGCGCCTGCCTTGCGCATGGCGCTCATGCCGTCGGCACCATCGGCGCCCATGCCGGTGAGCATGGCGGCAACGGCGTTGCGGCCGACATGCTTGGCCACCGAGTGCATCATCACGTCCACCGACGGGCAGTGGCCGCTGACCTTTTCCCCCGGCTCGCACAGCACCTGGTAGAATCCGCCAGAGCGAATCACCCGCATCTGTTTTTCCCCGGGTGCGACCAGAATCCGTCCCGACATGACGCGGTCGCCGTGTTCGGCCTCCTTGACCTCCATGGCGCACAGCTGGTTGAGGCGTTCGCTGAACATGCGGGTAAAGCCGGCCGGCATGTGCTGTACGATCACGACTCCGGGTGAGGTGGCGGGAAAACGGGTGATCACTTTCTTGATCGCTTCGGTGCCGCCTGTTGAGGCTCCGATGGCGATAACCTTGTCGGTCGATTCAGCCAGCGCGCCGCTGGAAACCACGGCGGGGCGGGGAGCGCCTGCGGGCGGGCGGTTTTTCCAGTGCTCGACGTTGGCGGTCGAGGCGATTTTGACCTTGACCCGCAACTCCAGCATCATTGCCTGCAGCCCGCGCGCCACGTCGGAGGTCGGCTTGGCGACGAAATCCACCGCGCCGGCTTCCAGCGCGTCGATGGTGATCTGCTTGCCCTTCTGGGTCAGCGAGCTGACCATCACTACCGGCATGGGGTGCTGCGGCATCAGGCGGCGCAGAAACTCCACCCCGTCCATGCGCGGCATCTCGACATCGAGGGTGAGGACGTCGGGCTTGAGGGCGACGATCTTGTCGCGCGCCTGGTAGGGATCGGCTGCGGAGCCGACGACTTCGATGTTGGGATCGCCGGACAGACCCTGGGTCAGGATCTGGCGCACCAGAGCGGAGTCATCGACGATCAGAACACGGACTTTTCTTATCGCCATGGGTTCTCAGGCCCCTTTCTGGAAAACGGCGGGCATCACATAGCGGTACAGTGCGTGATTGCGGCCGAGGGTTTCCGAATGCCCGATGAACAGATACCCCCCGTTGACAGTGGATTGATTGAATCTCTGCACCAGCCCCTCACGCGTTTGCTGATCGAAGTAAATCATGACGTTGCGACAGAAGATCATGTGAAACGGTTTCTTGAACGGAAATTTCTCGTTCATCAGGTTGAATCGCCGGTAGACGATCTCCTTGCGCACCGCTTCAGTGACCTGGCAATTGCCGTCGGGTAGCTTGCGGAAATATTTATTCTGCAGAGGCTGCGGCAGCTGCGCCACCCGCTCCTGCGGGTAGATGCCGGCACGGGCGATGGAGAGCACCCGCTCGGAGATGTCGGTCGCCAGGATGCCGGCGTCCCATTTGGAATACTCGCTGCCGAAATATTCCATCATCAGCATCTGCAGGGTGTAGGGCTCTTCACCCGAGGAGCAGCCCGCGCACCAGATACGCAGGTCGCGGTTGTTCTGGCGGCGCATCATCTCGACCACCGCCGGCAGGGCGGTCTGCTGAAAAAAATCGAAATGGGCCTTTTCCCGGTTGAAGTAGGTGTGGTTGGTCGAGATGCGATTGATCAGCTCGCTCAGACCCCGTTCGCTTTTATCGTTGACCAGGTACTCGTAGTACTGCCTGAAATTGATGAACCCCTCGCCGCGCAGCAGCTTCTGCAGCCGCCCCACCACCAGCGAGCGCTTCTGGTCGGTGAGGTTGATGCCGAAGCGGCTTTTGATCAGCCGGCGCAGCAGCTCGAATTCTTCATCGCCGATGCTCATGGAGCCGCCCACAGCGGGGGCGGCGTCCATCGACCGCAGCGGGGCGGAGGCAGAGTGATCGCTCATTGATTCCCGGACTTTGTCGATAAATAGGTGAACTTACAGGGTGCCGCAGCTACCCGGTCGATGCCTGCTCTCAGGCTCCGGCCAGGCTTTCGCCGTGACTGATTTCCATAAGACTGCCCACGTCGAGGATCAGGCAGACTTCGCCGTTGCCCATGATGGTGCACCCCGAAACGGCGCGTACCGAGCCGATGTAGTCGGAAAGCCCCTTGATAACCGTCTGCTGCTGGCCGAGGATTTCATCCACCAGCAGGCACAGGCGGTTGTCCTGGTTTTCCAGGGTGATCAGGATGCCGTCCTTGATCTGGTCCGAGTCGGGCTGCTTGCCCAGAACTTCGTAAAGGCGAAGGACGGGGTAGAAGCTCTCCCGCACCCGGATCAGGGTGTCGCCATCCGGGGTGATGGTTAGGGCATCTTCCCGTGGCCGGAATGCCTCGCGGATCGCCAGCGTCGGCAGAATGGCCTTGGTCTGTCCGATGCGCACCAGCATGCCGTCGATGATGGCCAGCGTCAGCGGGATACGCAGATTGATGCGCGTGCCTTTGCCGGGCTTGCTGTTGACTTCGACGCGTCCCTTGATCTTGTCCAGGTTCTGGCGCACCACGTCCATGCCGACCCCGCGCCCGGAGATGTCAGTGATCTTGTCGGCGGTAGAAAAGCCGGGCGCGAAAATCAGGTTGTAGATGGCTTTGTCCGACATGTCGGAGCCGTCGCCTTCCACCAGACCTTTGCTGATCGCCTTGGCCAGCAGTTTGTCCCGGTCGAGTCCGCGACCGTCGTCCTCGATGGTGATCCAGACCTCGCCCTCTTCGTGGCAGGCTGAAAGGCGCACCACGCCTTTTTCCGGCTTACCCAGTTTGCGTCGTTCTTCCGGCGGCTCGATGCCGTGATCGCAGGAATTGCGCAGGATGTGCACCAGCGGATCGGTGATGGTCTCGATGACCGTCTTGTCCATCTCGGTTTCTTCGCCGGAGAGTTTGAGTTCCACTTTCTTGCCGGCTTTGAGCGAGATGTCGTGCACCAGGCGGATCATGCGCCGGAACAGGCCGGAAACCGGAATCATGCGCAGCACCATCGCCATCTCCTGCAGCTCACGCACCAGCTTGCTCATGTGCTGGCCGGCTTTCTGGAAGTTCTCCAGCTCAAGCCCGTCGAGATCGGGATTGCGGATCAGCATGTTCTCGGCGATGACGATTTCGCCGATGAGGTTGATCAGGTTGTCGAGCTTTTCCAGGTCGACGCGGATGTCTTGTCGGCGCGCCGGCGCCTGGCCCTTGGCTGGCGGTTTGGCCTGCTGGGGCTGGGCTTTCGCTTCCGGGGCGGGCTTTGCCGCAGGTTTTGCTGCTTCGGGCGCTTTTTTCTCCTCCGCTGACGGTGCTGTGCTGCTCGGCTCGGGCGGCGCCGGTGGGGTTTCTTCGGCAGGTTCCTCTTTGCGCTCGGGTGTTTCCAGGTCGATGCCGCTTTCCAGAATGGCGCCCAGCTCCTCCATGTGGCGCTCGAGGTCGGCAACGCTGCCTGCGCCCCCTTTTTGCAGATCATCGATGGCGTCGCGCAGCACGTCGATCAGGTTGAGCATCAGGTCGCCAGGCTTGGAGCCGTAATCCCTGCCGGATTTGACCGCATCGAGAATGGTCTCCATCTGGTGCGACAGCCGCTCCATCTCGGCGAAGCCGAAAAAGCCGCAGTTGCCCTTGAAGCTGTGAATATTGCGGAACAGGGCGCCGATGATATCTGGATTGTCGCGAATCTCCTCCCATTTGAGCAGATCCTGCTCGGCGTTCTGAAGCAGCTCATCCCCTTCCTGGACAAACTTCTCCAGCATCTCCGGCGTGATATTGAGTTCGAAGTCGAGGACTTCCTCGTCTTGCTCCTCCTGCGGATCGGCGGGGGGCGCTTCCTGTTTGGGCGCCGGGGCGCTGCCATCGGGTTGTTCGGCGGCATTTTGTTTCGCTTCGCTGATTGCGGCTTCAAGGCGCGACGAAAGTTCCTCAGCATCTTCGGCCATCCCCTCGTCGGAGAAATTGGCATCGACGAAATCGAGGGCGTCCTTGGCAAAATCACAGGCGGAGCACAACAGGTTGACATGCTCTGCTTCCATGCGCACGCCGCCGTTGCGGATCAGGTCAAGCAGGTTCTCAGCCGTATGAGCCGCGCGGGTGATGTGGTTAAGTTCCAGGAACCCGGCGCTGCCCTTCATGGAGTGAAAAAGGCGGAAGATGGCGTTCATGGTGGTGCCGTCGCCATTGATCATCTGGAACACCCGGCACTGCAGGCAGTCCTGCTTCGATTCGGTGTAGATGCAGCTGCCGTTGCCGTCGCCGATATGGCCCATCTGCAGCCAGCAGGGGTATTGCATCTGCTGGCCGTGGCGCGCGCAGTCGGTTTGCGGGCATCCAAGCGTCTCCCAGCACTGGGCGTCGTGGCAGCTCTGCCCCAACTCGATAATGGTCGGTTCGAGCTGTTCGATCATGTCCCGGCTTTCGGTGACAAATTCCTGGAGAATTTCAATCTGATCGTCGCTTATGTTGCTCATGTGCGGCTTCCTTGCATTCGTCGGGGCGCAGGCGCCGACGGGTTGAAGGGGCCTTGCCCCGGCAGAGATTCGAAAGGTTGCGGCTTCAGGTTAATAAAATTTTTTGTAATTAGCAACACCTAATTACTATTTTTTACAATGCTGTCATGTGCTATGCACGTCGATGAAAGCAGAAAACGGGCCAATAGGGGAGGTGAGGCGTGAGGTGTGAGGCGTGAGGAGCAGATCTGCCAGTGAAAACCTGCCCTTTCTCTTCACCCGTCACTCCACACGGATTCAAAATTCCGATCCTGGTGGCTGTCAAAATGCCGACAGGTGGCGGTTTTTTTCTTGATTATGGGTTGGCATGGAATTCGCTTTTAATTCTTTCCCAGCTGTCTCGCTTCCGTCGATTCTGAGGGCGGGTTGGCGATCACTGCATCATGAAAAGTGAAAAGGATTTCTTTAGCGAGAAGGTGTTCGGGGGTGGATTTTTTGAAAAAACAATTTCGAGTTCTGATCTGGCTGTTGATCTGGTTGACTATGCTGCCTGTCACGGCAGCTGCGCAAGAGGTCATGCTGAGGGGGATGCAGAAAGAGCAGAGCCGCCAGCAGGCCCGCATCTTTATGGATCTTTCCGGGCCGGTTCGACCAGAGGTTGTTGTTTCGGGGCAGCGAGTCGATGTGATGCTTGCAGGCACTGAAGTGGCCGCTGGCTTCCGCCAGTTGCCCGAAGATGAAAGTCTCATTCGCACTCTACTGATCAGCCGGCGCGAAGGTCTGATGGTGTCCTTTCTGTTTCGCCGTCCGCCAACCGATGCCCGGGTCCGGTATGATTCAGGCCAAGGGCAGGTCCAGCTGCATGTCGACTGGTCGGAACGGGGGAGGGGGCAGCGTCTTGCCATTGTCGACCAGACTACAGGCTTTTCTCAGGCTGGGGCGGACGGCGCGACGGTGTCCAAATCGATCGGTTCGCCCTACAGTGAAGATTGGCGAAGGTTTTTCAAGGAATGGGAGACGCCTTTTTCCTTCGAGCTGGCGCCACGATTTTCCTTGCCGTCGATGCCCCTGGTGCAGTTGCCCTCCGGGGTGGACGACAAGGCTCTGCCGCCTGCATTAAATGAGGCGCGAGCAGAGGCGGACGCAGGGGATTGGGCGAAGGCGCGCCAGAGTGCCGCGACGCTGCTGGATAAACCTCTTGAAGGTGCGGTGCGCGAGGCTTTCCTGGTGTTTTATGCCGAGGCCCTGCTGCGCGATGGTCGTCCCGAGGCGGCTGGCGCCACGCTGCGCCGCTTCGTGGAAAACTACCCGGATAGTGCACAACGCCTGAGAGCGCGTTATCTGGCCGGCTATTGCCATGCTGTTAATGGTGATCCCTATCTGGGACTTTATGAGGTGGAGCAGGCCTTGACTCACGTCGAGTCGGGCGATTTTCTTCTTCCACGCCTCTTGCTGCTGCGGGGAGAGTTGCTTCTGGCGCGGGGCAAATATGACCAGGCCCATGAAACTCTGTCATCGTTCACCCTGGGTGGAACGGCGGATGATCTGCGGCGCCTGGGATATGCCTGCAGTTTGTCCGGATTGAGACGCAATAAAGAGGCTGCTGAAATTTTCACGGAAATGGAGCAGCAGCATGGCCCCTTGCGCGACCCCAATGCACTGGAGCATTTTGCCCGGGCTCTTTATCGAAGCGGTGATTACCTCAAGGCGGAGGAAGCATATGCCCGACTGGCCCAGCTGATCGGCGGTCAGCCGGATGAAGGCCTTGCCTATTTTGCCCAGGTACAGGCCGCTGTGCAGCGGGATGATATCGAGGGGGCGCGCCGTCTGCTTGACCGGATCCTGGTCGCTTTTCCGGAAAGCCGCGGCGGGCAGCGCGCAGCACTGCGCCAGATCGATCTGGCGGTGCTCGACGGCGGTGAAAAAGTGCTGGCCTGGGCGGTGATGGATTACGGCCACCACGCGGAGAATCTCTCCGAACGGGCCCTGCGGGAAGAGGCGCGCTTTAAGCAAGCCCTGGCTCTGTACCTCAACCGCGATCACAAGCGCTGCGTGACGGTGCTGGAAGATTTTGTCCGCAACCATTTCAGTGGCGACCTGCGCCCCCATGCCGAGGCGCTGCTGGGCGAGATCCTGCCCGGTGTGATCGAGGACATGATTGCGGCCGAAGATTATCTGCAGTCACTAGTGATGGTGGAGCGCCACCGCCGGATTCTGCTGGACCGGCGCATCAGCTGGGATTTTCTGGAACGGCTGGCGGGCGCCTATGGCGACATGGCTCTGTTGCAGCGCGCCGCGCGCGTTTACCTCTTCATGCTGGATAACAACCGGGTGCCGGGACGCGAGCAAGGCTTGTATCTGCCGCTGGTGCAAATTCTCTTTCTCGGCGGCAAGCACGGCCTGGCGGTCGAATACGCCCGACAGTATGCGCGGGAGTATCCCGAAGGGGAGGATCGTGCTTCGGTCTTGTTGCTTGAAGCCCGGGCGCTGGTGGAACTTAATCGCCGGGAGCAGGCCGCGGATATTTTGTCCGCTGCCGATCGTCCCGCATCTCCCGAACTCGATCTGTGGGCGGGGCGCGTCTGTTTTGAGGTGGGGCGCTATGAGGCCGCAGCGGCGGCCTTAACGCGCCTGGTTCCGGAATTCGACGTCGAAGAGGATGCCGGAGATCTTATGCTGCTGGCCGAATCGTTGCTGCGGTCTAACCGTGCGGGTGAGGCTCTGCCATATTTTGAGCAGCTTGCCGCCGTGCGGGAGACGGCGGATCAGGCCCTGTATCGCAGCGGGCAGATCATGCAGATGCAGGGGCGTGAAGAGCAGGCGCTTAACCTTTTTCGGCAACTGGTCGATGAGGGCAATAGCGAGCAGTGGCAAAAGATGGCACGGGAGATGCTCGAACTGATGTCACTCTCCCTTTAAAGTCAAAAGATCGACACGCTGGGGGATCAGCATGAGCGTCGGTTTTTCTGTTCAAAGGAGTTTTATATGTCGACACTGGGAATTTTCGACAAAACAGGTCAATTGCTGCAGAAGGTCATGGACCTGCGCCAGCAGAACCAGGATGTCATTGCCTCCAATATCGCCAATGCCCAGACCCCGGGATACGCCCCGGCGCGTCTGCAGTTCGAGGATGCGCTGGCCGGAGCGGTGGGCCGCGATGGCACGGGGATGGCCACCACTCACCCGCAGCATCTGCCGGTGGGCGGCGGCCTCGCCCAGGTGCAGGGCAAGGTGCTGCGCACTCCCGACCGCTCGGGGCTGGGTGATGGCAACAATGTCAATCTCGATCAGGAGATGATCGGGCTGGCGGAAAACCAGATTCTCTATGAGGCCGCAACGCAAATGCTCAACAAAAAGATGGGGATTCTCAAGTACGCGGCCCAGGACGGCCGTTAAGGAGGAATAAGCCATGGATATCTTTACCAGCATGAAAGTCGGCGCCTCCGCCCTCAAGGCACAGCGGATGCGGCTCAATACCATCAGCTCGAACCTGGCCAATGTGGAGACGACCAGCACCCCGGAAGGCGGACCCTATAAAAAGAAAAATGTGGTTTTCCGTCCGGTAGGCACGGCTTTTGAAAAACAACTGGACAGCAACCTCAAGGGGGCGGTTCAGGGGGTGCAGGTGCAGCGCATCAGCGCAGACGAGCGGGCGCCCCGCATGGTCTATGACCCCGCCCACCCCGACGCCGATCCGCAGGGGTATGTGGCCATGCCCAACATCAACGTGATGGACGAGATCGTCGATATGATGTCGGCGACCAGTGCCTACGAAGCCAACGTCACCGTGGTGCAATCGGCCAAGCGCATGGCGCTCAAGGCCCTTGAAATAGGAAAGTGATCCCATTATGCCCAACGACATCACACTGCTGACCCATCTCAGGAATCTCAACCAGCCCGCCCTTGAGCCGCAGAAAAACAGCGGCCCCGGCTTCGGCGAAATGCTCAAGGACACCATGCAGAAGGTCAATAACGCCCAGGTCGAGGCGGACCGGCAGGTGGAGCGTCTGCATACCGGCCAGGCCAAGAACCTTCACGAGGTGATGATCTCGATGGAGCAGGCCGACATCTCCCTGCGGTTGATGGTGCAGATGCGCAACAAGGTCACCGACGCCTACCAGGAAGTCATGCGCATGCAGGTGTAATGAGGACCACCGTCCGACAGTCTAGCGCGCGAAGCGATCCCACATTTTTGACATGAGGTATCTGGCCGATGGCCGAAGAAGAAAAAAAGAAACCACAACCGCCGAAAAACCTGCTTGAAGTCATTCAGCAGTGGCCGCTCAAGCGCAAGCTGAGCTTTCTCGGCGTGGGACTGCTGAGCCTGGTGCTGTTCGGGGTGCTGATCTGGTCGGCGCGCGATGCCGATTACCGCCTGCTTTACTCCAACCTCGATCCGAGTGATGCAGGGGCGGTGGTGGGGTGGCTCAAGGAGAACAATCTGCCCTACCGTATTGAGGATAACGGCAAATCCATCTACATGCCCGCCGATAAGGTGTATGAAGTCCGTCTTGAGCTGGCCGCTTCAGGGATTCCCCAGGGCGGCGGCATCGGGTTTGAGCTTTTCGACAAGCAGAGCTTCGGCATGACCGACTTTGCCCAGAAGGTTAACTATCAGCGTGCACTGCAGGGCGAGCTGGCGCGTACCATTTCCAACCTCTCCCTGGTGGAAGGGGCGCGGGTGCACCTGGCTTTGCCGGAAAAGCGCCTGTTTCGCGAACAGCAGAAAGAAGCCAGCGCTTCAGTCATTTTGAGGCTGGCAGCAGGGCGTACTCCCAGCGACAACCAGGTTCAAGGGATTGTGCACCTGGTGGCGAGCAGTATTGAAGGGATGAATCCCGAAAACGTCACCGTCATCGATTCCAGCGGCCGCACCCTGACCCAGCGACGCGACGAAGGGTTCAACGGCCCCATGACGCCGGGGATGCTCGATTATCAGCAACAGGTGGAAAGGCGCCTGGAAGAGCGCGCGCAGGCGCTGCTGGACCGTGCCCTGGGCCCCGGCGGTTCCATGGTGAAAATCACCGCCGAGCTCGATTTTTCTCAGGTGGAAAAGACCGAAGAGATTTTTGACCCCGACCGTTCCGCCGTGCGCAGTGAACAGGTGACCGAAGAACAGAGTGATTCGGCGGCTGTGGGCGGCGTCCCCGGCGTCAAAGCCAACCTCGATGGCGGCGAGATGGGGTTTGGCGGCGGCAACAACTCCAGCCGCAGTGAAGAGACCGTCAATTACGAAATCAGCAAGGTCATCAGTCGCACGGTCGGGGCCGTCGGCGGTGTCAAGAATTTGTCTGTCGCTGTACTGGTCGGTGAAAAACCGGCCCCGCCGGCTGCCGAAGGGCCTGCCACGGTTCCCCGCAATGACAACGATCTCAACTCGATCCGCAACATGGTGGCCAGCGCCCTGGGACTTGACCTGGAACGCGGCGACCAGATCGAGGTGGTTTCGATGCCCTTCGAGAACGGCATGATCGACGTCCCCGTGGAGGAGACCGGCCCCATCGACCTGCTCTGGCAGTACTGGCCGCTGATCAAATACGCCCTGCTGGCTCTGGGTGGAGCGCTGCTCTACTTCCTGCTGATACGCCCCATGGTGCGCTCGATCAAGGAAGAGGCGCAGATGGTCGAGCATTACAAGACCGTCGATGAGCTTGAGTCGGAAATGGAGGATGAAACTCCTATGCTGCCTGGAGCCAAAGGCAAGGATCCCATGCGGGCCATGCGCCGCGAAGTGCTTAACGGAAAGGCGACCCCGGCGCAGGTGATCAAGACCTGGCTCAAGGAAAATTGATTGTAAACAGACCCTCCGGCAGGTTGATGTGATGCAGTATTCCAAATTATCCGGCGTGGAAAAGGCAGCGATTCTGCTGCTGTGCCTCGGCGAGGAAGCCACCGCCGCTATTTTCGCCGAACTCGAAGATCTCGAAGTGCGCATGATCAGCCGCGCCATGATGTCCATCGATCATGTCCCGGCCGATATCGCCCGCGAGGTGATGGAAGAGTGCCGCCGTGTGCAGGCCAAAAGCGTCGGCCTGTTTGTCAACGGCCACGATTTCGTGCGCCGCGCCATTAGTGGTTCGGGCGACGACGAAAGGGCCGAGAGCCTGCTCGATCAGGTCAACGCCGGCACCGAGGGGCGCCCGCTCGAAACCATCTCCATGATGCAGCCGCGCATGGTGGCCAGCCTGCTGGAAAGCGAGCACCCCCAGACTATCGCCCTGATCCTCTCGACCCAGAAGTCGGAGCATGCCGGACGGATCGTGTCTCAACTTCCCGAAGACCTGCAGGCCGATGTCATGTACCGCATCGCCTGTATCGACCGGGTCTCTCCGGAAGTCATCGCTCAGATCGAGGATGCGCTTCAGCGCGAGATCGGCGTGGTGGTCAGCAAAGAGCAGAAGCAGGTGGGCGGCATCGACAAGGTGGTGGAGGTGCTCGGGCGCCTGGAGAAGGGGGGCGACCGGGCCATTCTCGCCTCCATCGAGGCGACCGACCCGGAGATGGCGGAAACCATCCGCAAGAAGATGTTCACCTTCGACGACCTGGTGCAGCTCGACAATCGCTCCCTGCAGATGGTGCTGCGCGAGGTCAACAACGATACCCTCACCATGGCACTCAAAACCGCTTCCGACGACGTCAAGGACAAGATTTTCAACAACATCTCCCAGCGCGCTGCCGAGATGATCCAGGAGGATCTCGAAGCCATGGGCCCGGTGCGGGTTTCCGAGGTCGAGGCCATGCAGCAGGCCATCCTGCAGGTCGCGCTCAAGCTCGAAGAGGAGGGCCAGCTGGTCATCCCGGGTCGCGGCGGGGAGGATGCCCTTGTCTAGGGTCTTCCGTATCGATGATACCTGCCAGCTCAAGGCGCTGCGATTTGTCGACTTCGCCGAACAGGACGCCGGCGGTGAGAACGGGGGTTCCCCTTTCGTGCAGGAGAGCATGGCGGCGCGGGCCCCGGTGGTGGAAACGCCGCGCGGCGAAGACTCCGGCGGCGCAGCCGCAGCGCAGGGCATCAGCGAGGAGCAGCTGGCCGAGGCCTACCAGCGTGGACGTGAAGAGGCGCTGGCCGAGGCCGGAGCCAACCTGGTCAGCGCCGCCGACGCCCTGGGCGAAGCCCTGCGGGAGATCAGCCGCCTGCGCGAAGGGACTCTGCGGCGCAGCACCGAAGATATGGTGCGGCTGGTGATGGCTATCGCCGAGCAGGTCATCGGCGCGGAAATCGCGACCCGTCCCGAATTCGTGCTCGAAACACTGAAGCAGGCCATGCACCATGCACTCAAGACCGATGAATACCAGGTCAGGGTGCATCCCGACGATCTGGCGGTGGTCACCGACAATAAGCCGCTATTTATGGCGGCCGTCAGCGGGCTGAAAAATATCCGCCTTGAAACGGACCCCGCCATTACCCGCGGCGGGTGCGTGGTGGAGAGTCAGCTCGGTCAGGTCGACGCCACCCTCGACAGTCGATTGGAAGAGATCCGCCGCAGTCTGCTGGCGCATCTCGAGGAGAGCTGATGGATGCGCTGCTCAATGCCATCCGCGAAGTGCCGTCGGTGCGGGTGCTCGGCAAGGTCACCCGTATCGTCGGGCTGGTTGTCGAAGGTTACTGCCCGGAAGCTTCAGTGGGTACCCTGTGCGAGCTCTCCCCTCTGGGAGGCGGTGAGCCGGTGCCGGCGGAAATCGTCGGATTCAGGGATTCTCAGGCGCTGCTCATGCCGCTGGGTGATCTTCGCGGCTTGGGTCCCGGCAGCCTGATCCGGGTGCGCCGTCCGAGCGCCACCCTGCCGGTGGGCGAGGAACTTCTCGGGCGCGTCATCGGTCCCATGGGCGAACCCATCGATGACGGTCCGCCCCTCTCTGCCGAGCGCGAGCTGCCCCTCTACAGTCTTCCCCCCGGGCCCATGCACCGCAAGAAGATCGAAGAACCTCTCGATCTCGGCGTGCGCGCCATCAACGCCCTGCTGACCTGCGGCAAGGGGCAGCGGATGGGAATCATGGCCGGGTCCGGTGTCGGCAAAAGCGTGCTGCTGGGCACCATGGCCAAACACGCCCGCGCCGATGTCAACGTGATCGCCCTGATCGGTGAACGCGGTCGCGAGGTGATGGAGTTCATGGAGCGCGACCTGGGACCGGAGGGACTGGCCCGCTCCGTCGTTGTGGTCGCAACGTCCGACCAGTCGCCGCTGCTGCGCATGCGCGGTGCTTTTGTCGCCACCACTGTCGCCGAGTATTTCTGCAACCGTGGCGCCAACGTGCTGATGATGATGGACTCGGTCACCCGCTTCGCCATGGCGATGCGCGAGGTGGGGCTGGCCATCGGCGAACCTCCCACCACCAAGGGATACACCCCGTCGGTATTCGCCACCCTCCCCAAACTTCTGGAACGAGCCGGCTCATTCCGCAACCAGGGCAGCATTACCGGGCTCTACACCGTGTTGGTGGAAGGCGATGATATGAACGAACCCATCGCCGACTCGGTACGCTCCATCCTCGATGGACACATTGTGCTGTCGCGCGATCTTGCCGCCAAAAACCATTACCCCGCCATTGACATTCTCACCTCGGCCAGCCGCGTCATGCGTGACATCGTCTCTGCCGAGCATACCAAGTACGCCGGCCAGATCCGCGAAATTCTCGCCACCTACAAGGAAGCCGAAGACCTCATCAATATCGGAGCCTACGCCAAGGGCAGCAACCCCAAGATCGACTACACCCTGACCCGCATCGATGCCGTCACCGATTTTCTGCGCCAGGGCATGGACGAAAAGGTCGCCCTCGAAGACGCGGTGGAAGATATGGCCGGCCTGGTCCTCGATCGCCGCAAAGAACTGCGCTGAGAGAGAACGGCGGATTTTGGAACGGTGAATGCATTGGAAAATCTTTAATTCGCCACAAAGTCGCTAAGAGCGCCAAGAAAGCCAATGATTGATCCCCTCCCAGCGGGGGAGGGCTAGGGTGGGGGCTGTAGGGGCAGCAGCTCCGGAGTGCTTTGAGACAGGCTTCCCCCCCCTCCCAACCTCCCCCCGCTGGGGGGAGGAGCATAGCGAGATTGCTCCCCCGCTGTCGGCGGAGCAAAGAGTACGCTGATTTTTCGACTTTCTTAGAGATCTTAGAGCCTTCGTGGCTATCTGCTTTCAGATGAGGTGCAGGATGAAAAACCAGTTCAAGCTTCAGCCCGTTCTCAACTACCGTCAGACCCTGGAAGATCAGGCGAAACAGGATCTCGGGCGCTGCCTGCAGAAAGAGGCCGAGTTGATGGAGGAAATCCAGGTGAAGGAACAGGATCTCGGCGCCTTGTATCGCGACCTTGAAGCGCGGCAACAGCAGGGGGTGAGTACCGACGAACTGCTGCTCTATCACCACCGCATCAGTTCCAAGATCGAGCAGCTGGCTCACCTGGCAGATCGTATGGACCGGCTGCGGGACCAGATCGTGCGCAAGCGCGAAACCCTGGCTGACGCCGCAAGGGACAAAAAGCTGCTCGAAAAACTCAAAGAGAAAAAGAATCTGCAGTTTCAACAGGAACTCAAGCGTCGCGAAACGGCGGTGCTGGACGAGATTGCGGTTCAGTTTCACCGGAGATTCTGATGACCAAGCGAATTCTGTTTCTGCTGTTTTTGTGCCTGTTTGTTGGTTCCGCCGACCGTATCGGGCAGGCTGACGAGAACTCTACGGCTGTCAGTGCTGCGACGGTGGAAGAACGCCGGATTCTTGCCGAGTTGCGCGAGGCGCGGCAGCTTCTTCAGGAGCGTGAGCAAAAAGTTGCCCAACGTGAAATGGAGCTAAAGACTCTGCGCGAGGAGGTCGATAAGAAACTCGCTGACCTGGAGCAGCGACGCGCCGAACTGGCGCAGATGCTGACCGAAAAAGACGAAACTGAGGTCCGTAAAGCCAAAGAGCTGAGCAAAATGTACGAAAAGATGGACCCCTTCAAAGCTGCTGAAGTCATCGCCTCCCTGGAAAAGGATCTTGCGGTGGCCATTCTCGAAGGGATGCGAGGCAAGTCCGCCGGCAAGATCCTGCAAGAGATGGAGCGTGAAACGGCGGCAGATCTGACAGTTTCTTATTCCTCACTGGCGGAATAGCTGGTGGGGCGTGAGGGGTAAATCCCTCGAAAATAAAGCGAAAGGAGGTGAAAAAGAGATGAACATGCTTGGAATCGACTTTGCGCAAATGTTTGCGCCCCGCAGTGCGGGGCAGGGATCTGTGATCGGTGACGGCTCGGGCGCAGAAGGTTTTCTCGCCGCACTGCAGCAACTGGGCTGGAATGAACCCCCTTCCGGAGAAGCCGCTGAAGATCTGTTGGCGGCACTCTTCGACGCTCTGGGGCTGGACCAACCGCAAAAGCAGCAGCAGTTTCTGCAGTGGCTGCAGGGTGAAGAGGGCGCGGCGCAGCTCGAAAACGCTTGGAGTGACAGGCGTTTTGACACGGATGAACTGATCGCGCTGCTGGAAAACTTCGCTGTAGCGGCGGAGGTGAAGGCGGAAAATGCCCCGATTTCGCAGAAAGCCGGCGAATTCCTGGCTGGAGAGCGGCAAGGTCAGGCTCAGCAGGGACAGCTACAGCCTCAACAGGTACAGCCTCAGCAGGTACAGCCTCAGCAGGTACAGCCTCAGCAGGTACAACCTCAGCAGGCACAGTCTCAACAGGCTTTCAGGGAATCTCAACAGGGACAGGGCCAGGATCTTGACGTGGAGGTGCAGAAACGTTCCGTTGAAACGGAACCTGCTGTTGCGCGGCGGGAAATGCCGGCCCGCACAGAACTCGAAGCTTTGCTGACCCAGGCTTTACGGCGTGGGCGCGGCCAGGCCGATGAGAGCGTTTTGGCATCGGTGCGTACCACTCAGCAGGTGCTGGATGACTCCCAGACCGCTTTATTGCGTACCGTAAGTACAGGGCGCAGTTCGGCAAACCTGGAAAGCCGCTTCAGTGAATTGTTCGGTTTTCAGCCCCGGGCAGAAGGTCAGAACCAGGGGGATCAGCCCCGGGTGCAGATGGTTGCATCTCAACCTTCCGCCATGCCGACGGCTGCATTGGGCGGTGGCAGTATGGGCGATGCCGGCCAGCGTGATTTCGAAGGTTTTTTCCCGCGCGAAGCCGCGCTGCCTTCTGCGACCTCTGCCGGCAATGAATCGACCGTGCAATTCACCCTTGACAGTGCGCGAGCCACACCCATGAGCAGTCCGACGCCTGTCGCGCCGGGAATGTTTCAGACTCCTGCGGGGCTGCTGATGCAGGAAAACCAACTGCTCGATCAGGTGGCCCGCAGTATCAACCTGCAGGCCAACGGAGACCGCAGCCAGATGACACTGCGCCTTCACCCTGAAGAGCTTGGTGAACTCAGGCTGGAGCTGGTGATGGAAAAGGGCGGCATCAAAGCCCATATCCAGGCCCAGACGGCCCAGGTGCAGGAAGTTCTGGAACGTCACATGCCGCGCCTGCGCGAAGCCTTTGCGCAGCAGGGGCTGCAGCTCGACGATGTGGAGGTCAGTCTCGACTCCCGCCAGTCGGGGGGGCGCGACACCCTGTTTGGCCAGGGATCGCAGGAGCAACAGCACGGGCGTCGTTTCAGTCAGGGCCCCGTGGTTTCTGAAGCGGTGGTTGAACACGAACGGCAGGCGGCTCTCTCCGCCAGGAGCGCAGGCCAGGGTATCAGTGTCCACATTTAAGCAAGGGAGGTGACATCTTCATGTCCGCCATAACCGATACAACCAACGCAGCAGCCGCTGCTTCCGGCTCTTTTGCCCAGGCCATGGGCGCCGGCACCATGGGTAAGGAGGATTTCCTTCTTCTGCTCGTGACCCAGCTGCAGAATCAGGATCCGATGAACCCTGAGGATCCCACCGAGTTCACCGCGCAGTTGGCCCAATTCAGTTCGCTGGAGCAGCTTTTTGAAGTCAACAACAACCTGGGTGAAGTCGTGACCAGCTCCGGAGAAATGGAGCGACTCTCCGCGCTCTCCCTGATCGGCAAGGAAGTCGTCGCCGACAACGGAAAATTCCGCTTCAGCGGTGATCCGATGAAATTGGGATATCGGCTTGAAAGTGAAGCGTCCGATGTCAGCCTGCATGTGATCGACGGCAACGGCGTCAACAAGGCGTCAATCCCGGTGCAGAAAACTGCCGCAGGAGAGCATTTCATCGACTGGGACGGTATCGGTCTTGACGACAAGCTTCTGCCTGAAGGGGATTATCAGCTGGTGGTCAAGGCTCTCAACGCTCAGGATGAAACCCTGTCGTCCGAGGCGCTGGTGAAAAGCACCATTCGCGGCGTGGACATGCGCGGAGACGGCCACTGGCTGGTATCCGACGCGGGCGAATTTCAGCTCGGCCACATCGCCAGCGTCAGGGAGATGTGACGATGACGGATAAATTCGGGATCTATAATCCCCCGGTCGCTCCGCCGGTGCGGCAGACCGCGCCGCCGGGGGCGCAGGGCGCAAAGCGGCCATCCGGGCCGTCCTTTGACGAGGTTTTCCAGGGGCAGCTCAAGGGCAAGGGTGAGCTGCAGTTCTCCCGCCACGCCCAGGCCCGCATGGAAAGCCGCGGCATCAGCTTCAGCGACGCCGACATGGTGCGGCTGCAGACCGCCGTCGACACGGTGCAGAGCAAAGGCGGCCGCGATTCACTGGTCATGCTCGACGACAACGCCCTGGTGGTCAGCGTCAAGAACAACACCGTCGTCACCGTCGTCGACCAGGACAGCCTGCGCGGCAATGTCTTCACCAACATCGACAGCGCAGTGATCGCATAATAGCAGGCTGAAGGCATAAGGCTGAAGGCATAAGCCCAAAGCCCAAAGCCCAAAGCCGATAATAACCAACCGAACCGGTCCTCACCGAGGAGGTTCGCGGGCCGCCGACCGACAGAGGCGGCCCCTCACCACGGAGGATAAAGCACATGGGTATCAACAGCGCACTCTACACCGGCGTATCCGGCCTCAACACCAACGGCAACGCCATGAGCGTACTCGGCAACAATATCGCCAACACCAATACCGTCGGCTTCAAGTCGAGCCGTACGGTTTTTTCCGACCTGTTGTCGGCCAGTATTTCCGGCTCCGGCGGCTCCTCACAGGTTGGTCGCGGTGTTCAGCTTTCCATCGTCGATAATATCTTCAGTCAAGGAACTTTTGAGAATACTGAATCGAATACCGACCTGGCTATCGAGGGGGATGGTTTTTTCATTGTAAAGCCAGATGATTCACAGGAAACCTTTTATACCCGTGCGGGGGCCTTCCGTTTCAATGAAAACGGTTACCTTGTCAATCCGGAAGGGTTGCGCGTACAGGGTAAGGCATTCCAGGATGATGGCACCCTGTCCGCGGGGGATCCCACCGATATTCAGGTAGATATTGGCACTCTGATCCCGGCGCGGCAGACCGCCAATATAAACATGACCACAAATCTTGACTCCAATGCTGAAGGCATTGTGGGGGGATTTGATGTGACCGACCCCGTTGGAAGCTCAAATTATGCTAATTCCACACGGGTTTATGACTCGTTAGGGAATACTCATCTCGTCACGACCTATTTTACCAAGTCTGATGCTAACCCTAATGAGTGGGATTGGAATACGGTAGTCGATGGGGGCGAACTTGTTGGCGGGACTCCAGGGGCTCTTGAGCTAGTAGGTAGCGGGACTCTGCAGTTTGACATCAATGGGAAGCTGCTTGCGGGAGCAACAGGCGCGACTATCCCCGGTGCCCTGGAATGGGACAATGGTGCAGATATTCAGAATATCGACCTCTCTTTTAATACGACCCAATATAGCAGTGATTCTATCGTCATCTCCCAGGGCCAGGACGGTTATGGGGCCGGTTCGCTGGTCAAAATTGCTATTGGTGGCGATGGCGTGGTGACCGCCAACTATTCCAACGGTGAGCGGATGAAAGTCAGCCAGATCGCCCTGGCCAAGTTTCCTAACCCCGGTGGATTGGCTAAGGCGGGCAGCAACCTTTATGAGGCGACTGACGCTTCGGGCGATATTCGCACTGGCGTACCGGGTTCTGAGCTGGGCAAGATCTTCACCAATGCCCTGGAGCAGTCCAACGTCGACCTGGCGCAGGAGTTCGTCAAGATGATCACCACCCAGCGCGGCTTCCAGGCCAACTCGAAGATTATTACCACGACCGACGAGCTGCTGGCCGAACTGATAAACCTCAAGCGTTAAGCAGGAGTCAAGGAGTTGACATAGAGGGCCGTTCCCGAAGGGACGGCCCTTTTTTTGACACCTGCGGGCGGTGATGGGGCGGCATGGTTGCCCCTGGGTCCATTCGGTTGTGGAAATATTTTCCCGTAGGGGCGACCCGGTGGGTCGCCCGGGCGAGGCAGCGCCTCGCCCCTACTGGTGGTGGTTATTCTGGCCTGGGTCTGGGCGCATGCAATGCGCCCCTACGGGGGACGGCGATTGTAGGGGCGGACTGCGTCCGCCCTCTGTTTTTGATCTCTTTAAAAAATAATCATTCATGGCACAGCATTTGCTCAATCAATGACTGCCGGGCGCCTGAGATGCCCGGCGCTGCGTGAAAACGACCAACTCGAGGTTTTCCCACATGGACCTTTCTACCATTGTCGGCATTATCGCTGCGTTTGGACTGATGATCATGGCGATCATGTCCGGCAGCGGCATCACGATTTTCATCGATTTTGCTGCCCTTATTGTCGTAAGCGGTGGAACCCTCGGCGCAACGCTGGTGCACTATCCCTTCAAGGAGGTCTCCCGGGCGTTCGGGGTCTTGAAAAAGGCTTTTTTCCACAAAGAGGAGAAGCCCTCCGACACCATCGACGCCTTGATCCGTTACTCCAACAAGGCGCGCAAGGAGGGGATTCTCTCCCTGCAGTCGGTGATTTCTGAGATCAAGGATCCCTTTTTCATCAAAGGGGTGCAGATGGCGGTTGACGGACAAGAGCCGGAGGCCATGAAGGAGATGCTCGACCGGGAGATCGAATACATCATGGAGCGCCACGAGGAGGGAGCGGACATTTTTGTGGCCATGGGCACTTACGCTCCAGCCATGGGGATGATCGGGACTCTGATCGGTCTTGTGCAGATGCTGCAGACCATGAATGATCCCTCCACCATCGGCCCCGCGATGGCTATGGCTTTGCTGACGACCTTCTATGGCGCGGTGATGGCCAACGTCTTCTTTCTGCCGGTTTCCGGAAAGCTCAGAAATCGCAGCCAGTCAGAGATTCTCAAGAAAACTCTGATCTCCGAAGGGATGAAGTCGATTCTCGCCGGGGAAAATCCACGCATCATGGAGCAGAAGCTGCACGCCTTTGTCGCACCCAAGTATCGGGCCAGTTTCTTCAACAAGAAAAAGGGGTAGACCGTGTCTGAAGAGAACAACGGCGGACCGAAAAAAAAGAAGAAAAAAGCCGCGGCGGGCGCTCCTTTGTGGATGGTGACCTACAGCGACATGGTCACCCTTCTGCTGACATTTTTTGTTCTGCTGTTGTCCATGGCTCAGCTCGACAAGATGAAGTTCAAGGAAGTGATGGGTTCCCTCAAGGGGGCGTTCGGGGTGTTGAGCAGCCAGACGGAAACCTCGGTGGACCAGCCGCGGGTGGTGGAATTTCTTCCCATTATGGACGATTACACCTCACGCGTGTACAAGCGGCTTATTGTGCAGTTGCAGCGTCTCAAGCTCGATCGCGACATCACCCTGGTCAAAGATCGCGGCGCGGTGGTGCTGCGGGTCAATGACGCGGTGCTGTTCGCCCCCGGCAGCACCACGGTGCGAACCGAAGCCTATCCCGTGCTGCGCAAGGTGGCGGCCATGGTCGAACCGCTGCCTTTTAATCTGCGCATCGAAGGACACACCGACGATACTCCCGTTCGCAGCGAGGGGATGTCCAACTGGGATCTCTCCGTGATGCGCGCCGTCAGTGTCCTGAAATTTTTCGTACAGGAAGAACTGGTGGATATCGAGCGCCTTTCGGCGGTGGGGTACGGCGCGCAGCGCCCCCTTGGCCCCAACGACACGGACGAAGGCCGCAGTCTTAATCGCAGGGTGGAATTTGTACTGGAAAGCACCAGCTCGACCCGCGAGGAACTCCCCTATCTGATCGATGCGCGGGAACAGCTCCCCTTTTAGAATGATCCTGGAGATTAAAAATCATGGCGGAAAAGAAGAAGGGCGAAGCCCAGGAATCCGGAAAAAACAATAACAAGATGCTGATGATGGTTGTCATCGCAATCATTCTGGCGGCAGGGATTGCCGCTGCAGCCTATTTTCTCGGCACCAGCCAGTCAGGGGCGACCCTGGCGCCGGTGGGCAGCGAGGTCTCCGCAGGCACAGGCACAAGCGCAGTTATCGGACCCATGGTGGATATCGAGCCGTTTATCGTCAATATCCTTGATGATGACGGGACGCGCTACCTCAAGGCCGCCATGACCCTGGAGGTTGAGGGGGAGGATACCGGGGAAATCAGCAAGCGCATGCCGCAGCTTCGCGATGCGGTGTTGCTGGTGGCGGGCAACAAGACCTATGACGAGCTGCGCGACCTGCAGGGCAAGCTGCAGCTGCGCGCCGAAATGCTGGGGCGGATCAACGAAATTCTCAAGAACACGCGGGTCAAAAGAATCTATTTCACTGAATTTGTCGTTCAATAGCAGGCTCGATCCGCCCCTGTCTGTCATGGATAACGCCGGTTGAACCAACGAGGTATTGCGTGGAACGCATCCTGTCAAAAGAAGAGATTGCCGAGCTGCTGGCCGCAGTGCAGGACGGTGAGATCGAGACCGATCCCGAAGGGGACGAGCAGCCCGCGAAGGTTGCCGCCCCTGCGGAGAAATCCGTGTCGCGTCTGGATCTGCTGCGCATGCAGAATTCGGGGCGCGGCCGCTTTCAGAATATCGACATTCTGCTCGACATGTTCGCGCGCAATTACGGCATGTCCCTCACCAACCGGCTGCAGACCTCGGTGTCGGTCAAGCGGGCCGACATGGAAACAGAGGAATACGAACCTTTCCTCAACAAGCTGCCGAAAAACGGGCTGATCGGGGTGATCCGCATGGATCCTCTCAAGGCCGGCGGCCTGGTGCTGTTCGACGAGCAGCTGTCCTATTCCATGCTGGAGATGATGCTGGGCGGCAACACCGGCGGCAAGTTCACCATCTTTGACCGGATGATGACCGCCATTGAAATCAATGTGGTCAAGGGGATTATTGCCGATACCTGCCCGGATCTGCAGAAAGCGTTCGCGCCGGTGGAAAAACTCGAATGCTCCCTCCTGCGGGTCGAAGTCAACCCTCGCATGGTGTCCATCGTGCCACCGGATGCCGCGTTGCACATCACCACATTTTCCGTCACGGTGGATAATCTCAAGGGCAAGATGATTCTGGCCATCCCCCACACCACCCTCGATCCGCTGCGGGAGAAGCTCAAGGAGCGCACCATCGGCACCCCGGGGCGCCGCGAAACCCTGTGGGCACAGCGCATCGGGGAAGAAGTGGGGGAGACAGGCGTGACGGTGTCGGCCCATCTGGGAGACGTCGAATTGATGGTGCGAGAGATTCTCAATCTCGAGATAGGCGACATTATTGACCTGGGGTGTGATCCCAATTCGCCGCTTAAGATCTTTGTCGAGGACAAACACAAATTTTTAGCCCTGCCGGGACTGCAAGGCGGCCACAAGGCCGTCCGTATTACAGGCAAGGTCTGAAGGAGATCGGATATGAGCAACGATAAAAACGGCCAGGCTTCCGCCGAAAACGGTCAGCCCGCAGACAATGCCAAAGGCGGCGCCAATGCGGCAGGCGAAGAAATTACAAACCTCGATTTCCTGCTGGATGTTCCATTGCAGATATCGGTGGAAGTGGGCCGCTCCCGCATCCTGATCAAGGATCTGCTGCAGATGCGCGAGGGGTTTGTGGTGGAGCTTGACAAACTGGCAGGGGAACCCCTCGATGTTTACGTTAACCAGCGCCTGATCGCACGCGGCGAGGCGGTGATGGTCAACGACAAGTTTGGCCTGCGGTTGACCGATGTGGTCAGCCCCGCGGAACGTCTGGAAAAGCTGGGATAGGCGCTCGTTATGAAGAAATTTGCCACTCTCCTGATGCTCAGTGCACCGGCTTGTGTACAGGCCGCAGCTGAAGCGGACGGCGGCGATATGCTGGCCGCCAGCTTCAAGGTTCTGGCCGCGCTGGTGCTGGTGATCGGGGTGATGCTGCTGGTTTACGCCCTGTCGCGGCGTGGGCTGAAAATGATCCCCGGCCAGCGCGAAGGGCGCATCAAGGTGGTGGAAACCCGGGGGCTTGGACCCCGCAAGGGCCTGTTTCTGGTGAGGGTGCGTGAACGGGAGCTGCTGCTCGGCGTCAGTGCCGATCGCATCGAGATGCTGTGCGACCTGGGCACAAGCCGGGAGCCGGATTTCGACAAAGCGTTGCGCAGCGAGATGGAGCCGCCGCAATGAAGCGCATTCTGCTTGTTGCGGTTCTGCTGTTGCTTTGCCCGGTGGCGGCACAGGCGCAGGGGATGCCGAGCATCACCTTCGGGGTAACCGAGGCCGACAGTCCCCAGGAGGTGGCCACCGCGCTGCGCATCCTGTTCGTGTTCACCGTTCTGTCGGTGGCACCGGCGATCCTGTTGATGACCACCAGCTTCACCCGCATCGTCATCGTGCTGGGCTTTGTGCGCAACGCCATGGGAACCCAGCAGGCGCCGCCCAACCAGGTCATCCTGGGGCTGGCCCTGTTTCTGACCTTCTTCATCATGGCGCCGGTTTTCAACCAGATCAACAATGATGCGCTGCAGCCTTACCTCAATGAAGAGATTGCTTTTAATTCCGCTGTCGAGAGGGCAGTGGTCCCCATGCGCGAGTTCATGTTCAGCCAGGTCGGCGAAAGCGACCTGGCGCTGCTGGTGAGCATCTCCGGCAATGACCAGCCCGAAACCCGTGACGATATCCCGACACTGACCCTGATCCCCGCGTTCATGCTATCGGAACTCAAGCGCGCTTTTCAAATCGGCTTTCTGGTTTATATTCCTTTCCTGGTAATCGACATGGTCATCGCCTCGGTTCTCATGGGGATGGGCATGATGATGCTGCCGCCCATCATTATTTCTTTGCCTTTCAAACTGCTGCTTTTTGTGCTTGTAGACGGCTGGGAATTGGTGATCGGCTCGCTGGTCCGAAGTTTCGGCTGACCTTTGTGCGCCGGTGATGGAAAAGAACGAAGTTCCCTTTTTAAGATGAGAAAAACTCAATAAGGAGGCGTGCATGACGCCCGAATTTGTTGTCGATATCGGCCGCCGCGCCGTGGAAACCGTCCTGACGCTGACCGCCCCGCTGTTGATTGTCGCGCTGGTCACCGGTTTGACCATCAGCATCTTTCAGGCCGCCACCCAGATCAATGAGCAGACCATGACCTTTATCCCCAAGATCGTTGCGGTGCTGGTGACCTTGCTGATTTTCGCGCCCTGGATGATCAAGGTGATGATCGCTTTCACTCAGTCGATCTACGACACCATTCCCACTCTGGGCGGGTAAAAGGATACCTCCCCTGTGGATCTCACCCTGTTCCCTTTGGAAAAATTCCAGGCGTTTCTGATCTGCCTGGCGCGTGTCGGTTCTTTGATCGCCGTCATGCCGGTATTCAGCGGGGGGCAGGTTCCGGTGCGCATCCGGGTCGGGCTGGCAGTGATGCTGGCCATCCTGGTTTTTCCCGTGGTGGAAGCAACCATACCCGTCATCGCCTTTGATCCCTTTGTGCTGGCGCTGCTCATGGCGCGCGAGGCGCTGGTGGGGTTGATGCTGGCATTCGTCGCGCAGTTTATCTTCAGCGCGGTTATTCTCGGCGGAACCGTGGTCAGCTACAAAATGGGCTTTGCCGCGGCGAATATTTTCGATCCCCAGACCCAGAGACAGATCTCGGTGGTGCCCCAGTTCCAGAACGTGTTGGCGATCCTGATCTTTCTTTCGCTGGATATGCATCACCTTTTTCTGCGCGCGATTGCTGAAAGCTTCGAACTGCTGGCCCCCGGCACAGCGGATGTCAGCGGTGATGCCATTACCTATATTGTCGACCTATCGGTCACCATTTTCGTGCTGGGGGTCAAGCTCAGCGCGCCGGTTCTGGCGATCCTGATCCTGTCGAGCCTGGTGCTGGGGGTGATGGCGCGCGTTTTTCCTCAGCTCAACGTGTTTTTCCTGTCCTTTCCGCTCAATATCGGCATTGCTTTCATCGTTATCGGTCTGACCCTGAGTTTGTTCACCACGATCCTGGCCCGTGAATTTCAAAAACTTCCCGAACAGTTCATGACGTTGTTCGAGCTGTTGTAGGAGAAAACCATGGCACAGGATCCGGGCGGACAGGAAAAAACAGAAAAAGCCACAGCCAAGCGGCGGGAAGATTTCCGCAAAAAGGGCGAGGTGGCGCAGAGTCGCGAGGTCAATACGGCACTGTTGATGACCACCGCCATGATCCTGTGGTTTTTCTATGCGCCGCCTTTCTGGCGCAGTCTCAACGAGATCCTGGCCACGATCTGGCGCCGCTCGGCCGAGTTTGAAGTAACGCCGGCCTCGGTTGTGATGCTGATGAGCACTCTGATGCAGAAGATCGCCCTGATGATGGCGCCGCTTTTCCTGCTGGCGTTGGTCATGGGTTTTGTGGCCTCGATCGCACAGATCGGCTGGCTGTTTACGCTCAAGCCGATGGAGCCCAAGCTCAGCAAGCTCAACCCCATCACCGGCATGAAAAAATTTGTCTCCAAGCGCATGGTCATCGACCTGCTCAAGTCTCTGGCAAAAGTTCTGCTGGTGGGTTTTGTAGCCTATCGTACCGTTGCGGGCGAATTTGAAAACTCCATGTACCTGATGGATATGGAGCTGGTGGAAACCATCAATTTTATCGCCTATGTGGCGTTCTGGATCCTGGTGAAAACCTGCTTCATTCTTATCCTGTTGGCCGTCGTCGACTACGCCTTCACGCGCTACGAGATGGAGGAGAAGATGAAGATGACCAAGCAGGAGACCAAGGAAGAGCACAAGGAGACGGAAGGCGATCCGCACATCAAGTCAAAAATCCGTTCCATCCAGATGCAGATGGCGCGCAAGCGCATGATGGCTGAGGTGCCCACCGCCGATGTGGTGGTCACCAACCCGACCCATCTCTCGGTGGCCCTTTCCTACCAGCGAGGCGAGATGGATGCGCCGGTTGTGGTCGCCAAAGGGGCGGATGCCGTGGCCATGAAAATTCGGGAAATCGCCACTGAAAATAATATTCCTCTGGTGGAAAACGTTCCGGTGGCACGGGCCTTGTACGAGGTGGAGCTAGGGCAGCCGATTCCGGAGGAGATGTTCCGCGCGGTGGCCGAAATTCTGGCTTATGTCTACAGCCTCAAAGGACGCAAACAGTGATTCAGGATGCACTGAAAAATTTCAATTTCAGACAATCGGTGATCCGCAGCGATGTGATCGTGGCTCTCGGCCTGGTCTCCATCCTGATGGTGATGATCATCCCGCTGCCGCCGCTGCTGCTCGATATCTTCCTGTCCATGAATATCACCGTGGCGCTGCTGATTCTCATCATCGGCCTCTATACCGTACGGCCCCTGGACTTTGCAGGCTTTCCTGCCATTCTGCTGGCCACCACTCTGTTCCGGCTCTCGCTCAACGTGGCCTCGACCCGTCTGATTCTGATGCGCGGCGACCAGGGCCCCGGAGCCGCAGGCAGCGTGATTCAATCCTTCGGCCAGTTCGTGGTGGGGGGCAACTACGTGGTGGGGATCGTCATCTTCGCCATCCTGGTGGTGATCAATTTCATGGTTATCACCAAGGGCGCGGGGCGTGTGGCCGAAGTCGCGGCGCGCTTTACCCTCGACGCCATGCCGGGCAAGCAGATGGCCATCGACGCCGATCTTAACTCCGGTCTCATCAGCGAAGAGGACGCCCGCAGCCGCCGCAAGGAGATCACTCAGGAAGCTGATTTTTACGGCGCCATGGACGGTGCCAGCAAGTTCGTACGCGGCGATGCCATCGCCGGCATCATCATCACGCTGATCAATATCGGCGCTGGTTTTGTCATCGGCGTGCTGCAAAAAGGGATGCCCATGGCCGAAGCCGCCGCCAACTACACCATTCTGACTGTCGGCGACGGCCTGGTGGGGCAGATTCCCGCCCTGGTTATCTCCACCGCCGCAGGCATCCTGGTCACCCGCACGGCAGGCCTGGGCGATTTCGGCAGCGAACTCAAGGGGCAGTTCACCATGCACCCGCGGGCGCTGTGGGTTGTGTCGGGGATTCTGCTGCTTTTTGCCCTGATCCCGGGACTGCCCCACATCCCGTTTTTTATCCTTTCGGGTGCCATGGGCTTCATGGCCTATCGGGTGCAGAAGGGTCAGAGGGAGGAGCGTGAGCGCGAAGAGCACGAGAAGATGGAGGCAGTGCCCGCCGAGCCGGATAATTACGAGGAAATGCTGGCCATCGATCTGCTTGAGCTTGAAGTCGGCTACGGGTTGATTCCGCTGGTCGATGCCAATCAGGATGGCGATCTTCTGCCGCGCATCAAGTCGATCCGCAAGCAGTTTGCGCTGGAGATGGGCTTTATCGTGCCGCCGGTGCACATCAAGGACAACCTTCAGCTCAAGCCCAACGAATACAACATCCTGCTCAAAGGGGTGACTATCGCCAGCGGCGAGATTCTGCCCGGTCACTTCCTGGCCATGAATCCGGGCACCGCCACCGAAAACCTCAAAGGGGTGCAGACCACGGAACCGGCGTTCGGGCTGCCCGCGGTGTGGATTTCCGACGAGAAGCGCGACCGGGCTCAAATCGCCGGCTACACGGTGGTTGACTGCACCACGGTGATGGCGACACACATCAGTGAAATCATAAAAAGACACGCTCACGAGCTTTTGGGACGGCAAGAGGTACAGAATTTGCTGGATAACTTCGCAAAGAGCCACCCGAAGTTGGTGGAGGAGTTGGTTCCCGATCTGCTGAACTTAGGAACGGTGATGCGTGTGTTGCAGAATCTGCTGCGTGAAAATGTTTCGATCCGCGATATGCGGACCATTCTCGAGACCCTGGCCGACTGGGCTCCGACCGAACAGGACCCCGAGAGGCTGACAGAGCATGTACGCCGCAACATGTCGCGTGCCATCTGCGCCAACTACGTGACCGATGACGGCGTGCTGCCGGTGCTGACCTTCGCGCGCGACGTGGAAGCCCGCATTCAGGATGCCGTTCAGCAAAGCGGTCAGGGCAGCTACCTGGCGCTTGATCCCCCCAGCGCCCAGAATATTCTGAGTGCGCTGGGCGAGACGATCCAGCAATACGCTGGAGGAGACCCGGTGTTGCTGTGTCCGCCTGCGATTCGTGCTCACGTCAAAAGGTTGACCGAGCGTTATCTGCCCAATCTCATGGTGATCTCCCATAACGAAGTGGCCCCGGATCTCAAGATCCGCTCGGTCGGAACGGTGAAGGCTAATGCTGGTTAAGGTCTTTGAATCGGAAAATATGGCTTCGGCGCTGAAGAAGGTCAAGGAAACCCTGGGACCCGACGCGCTGATACTGTCGACACGCACCATCCGCAAGGGAGGGCTTGGCGTGCTGGGCAAGCCGATCCTCGAGGTGACGGCCGCCGTTGAACCCTCCGGCGAGGCGGCCAGAAGCGTCGGGACGACGACACCGGTGGCGATGCGCGAAAAGAAGGCTTTGGCTTCTTCCCGCGGCGGGCGCAGGCGCCCGTCCTTCGAAGATGAACTGAGTTACGACGAGATCTGGGCTGAAAACCGCGCCGCTGCAACTCAGAGAGCGGTGCCCGAAGCGACGCCCCGGCGTGACCCGCGGGAATTTGACACGCTGCGCGGTGAGATCGATGAACTTAAAAGCATGATGCGCGGCTTCATCAACGAGGCGCGGACTCCCGTCAGCGGGTCGCCGGGGACCGCTGGAGACGAACTCGCTGCAGCAGCCCCGTCTCGCCGCCGCGCACGGTCTGGCGCGAACGGGACAAAGGGGAACGAGGAGGGTCTTGACGGGCTGGTTGCGTTGCTGCGCGAGCGTGGCATCGACCATGAGGCCGCTGAAACCATCGTACGTTTCGCCTGCCAGCGCGCGTCCGATGCCCAGAGGCGCGACCCAGAGGTGATGCGCGCCATCTTTGCCGACGTGATCGGCGACCTGATCCGGGTCGAGGCCAAGCCCCCGGCGCAGAAACAGCAGCGGCGACTGGCGCTGATCGGTCCCACCGGAGTCGGTAAGACGACAACCATCGCCAAGCTGGCGGCCGACCATCTGCTGCACGGCGGCAAAAGCGTGGCCATGGTGACGATCGACACCTTCCGTATCGCGGCGGTGGAACAACTCAAGGTTTACGGCGAGATCATGAATGTGCCGGTGGAAGTGGTGGTTTCACCCAAGCAGATGCGCGGCGTGCTCAACCGTCACCGCGACAAGGATCTGATTCTGATCGACACCGCCGGGCGCAGCCCGCGCGACGAGACCAGCCTGAACGAGCTGGCGGATATCCTGGCGCCGGAACTGGGCACGGAGAACCACCTGGTGCTGTCGGCCGCAACCCGTGACGAAGATCTCTACGGTGCGGTGACGCGCTTCGGCCGGGTGGCGATCCACAACCTGATTTTCACCAAGATCGATGAGTGCTCGCAGGCCGGAGCGCTGTTCAACGTGCATCTGCGGCACAACTTCCCGATTGCTTATCTGACCAACGGGCAACGGGTGCCGGAAGACATTCTGGTGGCGGATTCAAAGAAGATCGCCCGCATGATCATGGGATAAAAGGGCGAGGGGAAAGGATTTATGGAAATGTTGCAGCAACGATTGGATCAGGCAGGAACCTTGCGCTCCATGAGCGATCGCTTCAGCGGTACGGCCGCCGATGCTTCCGCCACGCTTGAGGCTGATCGGCAGGCCGCGCGGGTTCTCTCGGTCACCAGCGGCAAGGGTGGAGTCGGAAAGACCGCGGTGGTCTCCAACGTCGCTCTGGCGCTGGCGCAGATGGGCAAAAAAGTGCTCATCATCGACGCCGATCTCGGCCTGGCCAATATCGATGTGGTTTTCGGCCTGACACCGCAGTACAACCTCAATCACTTCTTCAACGGCGACCGCTCGCTGCTCGAGATCATGGTGGAGGGGCCGGGCGGCATCAAAATATTGCCTGCCGGTTCGGGGATGCAGACCGTTACACGCCTGAGTTCGGAACAGAAGATGAAATTTCTCGACGATCTCGACAGCCTGCACGGTGATTTCGAAGTCGTCATCATCGACACCGAGGCCGGCATCTCGGAGAACGTCACCTATTTCAACGTGGCGGCGCAGGACATTCTGGTGGTGACCACCCCGGAACCGACCGCCATAACCGACGCCTATGCCCTGATGAAGCTGTTGTCGGTGCAGTATCACGAAAAGCGCTTCAACCTCATCGTCAATTCGGTGCGCGACGCCGGCGAAGCACTCGATGTGTACCGCAAACTGACCATGGTGTCGAACCGCTATCTCGATATCTCTATCGATTATCTGGGTTGCGTACCGCAGGATAAGCGCATGCGCGAAGCGGTACGCCGCCAGCGAGTGATGGTGGACCTGTTTCCCCGCACCAAGGCCAGCGCCGCGTTTGAAACCATCGCCCGCAACCTGATTACCACGCCGCAGAATGTCGGCCCCAAGGGCAGTCTGCAGTTTTTCTGGCGGCGTCTGCTGTCATTCGGCCAGGGGGCCTGAGAGGGCACGGTGACCATGAACCCTCCCGAAACCTATTTTGTGCCCGCGCCCGATCTGCGGGAGCGGCTGATCCAGGATCATCTGCCGCTGGTCAATTTCCTGGTGGAGCGCATGATCACTCAGGTGCCGTCGACCATGACCCGCGACGAACTCGCCAGCGCGGCCATGATGGGGCTGATCGACGCCGCCAACCGCTACGACGCCGGACGCGGAATTTTGTTCAAGACTTTCGCCGAACACCGCATGCGCGGCGCCATGCTCGATGAAGCACGCAAGTCCGACTGGTTTTCCCGCACTCTGCGCGACAAGCAGAGCCGACTGACGCGTGCGATCGACCGCCTTGAGCAGCAACTGGGGCGGCCGCCGGAAGAGTTCGAGATCGCAGAAGAGATGGAGCTGGGTCTCGAAGAATACCGCGCCCTGCTGGCAGAGGTCAGTCACCTCGGCTGCGTCAGCCTGCATCAGACCCTGGACGAGCACGAGGAGGGTCGCAGCTTTCTTGACAACCTCAGCGATCCTGAGATGCCGACTCCGCAGGAAAATGTCGAGCGACTGCAGCTCACCGAGGAACTGGCGGGTCTGCTCGAAAGGCTCTCCGAGAAGGAGCGGCTGGTGATCGCCCTCTACTATTACGAGGAGTTGACCCAGAAAGAGATTGCAGAGGTTCTCGGCGTCACCGAAGGGCGCGTTTCGCAACTCCACAGCCAGGCCCTGGCCCGGCTCAAATCCCGCATGAGCAGCCGTCTGACACGGTCGCCGCGCTCCTGAACCTGATTCCAAGGCAAACCATGGCCATTTCCACCTTCAATTTTTTTGCCGTTGCGGCCTTGGCGGCGATTGTCGGCGTGACGCTGATCGTTGTTTACCTCAACCTGCGCAAGGTGAGAGGGGAACTGGACGCCCTGCACGAAGAGTTCTCCCTGTGGCGCCGCATGGCAGCCGCAGCCCCTGTTTTGAAAGATCAGGGGGAAGAGACTTCTCGGCAGCAGGCCCCCTCCCCGGAACAGGTGGCTGATGCCGAAGCGTCTGTTTCCGCAGAGGAGGCCGAGGCCATGCGCGAGCGGCTGCACGGCGGCAACAGTCTTGGGGATGGAAAGGCGCCGGAGCGCTATCGCCATGTGGCGACCCTGGCTGACAAGGGGCTGGGTGCCGACGAGATCGCCGAAGTCCTTCAGGTCTCTCCCGCAGAGGCGCAGCAATTGGTGAAACTTGCGGAAGTGGCGCGCAAAAAGAGCTAAAGTTTCCCGCTGCCTGATCCGAAAGGTAAGGCGAGCGAGAAAAGATAGAAACAATTCAAGGGAGACACCGCAGGGATGAGTTCAGGAATCTACAGCGCCCTCTCCGGGGCCCGCAGTCGCATGCAGCTTCTTGAGGTGGTCAGCAACAATCTGGCCAACGTCCATACCGTCGGTTTCAAGAAAGATCGCCTCAATTTTGAATCTCTCATCAGCGATGCCCGCCAGCAGAGTTTGGCGCGCGGCGTCAATCACAGCCGTGTCGGCATGCGCTATACCGATCACGGCACCGGCACCTTTCAGACCACCGGCAACAATCTCGATCTGGCCATCAACGGCCCCGGGTTTTTCAAGGTGCAAACGCCCGAAGGGGAGGCCTACACCCGCCAGGGCAGTTTCCGCCTCAATGCAGACGGCACCCTGGTGACTGCTGCAGGCTATCCGGTGGTGGGGGCCAACGGCCCTGTGAATCTGCCGGATGCCGATGTGGTCATCGATGAAAGCGGCCGGATCTGGGATGATGAGGCGATCGTCGGTGAAATCGCTGTTTTTGAAGTGCTTGATCCTCAACAGCTTGAAAAGCGCGGCGACGGGTTGTTCGCCGCCGCCGAACCCGCCGGGGAAGCGCGCGTTGCCAATCCCGAACTCGCCCAGGGACAGCTTGAATCCTCCAATGTCAATCCCCTTGAGGAGATGGCGATGATGATCGATGCGCAGCGCAATTTTGAAGCCCTGACCCGCGCCATCAAGTCCTACAAAGAGATGGGCAAGGCCGCGGAACTGGGGCGCGTAGGATAATTCAACCACCGGAGCGGCTCGCGGGAGACGCATCCGGATGATGCAAGGAGAACCAAGGATATGATCAGATCACTGTGGACCGCCGCAACCGGCATGACCGCCCAGCAACTCAATATGGATGTGATTTCCAACAACCTGGCCAACGTTAATACGGCCGGTTTCAAGAAAAGCCGCGCCGATTTTCAGGACCTGCTCTATCAGGTCAGCCGTGCGGCCGGCACCGAATCAGTCAACGGCGACGAAGTGCCCACCGGCATCCAGGTCGGCCTCGGCGCGCGCGCCGCAGCGGTGCAGAAAATCTTTACTACCGGCGATCTGCAGCAGACCGGCAACGATCTCGATATCGCCATCGAAGGCAACGGCTTTTTCCGTGTGATGATGCCCGACGGCGAAGAATCGTACACCCGCAGCGGCGCCTTCAAGAAGGACGGCACCGGCCGCATGGTGACCTCCGACGGTTACCCTCTGGAGCCGCAGATCGTGATCCCGGAAAACGCAACGCGGCTGTCCATTACCGAAGACGGCGCGGTCAACGTTTATCTGGACGGCGAGGCCGAGCCCAATCAGATCGGCACCATCGAGCTGACCACTTTCAGCAATCCGGCAGGTCTTGAAGCCATCGGCCGCAACCTGCTGCTGGAAACCCCGGCCTCGGGTGCGCCCGTCGACGGCATCCCCGGCCAGGAGGGCTTCGGCGCTCTTGCCCAGGGTTTTCTGGAAGGGTCCAACGTCAACATCATGGAAGAGATGGTGGGGATGATCACGACCCAGCGCGCCTACGAGATCAACTCCAAGGCCATTCAGACATCGGATGAAATGCTGCAGATGGTCAATAACCTGGCTTAAGAGACCAGTCCTGGGAAAGTCATAAAAATGGCGC
>NPIE01000466.1_pt1 | contig 33622 bp, 54 predicted proteins | sample 8637661 | NCBI WGS metagenome assembly NPIE01 (sample SAMN07420842, study PRJNA396082) | bioreactor metagenome | isolation source: sample BA12 brine-fed electro-methanogenic bioreactor BA | place: Japan: Kochi | collected 2016-12-09 | reverse complement strand
CTCGAACGTCGCTATCCGGAAAGAATGATCCGGATGAGCAAGATGCTACGCTAAAGGAGCTTGTAGATGCTATTAGAAAAGCAGCAAATGTTCAGTCAGAAGCAAAGTGAAGTAATCAGCAAGGCCCATGCTCGATGGAACATTTTGTCCGGTGCCGTAAGGAGCGGTAAAACATATGGTTCATTTTTCCTGTTACCTTTGCGCGTCGTTGAACAAGGCGAAGGTAATTTTTTGTTTGTTGGTAAGACCGAGCGGACACTGAAACGCAACATCATCGATCCGCTGAGAGAATTGTACGGACCCGCAAGCGTTTCGCAAGTTTATGGCGATGGATTAGTTGATTTGTTTGGACGTAAATGTTACGTGGTAGGCGCAAACGACGAGCGAGCCGTGACGAAGATTCAAGGTATCGGTCTTGTGTATGCATATGGTGATGAAGTGACCACTTGGCCGGAATCCTTTTTTGAGATGCTCAAGTCAAGACTTGACAAGCCTGGCGCAAAATTCGACGGCACGTGTAACCCGGGATCGCCGCAACATTGGCTGAAAAAATTCATAGACACTACAGACGAAAAGTGGCTGAAACACTTTCACTTCCAGCTAGATGACAATCCATTCCTTGATCCAGACTTTGTAGAAGCACTGAAAACCGAATATACAGGCGTATGGTATCAGCGTTATATCCTTGGACAGTGGGTCGTAGCTGAAGGTATCATATATGATATGTTCGATGCAACGAGACATGTTACAGATGACATTCCAAACATTAAGAAATATTGGGTCGGCGTCGACTACGGTACAAGCAATGCAACAGCATTCATCCTGCTTGGACTTGGTACTGATAATCGTTTATACGTCTTACGAGAATATCGGCATGAAGCTGGAGCGGAATTGGCACGGAGCAAAACTGACATTCAGTACGCTGAAGACTTTGTGAATTGGCTTGGCAATATAAGACCAGAATGGATATTTATAGATCCGTCGGCAAAATCATTTCGATTAGCGTTGTGGCAAATGCGTTTTAAATATCCAGCACTAAGCAAGGTTGCACAAGCAGATAATACGGTGCTTGACGGCATTAGAAAAGTGTCATCATTACTTTCAGCTGAGAAGCTTTTTGTTCATAAATCATGTAAAGGTTTGCTCGAAGAATTTACAAGTTATGCATGGGATCCGAAAGCGCAAGAGCGAGGCGAAGATAAGCCGATCAAGGAGTTTGATCATAGCCTGGATGCTTTGCGATATGCGATTAATGGGTTAGGACGATATTATAATTTGGTAATGGACTCATAAATGTGTATAATTGCATGTTAAGGTAACATCAGAGGAGAGTGGTGCTGGCAAATGAGAATATCGGGGAATAGCTCGTGGCCTCCAAACAGCGCGTGGAACAATGAACGATCGAAAATACAGGAGTGGGCGGCTTGGTATTCTGGGGATACTGAGAGGCTCGCTAATTTTTATCGATACATTTGCGGATACTCCACCACGGCGAAAGGTAGGTTTTGGGGCAAGACGTACGACGACGAGAACCGGCCATTGCTCCACGTTCCTATTGCTGGAGACATAGCAGGCGTTGCAGCTGACCTTCTGTTTTCCGAGGAACCTTCCATCGAGATTCCGGAAGCGAGCGAAAGCGGGAACAGAAGCAAAGCACAAAAGGCGCAGGACAGGCTCGACTATATCATAGAGAGGTCGGGCTTTGTATCGACGATGATTGGAGCAGCAGAGATCGCAGCAGCGTTAGGCGGTTGCTATCTGAAGGTTGACTGGGATAGCGAGTGGTACGAGGTCCCGATAATCACAATCTGTCAACCAGACGTGGCCTTTCCCACCTTTGGCGTCGCAGGTGACCTTCGATCGGTTTCGTTTGTCAGGGAAGTGGAACGGACACAGAGCAAGGTGTGGCGCCATATCGAATACCACGAGGCAGGACTTATAGAGCATACATTATACGAAGGTTCCGATAATTCACTTGGTGTCCGGAGGCCGCTGGAGGCTCACGAGAGCACTGAGGGGTTGCAGGATGTAATAGCGACTGGGATTGACGACCTGCTTGTCAGGTATATACCTAACAGGATTCCGAACAGGCTGTTTCGCGGGTCTCCACTTGGTCTGTCTGATTATTCAGGACAAGAACCGCTCATGGATGCACTTGACGAAACGTTCAGTCTTTGGGTTGACGACATCAGGCGCGCGCGCGGGAGGATTATCGTTCCTTCACAATGGCTTGAAAAGGACGACCAGAGCGGGAAGTTTATGTTTAACGAAGATCGGACAGTGTTTGTAAGGTTGCCGAACATGGGACCTCCCGGTGAGGAAGCCCCGCTCACAGTACAGCAGTTTGAGATTCGCGCGCAGGAACATCAACAGACAGCTCTTGAGTTGCTAGACAGGATTATCACGGCATCAGGTTATAGCCCGCAGTCATTTGGCCTCAGCATCTCCGGAAGGGCAGAGAGCGGAACGGCCCTTAGAATACGAGAACGGAAAAGTTTGAAGACGCAGCAGAAAAAGGCCGCTCATTTCAAGCCACGCATTGAAGACATTTTACATCTAGCATTGCAGGTCGACAGACTTTACCTCAACAACGAGACGCCTGTTGAATTTCGACCACGCATCACGTTTGCTGATTCGATACAGGAATCTATGGACGAGCTTTCAAAGGCAGTACTCACAATCAATCAGGCCGAGGCCGCATCTATTCAGACAAAGGTCGAGATGTTGCATCCCGAGTGGAGCTACGAGCAGGTGCAAGCTGAAGTCCAGCGAATCATGGAGGAAAGCGGACGAGCAGTAACCGAACCTGATTTTAGAGAGTGGTAGTTATGGCGATTAACCCTAGACACGCTGAACAATTATCACGAGAACTGTTAGAACTTTACACAGAAGCAGAGACGCGGATGTTGGAAATCGTAGCTAACGAACTGGCCGACGACATATACGCTCCAGACTGGGCAGCGATCAAACAGGCGGAAATCAGCAAGGTGAAATCAAAACTGGAAAAGACGGTAGCGAACCTTGACAAGAAAATGCCAGAGGTGGCGGCGGACACAACCAAAAAGGCATATGTTACTGGACAAAAAGGGATTGAGGCGGACCTTAAAAAACTGGATCGGCCAATCAAAACAGGTTTTGGAATGATCGACGAACAAAAGGTTGTAGTACTAACGAAACAGCTATCCGGGACGTTAGGTGAAACTCATTTGCGGATTACGCGACAGGCGCTTGATGAATACCGATCAATCATCGGCAAAGCGTCGCAAATGGTAGAACTCGGAGTTGAAACGAGACAGCAAGCGACACAACGAGCACTTAACGAGTTTGCTGACAAAGGTATAACAGGTTTCATAGATAAAGCAGGTCGTAGCTGGTCGCTTCGTTCATACGCTGAAATGGCAACACGTTCGACGACGGGGCAAGCAGCTATCGAAGGCGCGATACAGAGGTTGCGAGACAACGATTATGATTTAGTGATTGTGAGCTTTCATGCTGATTCATGTCCATTGTGTGAGCCGTGGGAAGGTAAGATCCTAAGCATTTCTGGTAAAAGTGATCAATATCCTGCACTCGATGAAGCAATTGCAGAAGGACTTTTTCATCCGAACTGTGGACATTCGCTGGGAGCGTATATCCCGGGGCTTACGGAGAAGCCGACAAAAGAGCAGGTAGGAAAAGGGGACTTCGAGGAAGCACAAGAGCAACGCAAGCTTGAACGTGATATTCGACGATGGAAGCAACGACAAGCTGTTGCTATCACAGATGAAGAGAAGAAGAAAGCAGCTAGTAAAGTAAGAGAAAAGCAAGCTAAACTACGTGAGTTTTTAGATGACACAGGGAGAAAGAGACAAAGGGACAGAGAAAGTGTATAATATATACAAGGTGCCAGGTGCACCTTGATTTGAAAAGGGGGGCCAACAGGATGCTAGACGCATTGAGGCGTAAGTTTGATTTGCAAATGTTTGCCGAGGACGATCCCGGAGATCAGTCCTCGAACGAAGCCGATCAGCAGGAAACTGCTGAAGGCAAGGGGCAATCGGGGCCGGACCCTGAAGCTCTAAGGAAAGAACTTGAGGCCGTCAGGAAAGAAGCAGCCAAGTACAGGACCGAGCGCAAGGCTCTTGCTGAAGAGATAGAGGCTCTCAAAAAGAACCTTGGAAAAGCTCTCGGGTTCGGAGACGACAAGGAAGGTAAAGCCGACGTGGACGCTGCACTTAAAAAGATACAGGAATTGCAGAATGAAATACAGAATGAACGATTGCAAAACACGTTTCACAAGGCAGCTATAAGCGTCGGAGCAGATGTGGAGCTTACGTGGGCATTCCTAAAAGGAACTGGGAAACTTGAGCCGGGAATGTCGCAAAAGGACATTGAAAAGGTGTTGAAAGAGACGCTGGAAGCCTACCCTAAGTTGAAGGCTGAAGAACCGCCTAAAAAGAGCGGGGGGACCTTCACTCAACCGCAGGACAAGGGCGGAAAGGTCGACATGAATGCCGCCATTCGTAAGATGGCAAAACGTTAAATTACTAGAAAGGAGAATTGTAAATGGCTGAAATAGGAACGAGCGGACAGTACGCGACCACGGAATTTGACGCGCTTCCGCTTATCCCGCAGGAAGTAGCGAACGAGGTCATCAAAGGCATTACTGAAACATCGGCAACGTTGAGCTTGTTTAGACGGCTACCAAACATGAGCTCGAGGACGTTAAGGATGCCAGTTTTAAATTCGATGGGAGCAGCTAGTTTTATAGCTGGAACCATGAATGATGACTTAACTTTAGGTGCAGATGCAGAAGCACCTGCTAGCGTAGCTGAAACTGGGGTACCTGGACTGAAGGGCACTCACCAGATGGCGTGGCGAAACGTATACATCAACGCTGAACCGCTGGCAATCATATTGCCTATTGGTGAAGACGTGCTTGAGGACAGCCAGTACCCCATTTGGGACGAGATACAGCCTCGTATCGAGGAAGCCTTTGGAATCGCTATCGACAACGCTGTGATTTGGGGACAAGGACGACCTACCTCATGGCCGAGCGGTATTGTACCGACTGCGATAAGCCGAGGTTTCACTCATACAGAAGGGGCAGGTATAGACTTGGGCGAGGATGCTTCCGAGCTCATGGGGAAACTGGAAGCCGTAGGTTACAATCCTAACGGATGGATAATCGATCCGACTGCGAAGAAAGACCTTCGCAACCTGCGAGATTCTAACGGCAATCCGCTGTTTGCACCTTCACTGCGACAGGGCGAGCCCAGCACGTTTTGGGGTCTGCCGATTGAATATGTGCGCAACGGGACTATGCGGAGCGATGTAGTCAGGTTTATTACTGGCGACATGAATCAAGCTGTGTATAGTATCCGTGCTGACATGCGATTCAAACTGTTTACGGAGGGTGTAATCACGGACGAATCCGGAAACGTGGTTGCTAACCTGATGCAGAATGACATGGTAGCGTTGCGAGTTGTCATGAGGCTTGGATGGGCGGTGCCGAATCCCATTCATGCGCTTGGTCAGACGAGCTCGGCCAAGTACCCCTTTGCGGTGATGACGGCTCCGGTAGTTACGCCTTAAAAAAGCGGGGGAATATCCCCCGCTTTGCTAATACTTTAGGGGGATACGGTAATGGCCTACGCGACACTTGAGGAGCTTGCTGAGTATCTTGACATTCCAGTAACCGAACTGGAGCCAGGTTCTGGGAAACTCTTGGAGGCTGCGAGCGTCCTAGTAGACATGTGTACGCTTGGCAAGATCGATGCGAACAACAGCAGTCATGCAGAAGCGGCGAAAATTGCAGTATGTGCGCAGGTAGAATACTGGCAGGAGACGGGCGATCCGATAGGGGAATTGGAGAAGTACGACAGTATGTCGTTAGGCAGCTTCAGTGTGTCACTAAGCAAGGGCGATCCTTATTCTATTCAGCATCAACCACTCGCGCCACGGGCATATCAGGTGTTGTTCATGGAGGGGCTGCTCTATTGCGGAGTTGACACAAAATGATACCTCTTGAGCTACTTTGTCATATGATAATTATTCGAGAATACCAAGGCGATGGACCATACGGACCCTCTTATGGAGATCCTTATGAGGTGCGTTGTTACTTCGAGAAAAAACGCGACCTTGTCAGGGATTCCAATGGTCAGGAGATCGTATCAAGCGCACGAGCTTTCATGGCTCCGGACTATGAGCCACCGCCTAAAAGCATCATCACATTCGAGGGCGACGACTACGAAGTAATCACTTCCGCACGGTTCGACAATCCCATTGATGGAGCAAAACCACATCATACCGAGGTGACGCTGAAATGAGCGTGTTCATGCGTTGGTATGGCGACGACGTGACAAAGCGGATTCGACAAGCTCAGATCAAAGCGTTGCGTGACTCCGCTGAACATATCCTGACTGAAGCAAACAAAACTAATCCGTACCGTGAGGGAACGCTGGAACGCTCAGGAAGCACGGACGTTGATGAAGAGGCAATGCAGGCATCTGTCTACTACGACACACCATATGCGATCAAGGTACATGAAGAACCGGGCCTTGAGTATACCGATCCGAAAGCACGCTGGAAGTGGCTTGAAATGACGGTCAAGGAGCAGGTAGACAATGTGCGTGAGTATATCCGGAAACGTTTGGAGGACGCGCACAAATGAGCATCATAACAGAGGTCATGCAATATCTGGCAAACAACGGGATTGTGGACTACAGCGAGACAGGCGGGGCAAATAACATCTTCATGGGTCGTTTGCCAGCTGAACCTTCGTTTGCTGTTGCTGTCAATCCGTCAGGAGGATACGGAGCATCAATCAAGCATGCTTACGACACGCCCACCTTGCAGATACTAGTCAGGGGAACGGTAGATCCTCGGACTGGATACGAAAAGGCGATGGAGATATACGATGCACTTCATGGGTTTGGTGGTGGTGCTTTTGTATCAGGAGGACATTGGGTTGTAAAATGTGAAGGTATACAAAGCGAGCCTGTCTACATAGGGCAGGACGAGAATGGGCGGCATAGATATAGTTTGAATTTTGCGATAGAGGTCAAACGACCATCTTCGCACAGACAATAACAGACAGGAGGAGTCATAATGGCTTTAGTTAGAGTGTTAGCAAGAGAATGGAAAATGGAAGTGGAAGATGAACTTGCTGCTTTCGTTGAAGTTGGTGGTATCAATACGTTTGCATTTGGCGGAAGCAAAACAGATGCTGATACTACAGGTTTCGACAGCGAGGGATGGGCTGAGCATCTTGTTGCAGAACGTAGCAGGACGCTGACCATGGAAGGGTTCTACATTGAGGACAAAGACACTGGCGCGAGAGATCCCGGGCAGGAAATAGTAGATGGACTTGCTGAAAAGATCGGTGAGGAAGCCATAGGAAACTTCAAACTAACATCACCGGGAGGAACAGTCCTGACATTCAGTGGTAGTGTGGAACCTGCTGATATTGGTGGCGGACATAATGACGCAACAGGTTGGGGAGCGGCAATCACTATCAATGGCAAAGTGACTAAAAGCTGAGAGGGGAGCTTGCGATGAGTAGCAAGTATAGGGACTTCGACGCGTTCTTTGCTGAAGCAAATCGAGAGAACATCACGTTCAAGGTTAGGGGGCGCGAATATAGTGTGCCCCCTTCGCCTTCACTGGGTGCTGTTGTTTGGCTTGACAAGATCAGACGTACCAAGGGACTTGAAAGCGCGTTATCCGAACTGGAACTTGAGCAGATGGGCATAGACGTGCTCGGCAAAGAACAATTTGACCAGATGTTAGCCGATGGTGTGACCATTCAGGAATTCGAGCATGTGTTCGAGTGGATCTGGAGTCTTTATCGTGGTGTTGAACCAAGCAATGAAACGAGCAACGATCAAAAAAAAACGAGCAAGAAGCGGTCGACATCATCGAAAAGTGGGGACTAATTGAAGCCGACTTTCAAAGGGAGTACGGCATAAACTTGGTTGAAGAATTAAACGTTTTGTCATGGCGACGATTCTTGACGTTACTCAGCGGTCTTGGGATGAATAGCACACTCATCAACGTTATCGGGAGAGCTAAGCAACCTGACAAGCAAATCATAGATGACCCCGAAGTTGCAGAACGAGCGGTCAAGCGGATGTGGGGGGTGTAGCAGTGGCGCTCAAAGTTGGAGAGTTATATAGCACTCTTGGGTTAGATGCAAGTAAGTTTAATCAGGGGATGAAAGCGGCAGAAGTGCGGACAAAAGGCATGTCCACTATGCTGAAGGTCGGACTTGCAGGTGCTGCTGTTGCCGCTGGAGCCGCTCTCTATAAAATGGCGAAGACGGGACTTGAAAATCTGCGCGAACTTGACGACGCCACCAAGCAATTTCAGGTCGCTACTGGAGCATCCGCTGAAGAGGCAGAAAAAGCTAGAGAGACTATTCAGAAGTTGTACCGGCAGAACACTGATTCGTATGAGGAACTCGGGGCAGCCGTGACGAGATTGCAACAACGTTACGGTGACCTTGGAGATGATCTTGAAAAGCATACACAATCCTTTCTTGACTTTGCTAAAGTGACAGGACAGGACACGCCACAAGCAATTGATGATGTTACCAACGTACTACTTGCTTTCAATAAAGAGATAGATGAAGCAGTACCACTCATGGACAGCTTGTTGGCAGTATCGCAGAAAACCGGAGCAAGCCTACCAACGCTTCAGCAGGCACTGGCAAAAGCTGCGCCTTCGATGGCCGCGTTAAACATCCCACTTGAGGAAGGTATAGCGTTGCTTGGTCATCTCGAATCACGTGGTGTCGGAGCAGATGCTGCTGTTCGAGGGTTACGCTATGCAATGCAGGCGTTGGAGAAGCCTACGAAAGCGCAAATGGAAGCGTTAGACACACTCGGTATAAAGTTTGAGGAACTCGAAAACGGAGCGATCAAGGTATCAGAAGACGCCTTTCCAAGGTTATTGCAACGACTAAGTGAAGGTAATTTGTCGTCAAGTGAAATGACAGCCGCTTTGGAAATACTCGGGAAAATGGCAGGTCAGGAAATGGTACGGGGACTTCAGGGCGGCGAGGAAGGCATCAAGGCACTCATGGAAACAATCAAAGAATCAGAAGGTGTTGTCAATGAAGCATCGGAGGTCTATGACAAACAGCTTGGCGAACGGTGGGAACTGATACGGAGACAATACCTTGTACCCTTCATGGAATGGCTAGGGGACAAGCTCCTGACAGTTTTAGAAAATGTTGCTGCGTTCATCGAGACATGGGGGCCTAGGATTGTCGCAGTGTTTGAGACTGTAAGTGCTGCTATCGAAAAGGTAGTCGCTGCGATAAGCAACGTGTTGAGAAAAACTCAAGAAATGTATGAAGGTGGCAAAAATGCCATTGTTTCATGGGGAGAGGGGATAAAAGCAGGGGCATCAAGTGCTGTTGAGGCGGCGCAAGGTGTCGCAAGCCGGGTGGCTAAGTTTTTCATAGGCGAATCGCCGCCACCGGAAGGACCCCTTTCTACCATCGACATTGGTGGTCAGCGTCTGATAGAGGCATGGGCTAACGGGATGCTCATGGCTGAAGGTTACGTCCAAGACGTCGTAGCGCAAATATCTGATACTGTTGTATCAGAGATGGAACGGACTAACCATCAGGTTATGGCTCTTGAGACTGGATACCAGAACTGGTTCAGCACACTTGAAAGCGGTTTGATGTCAGCAATCACTGGAACTAGAGAATTGTCGAGTGTGCTGAGGGATATCGCGATGCAATTGGCTAATAAAATGTTGCAAATGTTGTTGTTCGGCGGGCTCGGCGGTGGAGGTGGCTTGTTCGGCGGGCTGTTCGGTGGGTTGTTTGGCGGGTTGTTCCATTCCGGAGGCGTAGTCGGTCAAAGCAGCGTTCCCATGCGGCTTGTCCCGGCCGGGGCTTTTGCAGGAGCGCCGAGGTTACACAACGGACTACGCCCGGACGAGTTTCCTGCGATCCTCCAACGTGGCGAGACAGTGTTACCGAGGGGAGCCGACACAGCATCACCAACGAGTGTCAAAATTGTCAACGTGCTCGATCCTTCCATCGTAGGAAACTACCTCGGAACGCCGGAGGGTGAGAAAGTCATTGTAAATATCATGCAGCGGAACATAAGGAGGATTACATAATGCCTCATACAATTGGATATGTTACGGGGACAACAGACGATCCTGCCCACTATAAGTTTTTAGATGTGTTAAAAAACTTTGCGGTAGCTAATGGTTGGGAACAGTTGATGTACGACGGAACAAGTGACAACAGATATGTTTTCCTGAAAGGCCCCGGACTGACAGGAAACGATCCTGTCTGGGTCGGGCTCGACACGTACCAGAGCGTTGCGAGCGGATACTACAACGTCGCAGTCGGGGTGGCAACAAATTATCTTGAGTCTCAAACGTACTATAACCAGCCGCAGATGAAACGCATCGGGGTGCCGCTTTTCTACGACAGAATTGACTACTGGATAACGCTGAACGCTCAAAGAATCGTGTTTGTATGCAAGGTGGGCGCGAATTATTACGAGCACGGCTACATGGGGAAATTCATCCCGTACTGCTCGCCACTTCAGTACCCGTATCCCGTGTTCGTTGGAGGAATGTTTGGGTATTACTACAATGAATCATATATTCGACAATCGCAGTCGTATTTATACACTTCCTATCACGAAGTACCTTATATAGGCGTTCAATATACTGGGAGCGGTTCTAATGGCTACAACGGACAGGTCTATAGCAGTTTCGACGGGAAGTGGGAATCGGTAAATAAATATACGTTGGGTTACCTTGGCATTTCGTTAAACGATGAAAAGCCCATATATAACATTGATTTGACCATGAGGTATAACAGCAATCCTAGCTATCAAAGGCTGACTGCGGGCTTATATGGAACGCTCGACGGCGTGTATAGAGTACAATCTGACTACGAAGAGGTGTACCCCGAGGATACGATAACGGTCGGGGAGAACACGTACATAGCGTTTCCGAGCAGGAATAGCACAGAGACAACATATCTTCTAAGGATGGACACCTAGGGCGGTGAATGAGAATGGCGTTTTACACTGGAACATGCACAAGTTACGACGACATGAAGACAACGTTGATAAACCTTTGTGAGTTAAATGGCTGGACAGCAACGACTGACAGTGCCGGGAAAGATGTGATCTATAAAGGAAACCTTTACATCATGGTCGACGTCACAACGGGCAGTTTTAATTCTCTCGGCATCACAGGCCGGACTGGAGTAAACGAAGGCAGCGCGCCCGGACGGGTGGGTATTTCCGATTTCTACGAATATTATTCAAACCCATGTCCTGGTCCAGTACAGTTTCCGGTGAAATACTTTTTTTTCACCTATAGTGATGTTGATGAAGTTTATTTTCTCATTAATTACGCCGATATGTACCAATGGATCGCGTTCGGAAAAAGCAACATCACATTGCCGGGGACCAGGCTTTGGGTTGCCGGGACTTCTGGATTGAATTCAAGCTATAAACCCGCTTATATCAATATAACCTCAACTGGTTATTCAAGGCCTGGCAGTAGAGGTCTCGAGCAATATGGTACTAACGCTGCTTTGTTTTGGTTTGCACAATATTACTCCGCTAAAAGTTACATAACCCCTTACAAAAATTTTTGGTTACATTCCAATATTAATCCGAGCTATCCTTGGTCCTTGTCTACAGACAATTATTATCAAAGTACCCCATTAGGAATAAAATATTTGACTACTCATTTACATAGTCAACCTAACGAATACAACCAGCAATCACTGTTTTTGCCGATTTTAGCTTACCACACAAGTAATGTGTATTCAGGGTATTACACGTTAGTGGCACATGTTCAAAAGGCCCGGCATTTAATGATCAATTACCTCGACCCGGAAACCGTCATTTACCACGGCGACGAACAGTGGATGGCGTTTCCTTGTTTGCGGAAGGTTTACAAATCGCCTTACACTTTTTCAATAGATTTTGCTGACAATACAGGCAATTTCGGGTGGGCAATCAAGAAGGAGGCGTAAACAGCATTGTCATTTTACTTCGTTCCAGCTCCACAGGCGTATGACAATAGCGACCAACCGTTCTGGTCATACCATATTTGGGATGCTTATTTCGAGTTGTCCAATACTAATGATGTTTGCCCACCTGTTTTGTTCGGAGCATTCACGCCGACAAAGCAGATCACGCCTGCGCAACATAATGGCTGGCTCCTGCATGGAGTTTACGATGATGTTTACGGCTACGTGCACGTTGAGCCGGTATACATCAACGTTGGCACGCTGAAAACTGAACAAACCTATACAGTGGAAGTCTGGAACGCCGACCTTTACAACACTAGAATGTTGATTAGTCTAGGGATGGTCAACACAGAAGGCATAGTGATCGAAGGACCTCTTTCGTATCCGCACGAATTCAGGCCAACGCATGCCGAACTGTACCGCATCAAGGTCGGGCTCGCCGGGCCACCGGTCATCGATGCACGAATAACGCTCAATTTCGACGTCTATTCAATCCCGATCACCGTCGAGGGCAGACGGCTAGTCGTATTTCACTGGATGCCGAAGCGAAAGTTTACCGAAAAGCTCGAATGGCTGACCGACCTCATTGAGACATACTCGGACGAGCAACGCATTGCTCTGAGGACCGCTCCGAGGCGTCATATAACATACTCGTACGCGAAAACGCCTCACTATGGCTCACAGATGGCGACACTCGCAAAAGCGTGGGTGTTCCGGTCGTGGGGCGTGCCTATCTGGGTTGAGGCGGAGAAGGTCCAGTCAATCCCGAGCGGTGCGACGACGATCAGCTTCGACACACGAAACGCAGGTTACGCAGGCGCAGCGTTTATCTGGGAAAGCGACGACAAACATGAGGCTGTCAACATCACAGAGCTCCGGGAAAACGGCATAGACATAGAGCAGCCGGTCAAAAACAGCTATACCAACGCGCTCATCATGCCGCTTCTTTTCGGTATCATTCAGGACGGACTTCATATGAGGCAGGATTACGCTGTCGTGCAGGCGTCGGCGACTTTCACCATTGTCGATGACAACTATGTTGGCTCGCAGAATTATCCGACCGTAGACGGCTATCCGATCCTTCGTGACGTCGGCGTGAAGGTCGAGGAATTCAACGAGCGCATCTATAGAGCGTCGGAGTATATCGATAACGGGCAGGGGCTCATCGAGGTGGAGCCGAACCGGAGCATTGTCGAGGAAACGAGCATCCTCGGAAAAGTCACCGCGACAAAAGCGGACCTGTGGAAGTGGAGACAGTTCCTTCACTGGCTTCGCGGTAGGCAGCAGCCGTTCCTGCTTCCGACTTTCCAGAGAGACATTCAGCTGCTTGAGTTTTTAGGTAGCGGTGCAACGTCAGCGAAAGTCAGAGGACTTGGACTTTCAAACTACGGAACGTTCCCAATGAGAACAGCTATCACGTTCATGGATGGAACGTTAGAATACAGGAAAATAACGAGTGCTGCGCCGATTCCAGATTCCGATGACGAATATGTCACGATTGACGAAGGTTTTACGTTTGACATTTATCCCGACGACATACGCAGGTGGGAAATCGTCAACCTAGCAAGGCTGGACACTGACGAGGTAGAGCTACAATACGACGGGCTGATCATGAAGTGCGCAGCGCCGGTTAAGGTGGTGAAAGCATGAGTTTTTTCGGTCTCGAAACGAGCAGGAGCACGGGACAACCACTGGAGCTTTATGAGTTTACCTATGGAGCTTTCGTCTACCGTTACAATACGACCGCAAGCGAGGTGGTGGTCAATTATCTGCCCTACAAGCCCATGCCACTAGCGCGTGAGGCTATCACGCTGACGAATGACATTCGAAGATCCCAGCTGACGATCACGGCGCCGATCAATTTCGAGGTGGCGAGTTTTTTCCGGGCCAGCATCCCGGCATCGCCTATTTTGGTCACCATCAAAAAGAAGCACCGCTCCGATCCTGAGGTCATCACAGAATGGATCGGGCGGATTATCACAGCGGAGTGGCAGCACAGTGGCGTCAAACTCTTTTGCGAGTCATACTACACAGCGATACAAGGAAATGCCAACATGAGATACTACGGCTACGCTTGCCCGCATATGTTGTTCGGAGATAGGTGTAAGCTCAGCCGGATAACCTATCGGATGCTCGCAACGGTTAGTGCAGTGAGCGGGACGAACGTCACGTCTCCGACGTTCGGGACGAAACCGAACCGGTATTTCGTTGGAGGCTACCTTGTGCTCGACGATGGTGCGAGCGGGTTGCAGCATAAGCGGTATATCAGCGCGCATACTGGTGACACGATAACACTAGCAAACCAGATTCCGGAGCTTACAGCTAACAGACAAGTTGAGGTTTATCCAGGGTGTGACCATACGCTTGCGACGTGCCGGGACAAGTTCAACAACCACTTGAATTTTGGAGGTTTCCCGTGGATCCCGGGGCGCAACCCGTTCACGACGTCGAGTGCTATATTCTGGTAGGGGGTGATGTGAAGTGAGCTTCTCAATGCTGTTTGGTCTGATCCTTCTTTTTGCTTTTCTTTCGCTTTTCTTGCGGCCGAAACCTACGCCACCGCCACCGGGGACGATCGAGGATTCCGACGTCCCTATCGTTAACGCATCTGACCCTGTACCGCGTGTTTACGGCACAGTATGGATCAAGTCACCTAACGTGGTGTGGTACGGTGATTTGCGCACCACGCCGATCAAGAAGAGTGAGAGTTACAAATGATTGTGCAGGTTCGTGACGCCGTTGATCTTGGGTACTGCATCAAGGGAATTAAAGAGTTTTGTCATAGACACAGCATAGACTTCCGGAACTTCGTCAAACATGGAATTGACGAAGAAGAACTGATAAAAACCGGAGATGCCATGGCGTTAAAGGTCGTTGAACGTGCCCGGCTTCGTAATGAGGTGATGTAGGTGGGTGGCAAGGGTAAAGTCGAAGTAACCGTTGGATACAGATACCATCTCGGGCTTCATATGGTGTTTTGCGATGCCGCTGATGCGCTGCTGGCGATCGATGTCGGAGACAAAACGGCATGGACCGGCAATGTGACAAGCAATTCGACAATCTATGTCAATAAGCCCAACCTTTTCGGTGGAGAGGAAAAAGAGGGCGGCGTTCAGGGCTACGTCGACGTAATGTTTGGTGGCGATACGCAGGGTGTGAATACGTACCTGCAAAACAAACTAGGTTCCAACACTCCGGCATTCAGAGGCGTTGTTTCGCTCGTTGCCAAGCAAGTCTATGTTGCCGCCATGAACCCGTACGTGAAGCCATGGAAGGCAAGGTTTCGGAGGATACCGGCTTCGGGATGGCAGTCGAGCTATGCAAATATTGGTGGCAACGCTAATCCCGTTCACATCATCTATGAGCTCATTACAGAACACGGGCTCGGGCAAATAGATCAAACCTCATTTGCGAACGCAGCTCAAACGCTCAAAAGCGAAAATTTCGGCATAAGCACGATTTGGAGCGGCGGTTCAATCGAGGAGTTTCTGCAGATGATCCTCGACCACATCGGCGGGGTGCTGTTCGTCAATCCTACGACCGGGCTGTTTCAGATTCGACTCATCCGGAACGATTACAACGTCGGCTCATTGCCAGTGCTTGACGAAACATCGATCAAAGAGATGGTCAGCTACCAGCGGATTGCACTGTCCGACACCGTCAACCAGCTGACTATTTATTATACTGACTTCGACACCAATGAAGAACGAAGCGTGTGTGTGCAGGACCTTGCGAACTTCGCCGCGCAAGGTAAAATTGTGTCCGACGAGAAAAAATACCTCGGGATAACGAACCTTTCGCTTGCGACTAAGGTAGCCATGCGGGACCTTGCCGCGTCTGCGGCGATGCTGAGCAAGCTGACGATCAAGGTCTCCCGGAAAGCATACAATCTAGTCCCGGGAGACGTGTTTGTGTTCAAGTGGCCGAAACTCGGCATCGAGCAGATGGTGTTTCGTGTCGGAGAAGTCAATTACGGAACGCTGAGCGATTCGACTATCACGATTGAAGCAGTGGAGGACGTCTATTCGTTGCCGACGGCTTCGTATATCGAGATTCAGGACCCATACTGGCAGGAGCCGGTAGGAGATCCTACCCCGTGCCCGCAGCAGAAGCTGGTCGAGGTTCCATACTGGGACCTTGTGCGGTCAATGTCGCCGGCGGATTTCGACTACCTCCCGAAAAATGAAGGGCTTGGTTTCGTTAGTGCCGTCGGCTCACGTCCGGGGGGCGTTGCGCTCAATTATGACCTTTACACGTCCACATCATCAGACAGTGGCTATGTGAAACGCGACACCGAAAGCTTCTGTCCGATCGCTTTTTTGGCGGCCCCTGTCGGCTACACTGACACCACATGGCAGATCGAAAACGGAGTAGACCTTGACCTTGTGAGAACGGGTGACACGTTCTATGCAATTGTCGAGGATGAAATAGTGAGGGTAAACACAATTTCGACAAACAGCGTCAGCGTGGCAAGAGGATGCCTCGACACGGTTCCGAAACCTCACGCGGCCGGTGTGGTGGTGTTTTTTGCAAGCGGCTGGCAGGCGGTAGACCAAACGGAAAGGGTATCCGGGCAGACGATATACGGGAAATTGTGCCCTCGAACTGGGAAGGGAGTCTTGGAGCTTTCGCAAGCACCGACCTTGAACATTACGCTCGCAGACAGGTTTGACCGGCCGTATCCTCCAGCATATTTCCGGGTTAATGGATCGGCGTATCCTGATGGCATGACGGTAGAAGGTGGAAGTCTTAATTTGTCGTGGTATCATAGAGATAGGACGCAGCAGACGGCGTATTTAGTCGCCGATACGGAGGGCAACATCGGACCAGAGGCAGGCACGACGTACACCGTCGAAGTGCGGAAAGTGTTGGACAATTCGCTTGTGACGAGCGAGACTGGGATAACAGGCAACACTGCGACAATAGACCCTCTTGGAGAGGATATGCAAGTGTATGTGGACTTGTGGTCAGTACGTGACGGTTACGCGTCGTGGCAGAAGCATAGAATTATGATCGACTACGTCTGGGGCGAGACGCGCGTAACCGAGGACGGCGAAACAAGGACAACAGAAGACGGGACTATAAGAATAGTGGAGGAGTGATAACATGGCCATAAAAATTTCAGAGATACCGACAACGTTAAGTGAAATAACGAATGAAACGCTGGTGGAGGTGTCGGAAAAGGTCGGGGAAACGTACACAACGAAAAAGTACGACCTGAAACAAATTTCAGACTCCATTGTGTTTAACCACGTAATGAACGTGCTCGCATATAAGGGCGACACGGCATGGCAAGCCGAGGATGGGGTAGCCGTCATTTTTTCGCCTGCACTCACAATAACAGGCGTCAAGCTTTTTTCGCTGGAGACGGGAAGCGTGAAGGTCGACATTAAAAAGAACGGTTCTTCAATTTGCGGGACATCGCTTCCGGAGATAGTGTCCGGCACATCCTATTCGGACATGACGCTTGACGGCTGGATCACGTCCGTTTCGGAGTGGGACCAGCTTTTGTTTGAGATCGTGAGTTGTACGGATATTAAGAATTTCGTCATCGCCTTGTCGGTGCAGATGTGAGGTGGTATAGATGGCGTTTTTAGCTGGCTGGAGCAAGCGGCAGAAGCTGACGATCGACCACACTCAAGTGGACGATGAGCTAACCGACTTTCCCGTCAAGGTCATCGTGTCAAGCGATAACCCTCTCTTCGACACGGCAAAGAGCGACGGGTCTGACGTGCGGTTCACGTCGGCGGACGGCACAACATTGTTAGATTTCGAGCGGGAAGTGCATGATGACACGAATTCTATCGCCGTCTATCACGTCAAAATCCCGCTGGTCTCATCAACATCCGACACGGAAATATACCTTTACTACGGCAACGCAAGCGCAACAGACGCTTCCAGTCCGACCAGCGTGTGGGATAGCGACTATGTGTTGGTCATGCACATGGATGATTCGCTTGAGGACAGCACGAGCAACGGCAATCGAGTGACGGGTATTACCGGAGTTTTGATGGGGGGGATGATCATATAACAGTAGCAGCTGATACCAGCCTAAACACGTCAAACTACACAGTCGAAGTTTATAACAAGCTCAACAGAACACTGGCGAACTTAGGAGTTTACCCTGCCATCCTCGATAAGCGGGGTACTAATGTCGGATATGCCTTGTATTTCGATACCAAAAATACATGGCTCCAGCAAAGTTTTGGCACTGGGACATCTCTGCTTTATGGTAACTACTCTATTGACTTTGCTGTAACTGACTATAACTGTTTTTCTATCACTCACGATGGCACAGATGGCAGATTATATATCAATGGGAATTTAGGGGAAACTATTAACAGTGGGTATTCCGCTGGTTCAGAAGATGTGTATATAGGGCAATGGTCTCACGCGACGGAAGTAATGTATATGTCATGTCTTGAACTCCGCATATCCTCAACCGCCCGTTCCGACGCATGGATCAAAGCGACAAGTGCAAGTCTCCATGATGACTTGCTGACGTTTGGGGATGAGGAAAGCGTATTGGTGCCTGTTCAAGGTGTGCAACAGGGAGTGCAGATTATATTTATATGACGAGGAGGTGGTGCCGGATGCCTAGGTCCATAGTATGTGTTGACCCGGGCCATTAACGGCGGGTATCAACCGGGAGCCGTCGCTTTCGATGGTCTGCGCGAAAAAGATGTTGCACTTGACATATCCCGGAGACTAGCGTCAAAATTGCGGTCCTTTGACATGGACGTCATGATGACACGTGAAACCGACGTGTACATCCCGTTGCTGGAGCGGGCGTACATGGCTAATGAAGCCGGGGCCGACTTGTTCGTCTCAATTCACACGAACAGCGTCACGTCGAGGCAGGCGCACGGTACCGAGGTGCTGGTGTATTCTCTCACATCCTCATCGGTACCTGTTGCTGAGGACGTGCTAGCCAACCTCGTTTCGCTCGGTCTTCGAGATAGGGGAATTAAGCCACGCCCGAAACTCATAGTGCTTAAGCGGACAGACATGCCTGCGGTGCTGGTCGAGACGGCATTCATTTCATGTGATCATGGCATCGACTACCAGATCCTTCGATCATCGTATGGTCTTGACCAGATTGCCGACGCTGTTACACGTGGCGTATTGGGTGTATAGGATGGTGTATAGGAGGAGGTATTGCGATGACGGTAAATGAAATTGAAGCGTTGAGAGAAGCACTGGCTGACCTTTCAAAACAGGTCAAAGCGCTGAGCGACGACAACCGGGCTTCATTTGGTCGCATTTACGACCGTCTGACGAAAATTGAGACACAGATGACTGAGCGTGAATGCCAATTCAAAAAGTTTGAAAAAATATTAGACAACCATGAGACACGCATCAGGACCGTCGAAGGCGAGCTTGGTACATTACGGGACGTACCAGAACGTTTGTGGCGCGTCAGCATGAGCAACGCAAAACTCACTGGCATGGTGGCCGCTGCAGGCGGCGTAGGAGGTCTTGTCGCTACAATAATCGTTAAAATGTTAGGTGAATGAAATGTCAATCAATGACAGTGTCCGTCAAATGCCCCTCACAAAACTCATTGCCTTATGCTTCACGGTGTTTGTGTGTGTGCTCATCGTGCTTGACGTTACAACACTTTGCCCACTTACGGAGCGCTCGGCGGACCTTGTGAAATGGCTTGGGAGTACAATTATAGTAAGCTATTTTGGAAAATCCGCTTATGAACATAACGTGAACGTCAAGAAAGGTGAGAAGTCATGAAAATAGAATTCTCATGGAAAACCGTCTTCATTGTTTTTATATTGATCCTCGCCGTGGCCGCCGGGGCGTGGTTCGGGTGGCGGCATTATAAAGCTACGATGGAGACCATAGACCGGCTTCAAGAGGAAATCCGACAGGTGCACTTAGAAGCGGCGCAAAGGATTGAAAGCCTACAAAAGGACTTACAAGCCGCAAGCCGGGAGGCCCGGGAGGCAGGTGATAGGCGTGTCAAGGAAATTGTTAGTGCTTCTGATGTTGAGTTTCTGGATGCTCTCAATGAGTATTCAGCCCTCATGGTCGAGCGAGTGGAACGAGGGCTGGAAACGGATTGAGCACCCGGACGCGCCCGGTCAGTATCTGCTGGCCGCACCGTGGGATTGGGGCCGAACCGTCCTCACAGGGGCCATGGCAGAACATGAAGAACTGGAATCGATCCGCCCTAGGATGGCGAGCATAGAGGAACAGATGAATGAGGTCATAGAATACCTGAACGAGTCAAATGAGCAGGTCGAGGAGAAAATCAATAAGGCCGTCTCGCAGGCATACTGGAGAGGATTCAAGCATGGCGGCGGGCTCGGTGCCCTCATAGGCATCGGGCTCGGCATCTGGATCGCAGACTGAAGAGAAAGGAGGGTTTTATTATGGAACAGGCTACCGGCATCTTGAATTTACCGTCCCCGTGGAACGTCATCGGGACGGTGGCGGCGCTACTTCTTATCGGTACGTTCTTGTATAGGATGTTCAAAAAGGAGTGGTGGTGGGAGCACTTGAAAAGGCAAGCGAAATAAAGTATGATGAATGCGAAGGCGCCTCCTCATGCCTTCTTTCCCTCCCGGCCCCCTGGCATTTTTGTCAGGGGGTTTTATTTTACCTATTGACAAACTACACAAAAACGCTAAAATGGACAATGGAATATAAAAAAGGGAGGGATGTAAGATGGAAAAAGAACATGAATTAGAAGCAGTTGAAAGCAGTCCGATCGTTGACCTTGCCAACGAAACGTTGGTAGGGTTGGCGACGCAGGCGGAGCGGAGAGTAGAGGCAATTAACAAAATTAAAGCCTACTCGCTTCGTCTGACACAGCCGAGTGATTGGATCGACCAGAACGGGAGACCGTATCTCCAAGTCTCTGGCGCCGAGAAAATTGCTCGGCTGTTTGGTATCTCATGGCGGATTGATGAACCGATCCGCGAGGAGCTTGAAGGGGGGCATTACATTTACACGTACAAGGGGTATTTTAGTCTCGCCGGAGCAGAAATTGAGGCCATTGGATCCCGCTCAAGCAAGGACCCCTTCTTCAAGCGTTATGTCTACGAAGGCGGGGAGCGCAAAGAACTCCCGCCCTCCGAGATCGATCCCGGCGATGTGAAGAAAGCCGCCTATACGAACTGCATCGGCAATGGGATTACGCGATTGCTCGGTCTCCGTAACATCAGCTACGACGACCTTGAAAACGTCGCAGGTATACGTCGCGATCAGATCGCGAGGGTGGAGTACAAGTCCAAGGGACGTTCAGACAGCGGCATCGCTTCGGAGGAAGCGAAAGAGGTCACTGGAGAAGTGGCCGACGTTCGTATGAAGAAGGGGAAAACCAAGGCCGGAAAAGAATACGTACTGTACACTATTTTTTCCGGAGGCGACCAGTACAAAACCTTCAGTGAGAGTTATGCCAAGATCGCCAAAGAAGCGATGGGAACCGGGACACCTGTGACCATCCGGTATACGTCTGACAATTATGGACACACTGTCGAGTCTATTGTGACTGCCGAACGCGAGCCGGGCGAGGAGGGCTAAAAATGACTATCGTTGAACGGATAATGGCAGCGAAGCAGAAGAAGATTAAACAGTTTCCTGTCAACAGCAACCGGGCATCGGACCTCGGTCAGCCGTGCGTGAAGTACCACGTGCTGAACCGGACAAAGTGGCAGGAGAAGGAGCTTCACGGGCCTGAGTTGCAGTCCGTATTTGACCTTGGGAATGACTTTGAGAAGATCATCATGAGCGACTTAGCCGAAGCAGGGCTACAGGTAATTGAGCAGCAGCGGCCGTTCGAGTGGCGTGAATATCAGATCACGGGACACATCGACGGAAAGCTGTTGGTCGATGGTGAGATAGTCCCTTTCGATGCCAAGTCATGTTCGCCCTTTGTCTTTGACTACATCAATGACATCAACAGCTTGAAAAGGGGCAAGTACCCTTACCTTCGCAAATACCCTACACAGCTCAACTTATACATGCTCATGAGTAATCATGAACGAGGGTTGCTGTTGTTTAAGAACAAGGTCAGTGGTCTATATAAGGAGGTTTGGATGGACCTTGACTACGAGCTCGGAGAGGAAACGCTACAGCGCGCCGAGGCAATTAATCGACACCTTGTAGAAGGAACGTTGCCGGAGCCGATCAGCGATCCTTTCTGGTGCAATGATTGTCCTTACGTCCACATTTGCAGACCGCCTATAGTCGGCAAAGAAGTTGAGATCATCGATGACAATAAAGTCGCTGAAATGCTGGACAGACTGGAGGAACTTAAGCCATTCGTTCAGGAGCACAAGCAGCTTGACGACGAATTGAAAAAGATCCTCGAAGGCAAAGAGAAGTTGCTTGTTGGCAATTGGATCGTAACGGGCAAGTGGATGGAACGGAAAAGTTACGACGTTCCATCAGAGATCAAAGAGAAGTACGTGACAGTCACAAAGTATTGGAAACGAAACATAGAAAAAGTCACGGCGGAGTAACAATCAGCGGGGCGCCTCGCGCGCCCCTGCTGACATTTTGTCATAATACAAGGAGGGTTATGAAATGGTAATTAGACTAAAGCACGAAAGAAAAGAGAGAGGCATGTCACAATTCGAGCTTGCGCGGCGGACTGGCATACATCCTTCAGACATCAGCAAGCTTGAGAGCGGTAGGTATCCTTGCCATGACAGCTGGAGGCGGCGTATCGTGGAAGCTATGAATTGGCCTGCCGACAAGGCGGATGAGTTGTTTCGTGAAGAATAAAATAACGGGGTGGCGATGCTTGCCGCCCTTTTTATTTCGGTATTGTCAATATTAGAGTTTATATGATATGATAAGACAACGAAAGGAGGTTATAATATGGACGGAATAATGTTTTTAACCGCTGAAGAGGTGGCCGACATGCTACGGGTAAACGTGCAAACGGTACACAGACTAATAAGAGATGGGAAATTGAAAGCCTTCAAATTTGGCCACCAGTGGCGAATACCAGCTGAGGCTATCAATGAGATGATAGAAAGAGATGCGAGCAAAAGCAAATGAGAAGCATATGTCTAGCAAGTGTTAAGCAAAAAATACCGCCACGAATGAGGGTGATGTTGTGGCAAGACCAATAAAAAAAGGCGTGGAATATTTCCCTCATTTATGCACACATGGCCGGACTATATATATTTTGGAGCAACGTTGGGGAAATGACGGATACGCTTTTTGGTTTAAGTTACTCGAATTGCTAGGAAGCACAGAAGGGCATGTTTTAGATACCAAAAACCCAACCACAAGAGAGTTTTTGGCAGCGAAAACGCGTTTGTCTGTAGAACAATGTCACGAGATATTAGACTTGTTAGCCGACCTTGATGCAATAGATCAAGAGCTTTGGAAAGGTCATCAAGTCATCTGGTGTCAAAACTTTGTAGATCATTTGGAGCCAGTTTATAGGAAACGGCATACGGAAACTCCAATCAAACCGAGTTTTCGTGACGAAAACACAAGTATAGCTGATATTTCCGTTGCAGAAAGTACACAAAGAAAAGAAAAGAAAAGAAAAGAAAAGAAAAGTAAAGAAAAGGAAAGTAAAGAAGACACACTATCAGCCGACGAAAACGTCGGCTTGAGTGTGCAAAAACCGCATCAAAATAACCACATAGAAAAGCCAAAAAAACACACATTATCTAACCATCAACTGGAACGCTTCAACCAGTTCTGGGAGCAATATCCCAAGAAAAAAGCCAAACTTGCCGCTATGAAAGCATGGGCCAAGCTCAAGCCTGACGAGATCCTCTTTGGGGAGATTATGTATGGACTTAGTAGGGCTAGATCCTCGATGGAATGGAAGCGTGAAGGCGGACGTTTTATTCCGCATCCTGCAACGTTTCTGAACGAAGGCAGGTGGGAGGACGAATACTTGCCAGCTGAGCAGCAACCTACCAAACGAGACTTGCAAAGCATGTCTGTTGAGGAGTATGTAGAAGCTGTAGCCGGTGGTCCTGATGTGTCTGTGAAAAACATTGACGAACTATGGGGTGATGCAGGTGAAACATGATGATTTCAAGCCGTTCATGGCGATGTTGACCGTAGTCGCCGATACATACGGCCAACCACGTTTAAGCGAAGGAGCGGCAAAGCTGTATTTCAAGGTACTGTCGGACTATTCACTCGACGAAGTGTCAAGGGCTGTTGTTGAACATCTGAAACAAAGCCCGTTCATGCCAAAACCTGCTGACGTCATCAGGAACATCGAGGGAACAGTTGAAGACCATGCAGCCATAGCTTGGGGGCACGTGGTGAAAGCGATCCGACAATATGGACACTACGAAAGCGTTCGGTTCGACGATCCGGCAATACATTACGCTATCAATCGAATGGGGGGGTGGCAAAAAGTATGTCAGGTTCTGGAGGAAGAGTTGCCGTTCCGCGAGAGAGATTTCGTAGCACACTACAAGCGAGGGAAAAACGCAACATGGAATGACGTCCCGAAACGTTTTTTAGGTGAGCATGAGTTGCATAATTTGCAGTGTGGTCGTGACGACATGATCCCGGAAACGGTGTTTATTGAAACTCGGAGAGAAGTCAAGAGAATCGACGCAGGAAACAACAAAAGGGAGGTAATGTCATGACAACGAAACGTGAATTGTTGCTGGTGTTAGTAGTGTTGGTCTTCACAGCCGCTGTTTTACATCTTGCCAATAACGAGCATAAGCGCGTAGTTGCTGACCATCAGGAGCAGGTTGCTGCGCTCCAAGCCGAGATCGAGGAGCTTACGATGTCTGTCGAAAACCTTATGGCCGCTGTTGAACCAATGGACTTTGAAATTTACACATGGACCGCGACGGCATATGCGCCGCTGGACCCTGATGCTGTCGAGGGTGTGTGCTATGCCGGAGACCCGAACGTCACGGCATCCGGGAGAGAGATCCGACCGGGCATCACCGTAGCCGCCGGGCCGTCCATTCCGTTCGGGACGTGGATCTGGATCGAGGGGTTCGGCTGGCGATGTGTCGAGGACCGGGGAAGTGCGATCAAGGACGGACACGTCGACATTGCTATGATAAGCCGTCAGAACGCGCTCGACTTTGGGCGGCAGGAAGTGCTTGTCATAATCCCGAAGTCGCCTTTGAATTAAAGAGAACCATGAATGTCAAGCGAGCCACCCGAGGACAGAAAACCGAAAGTAGCGAGCGCGCCAGGCTGGTTTAGAAAACCAAAACACCCGAGCGGGCCATGTTGCAGGAGAAAACCAACCTACAGGAGCGAGCCACGTGAAGGAAGAAAACCAGAATTGCCTAGCGAACCATCTGAGCCGAGAAAACCGAAGTTGAGGAGTGTGTCGTGTTTGTCAAGCAAACCAATATAGGTTAGCGTGTCATGCATATGAAAGTGAACCAGAAGCTGTTAGCGGGCCGTTGGGACCAAGCCAACCAAACAATATGAGCGAGCCAGAAAGAACAAGGGAACCGGTCATGGGAAGCGGGCCATTTTGTAGTAGGAGACCGCGAACACGAAGCGGGCCACAGACCAGTAGGAGACCACAAGTAGGGAGCGAGCCGTTGACTTCTAGAGAACCATGAGAAGAAAGCGCGACTCTGAGAGCGAGCCGCTGAGGATTAGAAAACCGAGTGCCGGGAGCGGGCCACGCGGGACTAGAGAACCACGGCGTAAAAGCGAGCCAGAAAAATAAAGAAAACCGAGGGTTGAAAGCGGGCCGTAGGCCTTGAGAAAACCATGAAAATTAAGCGAACTAAAAAAGGGAGGGTGCAAAATGGACAAAAACATCATCAGGAACTTGGTCAGGGGTTTTTACGACGTTCAAAAACTGCGCATCAGCACTGGTAACCGCATTGTTGCGAATTTCCACGCCAAGCTGGGGCGAGAGCCGGGGCAGAAGTTAGAGGAAATGGACCCCGAAAGTAAGAAAATCCTCGACCAGCTTGTGCAGGAGGCTAAACTCATAACGACCGCCATTGCAGAGAAAAACAGCAAGCCGGGGACTGTAATCAAAAAACACGAAGGCATTATCGACGACGAGATCGAGTATGAGCTTGTGATCGATTACCTAGTATTGCTTGAGACCGAGGAAAGGTACACAAAAACCATCGAGAAAGCCGTCCGACAGTTTCCGATTTGGCAACATTTTCTTTCAGGAGTTAAAGGTTGCGGTCCGCTGATGGCGGCGGTCATCATCTCGGAATTGGATCCTCACAAAGCACGCCATGTCTCCAGCTTCTGGAAATATGCTGGTCTCGATGTTGTAGACGGTGAGGGGCGAAGCCGTAAAAAGGACCATCTAGTCGATGTTGAGTATGTCAACAAAGATGGCGAACTTGCGAGGAGAAAGTCCATAACGTTCAATCCTTTCCTGAAAACAAAACTAATCGGTGTCTTGGGTACGTCGTTTTTGCGAAGCAAAAGCCCGTACAGCGAGATCTTCTACGACTACCGTGCACGGCTTGAAAATCATCCTCAACACAACAACAAAACGCCGATGCATAGAAAAAACATGGCAATAAGGTACATGGTCAAGATGTTCCTCAAGGACCTGTGGGTGGCATGGCGGACGTTAGAGGGTTTGCCAGTCACGACAGATTATGCTGAAGCGAAACTGGGATTGAAGCACGGGGGAGGTAAAAGTGATGAATAGTTTTACTGAGAAGTTTGCAATGGAAAACAAAAGGAGACTGGAGCGAAACTCGCGTTTTTACTATGAATATCGTAATGCCGTTGCAGAGGTACTAAATCAGCTTCCGAAAAGTTGCATGCTTCCGTTTAACCTAGCAGTAGCTCTGGGAAATCTCCAGAGGGTCCACGAGGAAGCGGAAGCGGAGAGAGGGGAATGAAATACCGCTGCAAGCATTGCTTGTGGTTTACGGTGGACCGCATCCCGGGGGGCAGATGCAATGCACCTGTCCCTCAGTGGGTGCCAACATACTTCAGGCATGAGGCGATGGGCGTTGAGAACGATTACGCAAACGACTGCCCATTGTTCAAACTACGGGACGAATTTATTGAAATTGGTAAAGAAAACGCTTGACAAACTATATATAAAGCTATATAGTATAGACACACACAAAAAGGGAGGGAAACAAAATGAAGGTAAAGCTTGAAAAGAATGGAAGGTTGGTCACCCTTACGGTCGAGAGTGAGGACCATATGAGTATTAGGTGTATCCCCGCAAAAGAGGATACGCCGGAGAATAGGGATAAGGGCCTGCATGTCGGCTGGATCAGCGATGGCCGTATAGCAGTGCGGCTGGACCATATAGGTCAGATCAAGTGGGGGTCCTATCCTAAAAGCGAACCGCACAGGTACAAAGACGCAGTTCGCTTTTCAGTGACGGGTGAAATCCCGGAGGATTCGTTAATCCGTGCTGATGGGTCCAAGATTTTTGAAACAAATGACCTTGTTGACGTCGAAAGAACCGCTTTGGTCTACCAGAAGCACGACGTCAACATAAGGTTGTGCATCAAAAAAGAGGATGGTAAAGCACTTGGAATCAAAGGAGTACAGGAAAAGTACGATCCTCTTTTACTCATGGGGGAAGTGCTTAAGCAGGAGCGAGACGTTAATTACGATCCTGTTTACGTTTATGACGATGTCGAGGATGGACCTATAGCAGTTGTCATGCCGGTAACGATATATGACGACTGCATGGCATCTCTTACTAAAACGGCTAGGGATATCCTAGCCGTTATTGCCTAGGGGGGGCGAGGAATGCGATTGCGAGAGATTGGAGAGGCAATATGCGGCGATTGCCGCTTTCTGAGAGAGTGCGTTGACACGGAGGAGTTTTGGGGCTTCCCGTGTCAGCGCACTACTTATGAGTGCGAGTATGTATGCGGCAGTCCAGAGGACCCGCAATGTCCGGAGCATGGTAGGTGGGAAAGGATAATTGCCGCTGGTGAAGTGTCCGGGGACTATAAGCTGGAGGATGGTGACGAGTGATGGCAAAAATAAGATCATTTTTTGATGAGTTTGAAAGCAATATAAAACTTTTGGAAAATGAATTTTACAAGTACCGTGAAGGGGTGTTTGAAGATCCGGAAAACATCCTAGAACTAATTGAGTGTAGTGTCGAAAGGCTGTTTGCTGACATTGTTTACCACAGAGCGAAACGTGCACTTGAGGACAGAAAACGGTATATCCGCACAGAGATGGGTGAAAAAGCGAGACAGGATATATGGGAGGGCAATGAATTATGAAAAAGCAGCAAGAACTGATTGATATTTTGGAAGTTATGCTCGGACCGGCGTTGCTAGGGGCATTGGATGATGACGAAATAGTCAGGGAATATGGGAATCTCGGCTTGGACATTGTCCGACGAGGCAGGAGACTGTTGCACCGAGCAAAAGAAGGTGATGACCATTAAGCGTTGCGGTTCCTGCATTCACTGGCGGGACGCGCTGAGCGGGTGGTGTGACTATTACTCGTGGCCGATGGATTTTGACGACACCGAACCTTGCAAGGCTTACGAAGCCATAAGCGAAAGCGATAATTATGTCCCGGTCATGGTGAACGAGCTCATTGAGCTTGAGTATGAATTGCGGAGGGAGGATGAAGGACATGATACCAAAAAGAGACTGGGATAACGTCATCAAGCCGGTGCTTTTAGACGCTCTTGAAGCATTGGAAACGGTAACATGGAGTGAAATTTCACAGTACAGTAACAAGCGTGATGCGCAGATGCGCATCAAAGCGAAACGAAACATACGAAAACTCATTGCTGAGATGGAAGATAAGGAGGAGGAGGAAATGATGTCTAGCATAAGCGTAGATGAACTTAAAAAAATGGTTTTAAAGTTAGACTTATTGTTAGACAGAATGATGAGCGTTTCGATCAATAGTGATTATGCCGCAAGGATTTTTACGGAGCACGACTGTCGTGCTTTACTGAGAGACATTTTTAACACATGGTGTGAGGTAAATAAAGAGCATGAGCCTATGTTGAAAACAATTAGAGAATTGGAATACGAGGATATTGGAATACGAGGATATGGTTACAAGAAATAAAAATAATTAAGGGGAGGAGTAGTGAATGAACGATGTATTTCACCGCATAGCCTTTGGCATGGCCGACATGGTCAGCCGCAAAAACTCTGACTATGGGAACTCGTATTTCAGGCTCCGGAGCGAGTGGGGGCCGATGTCGTTCGGAGCACGGTTGGGAGACAAGTACTACAGGTTGACCAACCTGTTACAGGGACATGAGCCGCAGATAAACGAGAGCGTGGAGGACACGATCCGGGACATAATCGGGTACTGTCTGCTGGAGTTAGCGTATAGGGAGCTTGATGAAGAGGAGGTGCATGAGTGATGGCGTTTTTGGCCGACACTGGAAATCCGTGGGATGACAAGGCACCTGCGGTATGTATCACATATGCCGTGCATAAAAGCGAGCGACCAGATGAAAAACTGGAACTTTTTGTAGTGGAAAAGCTAGCAGAGATAATGCGCAGGGCAGAACGGTTGTATAGAGTAGAGGTGGATCTGCATTCAGAGTACTTGTTCACTCTTTACACTTATGCAGAGCCATTGGAAGAAAAAGAGGGGGCTGAAGACAATGCCAAACCGAAACATGCATGAGATCATGGGCCACCTTGGGAAAGATCCTGAACGGAGCATTACGCCTACGGGGAGGACTGTGTGTAAGCTTAGCATTGCCACGTCAAATAATTTTTTCAACGCTCGTACGCGGGAATGGGTCCAGAAAACGGCGGACTGGCACAACGTCATCATTTGGGAGAACCTTGCCGAAAAGGTCGCGCAAGAGTTTTCCAAAGGTGACGCTATCATGATCCGCGGTAAAAGCCGGACCCGGGAGTATCAGGACAAGGATGGTGAAACCAAGCGCATAACAGAAGTCACAGCAAGCGAAATATACAAGCCAGTGTACGTTCCTAGAAAGGGCAAACAAAGCAAAATGTCCAATGACGAAGATATTCCATTTGAAGATGATTTCCAGGAGGACGTCGAAATACCGTTTTAGGTTGTAGGTCGATATGCTGCATTTCGCACCAGAAGCGGCCTGTATGAAAAGAAGTTGAGGCAAGGGGTATGTTTATACCATTTCTTGTTTCGGATTTTCATGCAGGCCGTTTTTTATGCGCACGTATACAATATACATGCCAAAAAGGGCTTGACAAGAAAAATATAAATATATATAGTATAGATACAAAGACAAAGGGAGGGTTCAAAAATGACAGCGAGAGAATTTGTAGAGGAATATGCGGAGAAGTTAGGGGTACCGGAAGAGAAGATGCTCCACATGTTGGATCAGTACCTCACTGGAACGGCCATGTTGTGGTACTCGGACTTCCCGGACGCTGATTTGCCGGGAGAATTTCTCGAAGCCGGGGACGAACCGGCGGCGTTCGAGGAGTGGCTTGAAGAAAATTTGAAATTTGAGGGAGGAAAAGAAAATGAGATTCAGTAAGCGGGAAAGCAAGGATATTTATAGAGCGGCATACCGAGCTATGACTGAACATAGCAGGCCGATGGACGTAGTATTTGATTATGACGACAGAACGGCATGTCCTATAGCGTCAGGGTATGCACGGGAGTATCACGCCGTAGTCATGGAAAACGTGCAACCTAGCGATTTCGGGCCTGATTTTGACCCCGAAACATGCACAGAGGACGAATTTGTCGACATGTGCATGGAGTGCTGGGGGAACGTTGTAATATAGACGGGGGCGGACCTTGAGCCGCCCCTCCTTTATATTGGAGGTGAGAAAGATGCAGTACAAGCTGATAAATTTCCGGATTCCGGAGGAGCTTCTGCGAAAATTTAAGGCGCAGACTGCTATGGAGGGAGTAAGCATGACTGAAAAGTTAGTTGGGTGGATCAAAGAATACGTTGAAGGCGAGGAGGAGTGAAATTATGGATCGCCGAGAAAAAGAAAAAATAATTGCTGTACTGGAAATTGTAAAAGCTAGCGTTGAACATCATCTCGACAAAACGCGGGATGATGCACAAGCGCAAGAACGATATCAATTCCTTCGAGGTGAATATGAAGCATATGGCTCTATATTGAGCTTCCTGCAGACCGGTCGTATTGCATACCTGACTACGTGGTGTGACATGCAGCAGAAAAGGATGATCGATGATATTGTGAACAACCGGATAAAGGTGTGAATGAATTTTGAAGGAGACGAACTAATGACCAGACTTCCAAAAAAACAGGAGCGACAAGCGCTTCTAAAGTCAGTGTTTCAAAGCATCTCCGACCAGACCGGCTGCATGTACGGCGTCGAGTACCACTTTCACCCGACGCGGAAATGGCGTTTCGATGCAGCGTTTCCGAGCGAAAAAGTGGCGGTCGAGATCGAGGGCGGTGTGTGGCAATATGGCCGGCATAACCGCGCTTCAGGTTTTTTGAACGACATGGAGAAGTACAACGAGGCGGCAAAGCTGGGTTGGCGAGTGATAAGGACCCCCTGGGAATGGATTGAGGATGGGTCCATCGTTCCGATAGTGATTGAAGCCTTGCTCCACAACAGAAAAGCCATGGAAAGCGAGGAAAGTTAGATAAAGCCCCTTGTGTGATACAATAAAGCACAAGGGGTTTCTTTATGGGGCGCATAGCGTGAGACAGCATTACAAAAGGAGGAGCAAAATCATGATAACGCGAGAAGAACTTGTTAAGCGCATATCTGAAAGCAAAGAAGAAGTATTGGATATTGAAAATATCATTTTTGATGGGTCATTATATAGCCGGACAGGCGGAATCGACCGTAACGCCGTAGAGGATTATAGCCAGAACATAATAGCAATGCCGCCGATTATAATAAACCAAGATAACAAAATCGTCGACGGTGTCCATAGATACCATGCTTGCAAAAAAGTAGATCAAAAGTCAATGAAGGTCAAAAGAATTGAACTTCCAGATGAAGACATAAAACTTGCCAATTTGTTGATTGACATTCAGTCAGGCGTTCGTCACCCGGTGCAGGATAAGAAGTCGCTTGTAGTAGAATTATATGATCCGCAGAATACCGAGCAAAACAAGCTGCTCATGGAGGAGCTTGGAGTGCCACAAAGGACGTTTTATGAGTGGACATCTCAGAAACGGTCATTGATGCAAAAGCAAGTTAATAAAGCCATTGCCGTGGATTTATTAAATCCGTATCTAACACAGCAAGAAGTTGCCGAACGGAATGGATGTTCACAAGCAGTGGTGTCAAGATACCAAAAGGAGCTTTTATGCAAAATTGCAGATCTTGCAAAAATGAATAACGACGAACTTCAAGCCATCGATCTCGACTTTCTCATTGATTATAAAAACTTCATCGAAAATGACTTGTTTTTGTATAACATATGGAATGCAAAAAAAGGAGACAACAACAGTCACTTCGGCCACTTTCCTAAGCTGTTCATGAAGAATTTGCTATATTACCACACACAGCCATTCGACCTTGTTTATGATCCTTTCGCAGGTTCGGGAACAACTATTGATGCATGTAGTGAGATGTTACGAAAATGCGTTGTGTCAGACTTGAAGCCGGATAAAAGCAGGTCTGAAATATTCGAGCACGACATTACTACGGGATTGCCGGACGACTTACCAAAACCGGATATGGTGTTTCTAGATCCGCCATATTGGAAGCAAGCCGAAGGTTTGTATTCAGACAGCAAAAGAGATTTAGCTAATATGTCACTTGATGAATTTTATCAATCGATGTATAATTTATTTAACGAGATTGCCAATAAAAAGATAAACAAAATAGCATTGGTCATACAACCTACACAATACAAAAACAACATGCAATTTGAGGACCACATTCTAAAATTCGACAAGATGTTGCAAGAAAAATACAACATCGAGATGCGCTACATCCTGCCATATTCAACGCAGCAATATAACGCTCAAATGGTCGAAAAGGCAAAAGAAGAAAAGGTGTGTCTAGTGCTTAACAGAGATTTGATTGTGTGGAGGTTGAAGTGACACAAAAGCGCAGAGATGGTAATAGCACAGAATTTGGATTGTGGCTAAGAGAACAGCCAGAAATAGATAGCAAATTGGGCTTTGTAGCCACAAATATTGATTACGTGTGGCTAAACTACAAAACAGGCAACTGGATGATTATTGAAGAAAAGCGCTATGGTCATCAGCCGAAACGTTATCAAAAGGAAATATTCGACCTCTTGGATCAATGTTGCAAACACCATCCTAAATTCCACGGTGTTCATATACTTGTTTTTGAAAACACCAATCCTGATGATGGCAAAATATTTTGGGATGGTAAAGAAATTACGAGATCGGAACTGTTAGATATATTATCATTCAAGATCAACAATATTCGCACAGGCAGCGCATCTTTAAAAAAGGGGATGTCACAACATCGCCAGAGTGAAGCTCAATAAAAAAGTAATCGAAAGAGCGAAAGAACTTGCGAGTAACGGTAATTATGATTACGTAATAGCTGGTGCTATAGGCATCGGCAGACGTACTTTTTACACTTGGCTTAAAAGAGGCGAAGAAGATTACGAGCGAGGTGTGTCATCGCTTTATAGACAGTTTTATGAAGCGATGGAGGAGTCAAGATCCTTCGCTGAAACTGAAGCGGTTAAAGGTATTTTGGAGGCTGGGAAGAAGCAATGGCAAGCGCTGGCATGGTTCCTCGAACGTCGCTATCCGGAAA
>NPIE01004725.1_pt1 | contig 33660 bp, 32 predicted proteins | sample 8637661 | NCBI WGS metagenome assembly NPIE01 (sample SAMN07420842, study PRJNA396082) | bioreactor metagenome | isolation source: sample BA12 brine-fed electro-methanogenic bioreactor BA | place: Japan: Kochi | collected 2016-12-09 | reverse complement strand
GCATTTGATCAATCCCGGAGAAGATGAGAAAACCAATCATTCAGAATAGAGGGGGATGGTATGAGTGAAACTGACTATATCAAATGGTTCAGTGATATCTCCAGCGCCGATCTGGATACAGTTGGGGGAAAGAATAGTTCGCTGGGAGAGATGATACGCGAGCTTGAAGAAAGCGGAGTACGAGTGCCCGACGGATTTGCGACAACTGCCGCGGCCTACCGTGAATTTCTCGATTACAATGAAATCAAAGACCAACTCGGGAAAATTCTGAAAGCGTACCACGCGGGTGACCTTGATCTGAAAGCCGCCGGCGAACAGGCCCGGGAACTGATTCTCGACGGTGAATTCCCGGAATCAATCGGTGCGGCAATCAAAGAGGCATACCGGCAACTTGGCAGTGGTCGCGGCACACAACAAGGGACAGACGACGACAAATTGGATGTGGCGGTCCGCAGCAGTGCCACAGCGGAAGATTTGCCGGAAGCCAGTTTTGCCGGCCAGCAGGAAACGTTTCTCAATATTTCAGGGTCACGGGAGCTGCTCAACAGCTGCCGACGCTGCTATGCCTCCCTTTTTACCGATCGGGCCATCGCGTATCGACACAACAAAGGGTTCGATGATCTGGATTTGGCTATCTCGGTAGGTGTCCAGCGGATGGTCAGGTCCGACAAGGCCGGTTCGGGAGTGATGTTTACGCTTGACACCGAAAGCGGGTTCCCGAAGGTTGTCATGGTCGATGCGGTTTGGGGATTGGGCGAGAACATCGTCCAGGGGACGGTTACTCCTGACGAATACCGGGTGTTCAAACCATTCCTGAACCAGGAAGGGGTTGTTCCGATCATTGAAAAGCGCCTCGGGGCCAAGGAAAAGACCCTGATATACGGCCGTGGCGGTACCGGGGCCACCCGGAATATCGATACGCCGCCCCGTCGGCGCAAGCAGTTCGTGCTCTCCGACCAAGAGGTCCTTCAGCTGGCCCGCTGGGCCTGCATTGTCGAAGAACATTACAGCAAACCCATGGACCTGGAATGGGCCAAGGACGGCAACACCGGCGAGTTGTTCATCGTTCAAGCGCGTCCGGAAACGGTCCATGCACAGAAACAGGAAGGCCCGCTGCAACGGTATCGGCTCAAGGAAACGGCAAAACCGCTGGTCACCGGCCTGGCCGTCGGAGATGCTATCGCGGCCGGTAAAGTACAGCTGCTGGAGCACAAAGACGAGATGAGCTCGTTCGAAGAGGGCTCCATTCTGGTGACGGAAATGACCGATCCCGACTGGGGACCGGTCCTGAAACGGGCTGCCGGCCTCGTCACCGAACACGGAGGCAGAACCAGTCATGCCGCCATTGTCAGCAGGGAACTAGGCCTCCCCGCAGTGGTCGGCGCCGAGGGGGCCATGGACAAATTGCGCGGCTGTGACGAGGCAACCGTTGATTGTGCCGAAGGCTCCAAAGGGTTCGTCTTCGAAGGGCGGTTGGATTATGAGCGGCAGGAGATAGATATCCGGGATATCGATCAGGTCGATATCCCGATCATGCTCAATATCGCCACCCCCGAGGCGGCCTCCCGCTGGTGGCGGCTGCCGGCCGACGGTATTGGGCTGGCGCGGATGGAGTTCATCATCAATAACCTCATCGGAGTGCACCCGATGGCACTGGTGGAGCCGGACCGGATTGATGACGAAGCGGTGCGGCAGCAGATCGAGGAAGCGGCCGAAGGGTACGACGAGTTGCCTGAATTTTTCATCGATACGCTTTCCCGGGGGATTGGGAAAATTGCCGCGTCGCGTTACCCGGACCCGGTCATTGTCCGGATGAGCGATCTGAAGACCAACGAATACCGGGAGCTGATCGGCGGCGAATGGTTCGAACCGGAAGAGGAGAACCCGATGCTCGGCTTTCGCGGCGCTTCGCGTTACTACAGTGACCGCTACCGTCCCGCTTTTGCTCTGGAGTGTGCGGCGATCCGGCGGGTACGCGAGCAACTCGGTTTCGGCAACGTGGTGGTGATGATCCCGTTCTGCCGGACGCTCGAAGAAGCCGACAAGGTATTGGAAGTCATGGCTGAAAATGGTTTGCGGCGAGGCGAAAGAGGGCTTGAAGTCTACGTGATGTGCGAGATACCGAGTAATGTCATCCTCGCCGAGGATTTTTCCGACCGGTTTGACGGTTTCTCTATCGGCTCGAATGACCTGACACAGCTGATCCTGGGAATCGACCGTGATCTTGCCGAGCTTGCAGAACTGTTTGATGAACGCAACGAGGCGGTCAAACGGATGATTTGCGAAGTCATCGAACGGGCGCACCGAAAGGGTAGAAAGGTCGGGATCTGCGGACAGGCGCCCAGTGATTATCCGGACTTTGCCCGATTCCTGGTGGATGCCGGCATCGATTCCATATCCCTGAACCCCGATTCGGTGATCGGGGTGCGGCGCCACCTTGCCGGACGCGACCGGGATTAAGACGAGGCGACAGCGCACCGGCAATACTGAAACAGTGCTCTCAACGGGCAACGGTCGAAATGATACCGGTCATCTTTTGGCCGGCAATGTCTTGGCAAAATCGTGTGCCTGGCTGATCCATTCGGTGAGCGTCCCGTCGGAATGCAGGGCCAACGACGGGATCATCACCCAGCCGGTCATGGGCCTGCCGATGATATCGTAGGGCTGCACATATTCCAAATCAAGCGCCAGTCGGGCACTGGTTTCTCCCAAACGCACTATCAGGGAATCCCCGCGGATACCGCAAAACACGTTGCCGTGCAGCAGAAAAAAGATACCCCCGAACATGTGACTGGTTTCGACTCCTTGCCAGTCGGCGACGAGTTGATGAACCCGTTGAACCAGTGCTTCGCTATAGGCCATTCCGAACTCCTCCGGGTTGTGTGCTGCAGGCTACCCGAAACCACATCGGCGCGACGCCGAAGATTGGGGCAGAGCAGTCGAATATCGAATTTCAGTGCCCGTGCGGCGAATAGTAGTCAAGCAGTGGTGCAATCGCTTCTTTGAAAGCTGAGGCGCAGGATGCCTCACTGTTCTGCTTGGCTTCCATATCGGCAAATTTCCTCCTCGGTTCGTCTCACACTGCTACACGTGAATGGGTGTTTGGCAAGATGCCGCAGCCACCCGCCAAGTGGCGAAACACTCTTCGTGCAATTTTCGATCCTCGCATCGGGACGGACAGTCACAAAAATCGTATCCGCTTCGGGCTGGTGTTGTAATCGCTTTGAATCAAGGCCTGGTTCAAATCACTGCAGCGGAGTTTGATCTTCATTGATCGAAAAAACAGATTTTCCACGGAGGGCGTGAAAACCCATCAACGCTGCAGATGCGCTCCAACACTGAGCCGTATTGCCGCCGGGACGAAAATTCTTACCGTTGACGTATTCCGCAAACCCCCAGTCCCTGCCGTTCATAGGTAACTGATTGGCCTGGTTGATTCCTTGCAGGTACATCTCAGCACGATTGCGGTGCCCGCGCCGAGCCAGGTCGGCAACGTAAAAACCGGTCAGCATCTGCCAGAGACCGCCGTTGTGATATTCGTAAGGGTTGTTCTTGAAATTGTAGGAAAAGGTGACCTTGAGATCCTTCCAATCGTCGTCGACCGGCTTGATAACCGGGTAAAAGGCCGGCAGGAGTTTGAACTGGGAGGGGACGACGTTTTCTTCCAGATACGCGTCCACCGCCTGGCGACGGCTATCGCTGGCAACATCCAGGAGTGAGGTCAGAATATTGGCAAAAGCGTCGAAGCGATAGCCGTATCCGTGGGGTGTAAAAAACGGCATCCAGTAGCGTTGGGTGCAGCGATCAGCGGCTTTGCGGCCCTTTTCGAAAAGTACCTCGTGATAGACATGTTCCGGGATCTTGTCCTGGGCACCGAACCAGTAGTTGTCTTGAATCAGCTTTTCCAACCGACTGATTTTTTCAACCAGGTCGGGGCGCTGCTCCTGCTTGCAGCGATTGTATAGGAAACAACAGGAGCGAAGCGCTTGCAGGTAGAGTACCTGATCGTAGAGGATGTACCCATTGTGAATGAACTCGTCAGACCAGTCGCCGGTGGCCGGAATGTACAACAGTCCCCGGTTGTTGAATTCCCAGGCGCCGAGCAAGAACATGACTCGATCGATAACCGGCAACAACCGCTCGATGAAGCTCTCGTCTCCGCTGGCCTGCCAGTATTCGGCAACCCCGATGACGAACCAGATGGCGGCATCGACCCGCCCGGTGGTGCCGCCGTAGCTGATCCGGCCGCTGACCATGTCGACATTGCTAGGAATTTCGCCGTGCGGTCCCTGATGATCGGCCAGGCTTTTCAGGGTTTGCCGCATTGCCTTCTGCAGATCGGGCTCTCCCGTCATCAGGGCCGCCAGGCCGACGATGACACCGTCGCGTCCCCAGATTCTACGATAGTTATGATTGTCAGTCTGACTGGCCACGAAACCGTGATCGGTCATACATTCGCGGACCAGCGCCATTGCTCGCTGCAGGGCTTCTTCGCTGTCACTGCGTGTCGGTGCCATGATAGTGTTTTTCCGGGTTGTTCTAATCCAAATGAATGATATTATTCACGGTAAACACCCTGAAATGGGTTAACAAGCAGGAATTTGACGGTGACGTGTTTCCCTGCTCCCGGTAGCCGCATCACCGCGCCTGCCCAAACCTGACGGCACGGCCGTCTCTGTGAGGTATAACTATGAAAATCAGAAAAGCTGTATTTCCGGTAGCCGGACTTGGCACCAGATTCCTGCCGGCTACCAAGGCGATGCCCAAGGAGATGCTGCCGGTGGTGGATAAGCCGATTATCCAGTACGCGGTTGAGGAAGCCCTGGCGGCTGGCATCGAACAGATTATTTTCGTCACCGGCTCAGGAAAGAGCGCCCTGGAGGATCACTTCGACACCAACCTGGAGTTGGAAAAAGTCCTTGAGGAGCGGGGCAAGAGCGACCTGCTGAATACGGTACGGTCGATGATCCCGGAAAGCAGCCATATCGTCTATACCCGGCAGAGCGAACCGCTCGGTCTGGGACATGCCATCTGGTGCGCCCGCGACATCGTCGGCGACGAGCCGTTCGCGGTACTGCTGGCGGACGACCTGATTCAGAGCGAGGTTCCGGTATTATATCAAATGATCCAGGAATTCGACCGACTCCGGGCCTCGATGATGGCCATTATCGAGGTGCCGAAAGATCAGACGCACCGCTACGGCATAATCGATGCCGAACCGGCATTCAACAATACCTTTCGAGTGCGGTCGATGGTGGAAAAACCACCGCCCGAGAAGGCTCCGTCAAATCTGGCGGTTATCGGCAGATATATCCTGACGCCGAAGATTTTCTCCTATCTGGGACGCAAGAAAACAGGCGCCGGCGGCGAAATTCAGCTCACCGATGCCATGGCCGCCCTGCTCGAGGTCCAACCGGTGTTCGGCTACACGTTTGCCGGCAAACGATTCGACTGCGGCGACAAGGCCGGCTTTCAGCTGGCCAATATTTCCTTCGCCCTCGATCGCCCCGAACTCCGTGACGAGATTCTTCCCGGCCTGAAAAGCTTGATCGCTTAAGGCCTGGAAGCGGGCTCGGAAGATGATGCCGTATCATTTTTATTGCCCTGCGGGAAAAACATGGAGTCGATCGACGGGGAACTCAAGGCCGACAAGTTCACCGAGATGCCAGTGTGGCCTGATGGACAGCACCGATACCGGACCGTCTTCGGTGGTCACGGTCAACCGGCTCATGGCCCCTTCGAAACGAATATCGCTGATCCGGCCGGTCGGCCGGTCGCTGCCGGAGACAGCAGGATGAAGCCGTACATCCTCCGGCCGGATCATCGCCACCGCCTCGCTGCAATCGGCACGCTGAGTCGGCACCCGAACCCGGGCACCGAGGAAATAGCCGTCACGGATACTGCCGGGCAACACATTGTTGCACCCGAAAAAGCGGGCCACGTCGACATCGGCCGGCCGGTAAAAAACCTGTTCCGGCGGACCGGTCTGGCGCAACCTGCCGTCGAGCAGTAGCGCAACCCGATCGCTGACACCAAAGGCCTCACTCTGGTCGTGGGTGACGAAGAGCATGGTGGTCTTCGTCTGCTGCTGAATGGTGCGGATCAACTCCCGCATCTGTTCGCGAAGTTCGGCATCAAGCGAGGAAAACGGTTCATCAAGAAGCAAAATGGACGGCTCGAGGACCAATCCCCGCGCCAGTGCCACTCGTTGCTGCTGACCACCCGATAATTGGTGGACCCGCCGCTGCTCCAGCCCCTGCAGACCGGTAATCGCGATCATTCGCTCGATCCGCTGCCGGGCGGCCGCTCCCCTGCGGCCGGTCATGCGCAGGCCGAAGGCGATGTTCTGACTGACATTGAGAAAGGGAAAGAGCAGCGGCTTTTGGAATATCAGCACCGTATCGCGACGCTCGGCCGGCAGGTGGTCCGCCGGTTGCCCGTTAATCGCGATCGAGCCCGAAAACGGCGGCAGCAGACCGGCAACGGCTTTCAACACCGTACTCTTGCCGGCACCACTCGGCCCGAGCAAGGAGAGGATCTCGCCGTCCTGCAGTTGCAGGTTGAGTTCGCTGATCACCGTTTTGGCACCGTAACGGATGGTCAACTCGCGCAGTTCGAGACGGCCCATCAGCGCACCCCCTGCAGACCGCGGCGGCCGATGCTTCGGGCACTGGCCACCAGGGCAACAAAAGCCGGCACCACGAAGACCAGGCTGACGGCCGCGGCCACCGGCCGGTCACCGCTGTCCATCAGGGCAAAGAGCAGGATGGGCAGGGTCAGCAGTTTGCCGCCGCCGATGATCAACGTGCTGAGATATTGCGACCAGGAGAGCAGAAAGGAGAACAAGGCCGCGACCGTGACGCCGGGCAGGATCATCGGTAACATTACCGACCAGACCACGCGGCCGGCCGAGGCGCCCAGGGTCCGCGCCTGTTCTTCGATCTCCGGGTTATAATCGCTGAATATGCCCCAGAGCACAAAAATCGCATAGGGCACGCAAAAGGTAAGATGAATGAGCACCACACCGGCAAAGGTCTCGGCCAGCCCGAGCCGAATGAACCAGAGATGCAGTCCCATCGCCACGGCCAATGGCGGTACGATGACCGGCAGGACCAGCACCAGGGCCACCAGTCGTTTGCCGGGAAAATCATAAAGCCCCAGGGCACGGCCGGCGGGGATGCCGACGAGCAGAGAGATCACTGCGGTGGTCAGCGCCAGTAGGAAACTGGTGGCCAAGCCGCCGATAATCTGGCTGCCGGCAGTGGTCAAGACATAGCTCCAGGCCCGCAAGTCGAATTCTTGTGGCCACAGATCCGGAAAGAACCAGCGCTCGCTGAACGACCAGAGTAGCAGCGGCACAAACGGCATACCAACGCTCAGCACGATCGTCCAGAACAACAATCGCCCCCGCCCGTTCATACGGTGATCCCCCGTTTGCGGGCAAAGCCGAGGAGCAGATGCGACAGGACGATCGAGACGATGATGATCACCGTGATCAGCAAGCCGATCGCAATTCCTTCGGGTCGGGAAAGCAGATCGATATCGCTGTAGTTGCGATACGCCCAGACCGGCAGCAGCAGCGGATGGGTGCGACCGAGCAGATAGGGAACCTCGAAAGCGCCGAAGGTGAAGGCAAAGACGATGAGCCCGGAAGCCCCGAGCGCCGGAGCGATGATCGGCAGGGTGATATGTAAAAAGCGTTGGCGCCTTGTCGCTTTCAGGGTCGCTCCGGCTTCGAGCAGCTCGGTCCCCATATTTTTCAGTACCGCCAGCAGCATGAAGGTGATGAAGGGAATCTCTTTCCAGACGTAGACGGCCAGGATACCGATACCAAGCGGGTCGTTGACCAGCAGCGGAAACTCCGAAGCCTCGGTGATCAGCCCGATCGCCACGCCCAGCCTGGCAATCATGCCGGATGGCGAGAGGAGCAGCAGCACCGATATGGCAATCACCAGATGGGGAACGGTGAGTGGCAGTTGCAGCAAGAAATAGACGACCCTGCTGCGGCCGGCCAGACCAATCAAGGCCATCGCCAGCAGCACACTGACCAGGCAGGCTATCAGCGTTGAGGTCGCCGAGATGTAAAAGGTCAGGCCGAAACTGCGCAGCAGTTCGGGATCGACCAGAACCCGCCTGACATACTCTGCAGTGAGTGAGGAAAACCCGCGGCCCGGCACATAACCGCCGGCCTGCAGGAGGCCGAGCACCAATCCGCCGGCGAACAAAACAATCACCACCGCCAGCGCGGGACCGAGCAGGAGGCAGAGCGTTCCCGCCGTTGTCGATCTACCCGTCGGCCGGACGGCAGGAGTGGACGACGTGCCGGGATGGAGCATTACCGGTTCTTCAAGACCTGCTGTTCCCAGCCCTGTTCCAGATGGATCAGGATTTCACTTGGCGGCTCGGGAAGTTGATGGGACTGCAGCTCGGCATCGTCGAGCGTTGCCGGTCCACGCGGCAGATCGGCAAAACGTTGCTGCCACTGTGGCGGCAATTTTTGCTGACTCAGCGCCGGAAAATCACCCCAGACCTCGGGCTTCGCTTTTTCCAGCTGTGCCTCGGGCGACAGCAAAAAGTCGGCGACCACCATCGCCGCCGCTTTGTCAGCCGCATTGTACGGAATCGCCACGAAATGGGTATTGGCAATCGTCCCCTCGTCAAAGACAAAGGTACGCACCGTGTCAGGGAACAACCCGTCGAGGATTTTACGCGACGCGTCCCCTTGATGATAGGAAAAAGAAAAGTCCAGCTCGCCGTCGGCAAACAACGTGTCCATCCGCACCGGCGACTCCGGATAGGTCGAACCACCCCGCCACAGTGCCGGCCGCAGCTCGCGAAGGACCCGATACGTTTTTTCGGCAGCCTGTTCCAGTTCGGTCTGGGGATAATCACCCTGCCAGCGATCGACCGAGCCGGCCACATGATAAAAGATGTGTCGGATGAAGACCGAGCCGGTGAAATCGGGCGGTGCCGGGTAACTGAAACGTCCCGGATGGGTCCGAATCCACTCGAGCAGTGCACCGACCGATCGCGGCGGTTCGGCGATGCGGGCCCGATCGTAGACCATCACCATCTGGGCACTGCCCCACGGCGACTCCATCCCTTCCACAGGTGTGCCAAAATCGTTTTTTACCGTCTGGTTGGTCCAATCGACATAACGCTGATTCGGCAGGACCGTGGCAAACGGACCGTAGAGTAGCCCATACCGCATGCAGGTGCGAAAATTCTCGCCGTTGATCCACATCAGATCGACGCTCCCACCGGCATCCTTGCCCGCCTGTTTCTCAACCACCAGTTTGCTGACCACCTCGGCAATATCGTTGACCGGCACCTGGCGCAGCGTGATATCGTAGCGCCGCTTCAACTCGTCGGCAAGGTATCCGTTCACATAAGCATTGACGGCTGGCGAACCGCCCCACATATACCAGTCTACCGTCTGGCCGCGGGATCCGTCGACCGCCTCGTCCCAAGACAGGACCTGACCGCTCACACCTTGCCCGGAAAACCCGGTAAAAGTGGTCATAACGAACAGGAAAACGATGAACTTCCTGCCAAACGACAGGTTTGTTGATCCTCGTCGGGGCATGGCATTTCTCCTGATATTATCGAGTAACTGTGCGGTTAAATCCTGGAAGAGCGAGGGTAGCGCGCCAGCGGCCTGGGTTCGCCGCTTTTTTCTGAGGGTAGTCGATTCAGGCATTGACTTCAATACATTATCACTATCCGGAAGCAAACGCACAAGCACATGCGACAATGACCAGATAAAAACGAAACGATTCGAAACGACCGGACCTTGCCGACACCGTTGCTCGTCACTATTTTCAAGGACCGGTTCATCAGCATTCACTGTGGTTCGATCTGATCCTTTTCCCTGATGAACCTGAACGAACGTGTCTCCCGAGAGCAACGAAAAGAAAATCAAAGGCCTCTTGTTCGGTGCTCGAGGTTGCACTTGCTTGACGGCTTGAAACCATACCGTGATGATAGTACGCGAATACGATGATCCATCTCCTTGAACAGCACCAGGTCCTGCCGGTGCCGGTCGAGACGGTCTGGCAGCTGATCCAGAACCCGGCCAACCTCGACTCCATAACACCGCCGGACCTGCAATTTTCCATCGTCTCACCGGTGCCGCAGATTATGTATGACGGGCTGATCATCGAGTACCGGCTGCGCGTGCCGTATTTTGGCAGCAATCCTGGGTAACCGAGATCAAGCATATCCGCCCCGTCTGCTCCTTTGTCGACGAGCAGCGGATCGGGCCGTATCGGTTCTGGCACCATTATCACGAAGTGCAGCCGGAAGGTGCGGCAACGAGAATGATCGACCGGGTCCACTACCAGCTCCCCTACGGACCGCTTGGCGAGCTGCTTCATCGACTCGTCGTTCGGAGGACACTGGAGAGGATCTTTGCCTTTCGTCGCCGGGAGTTGGACCGCCGCTTCCCGACATGACGAGGCGGTGCACAACAAACCATTATCGAGGAAACCTTGTGAAGATGCGCCTTGGTCTCTGCTGCCTGTTCAAAGATGAACCGGTCCGATTTCGCACGACTACCGCCACGGTGCTGGCCAGACTGGGGCACCCGGCGCAATTGCTCAAGCTCACCGAGATCTGCCGCAGCAACGCTGAAAACCTGCTGTTGGCCGTGCAGACCGCACAGCGTCTTGGTATCGGCGCCTTTCGTATCATGTCCCCGCTCTTTCCGAGAATGACCCACCCGCTTGTCGGTTATCGGTTGGATCAGCTGGCAGATGGTGAGACCATCGCTGAACTGCTCGCGGCAACTGGCAGCTATGCCCGGCGTCACGACATCCGCCTCAGTTTTCACCCAGACCAGTTTGTCGTACTGTCGTCGCCACGCCCGGAAGTAGTTGCCAATTCCATCCGGGAACTCGAATATCAGGCGTTTTTGGCTGAGGCAGTGGGTGCCGATGTGATCAACCTGCATGCCGGCGGCGTCTATGGTGACAAGAAGTCTGCTTTGCAACGTCTCCGCCATGTTATTGACGACCTGCCACAACCGGTCAGGAGCCGCCTGACCTTGGAGAATGATGATATCAGCTATAGCGTCAGCGACTTGCTGCCGGTCTGCGAAAATCTTTCTCTGCCGCTCGTCTACGACGTCCACCACCATCGCTGTCTTCCCGATGGATTATCCGTCGAAGAGGCGACCAGGCTGGCAGGCGAGACATGGCATCGGCTCGGTAGGGAGCAATATTGCCACCTGTCATCGCCCAAGGCCGGATGGACCGGGCGAGACCCCAAGCCGCACGCCGATTACATCGAGCCGGAGGATATTCCGTCCTGTTGGTTTGATCGAGCGATGACCGTGGATATCGAAGCAAAGGCCAAGGAACTGGCAATCCTGCGGTTGATCTCCGAGATCGACACTATTCGGCGGGACAAAAGCTAACCCACCTCACGCCAGTGGCGCTGACTTCACCGGTGCTGCGAGGGGCAACGACTACTGGCGTCGTTACCAGTTGTTTCCGGGCCACCCTCCTCGGTGCGAGCCGATCCAGTCCTGCACTTCGACTTGACAGCAGGATATGATGGCAGCATTGTGAAGACCGGGGAGGAAACGAGAAAGAGGGCAATAATGGATCTGTTTTTCAAGACAATAACCTGGGGCGGTTCGCTGATGGTCCTGTTGCCACTGGCACTGCTCTTGTCCCTACTGTTTTACGCCCGTGGCAGGATCGCTGATGCCGCTCTGCTGCTCGGCGGACTCCTCGGAGCGTCGCTGTTCGTGCATATTCTCAAGCGACTTTTTGCCAGAGCGAGACCGGAAGTTGAGAACCTTCTGGTGGCGATGCCCTCGGATTTTTCTTTCCCCAGCGCCCATACCGGCCAGGCCTTCGCCTTCTCGGTGGCCTGCGCCCTCGTGCTGTCACGCCAGAACGAACACACCGGGGCACTTGTCCTCTGGGGAATCCTGCTGCTCTTCGCCTTTTTGGTTGGCATCTCGAGAGTATACCTGCAGGTACATTATATCTCCGACGTGGTGGTCGGCGCCTTGCTCGGCGGCTGCTGGGTCCTGTTGCTCTCCCGCCTGCTCGGACTCTGGTTGCCGCGATCCTAGGTTTCCGGGCAACTCGGAAAAAGGAGAGAACATGCGAAATAAATTCCTCGGCACCGGTGAAGACGGCTATCACCCAATCAGGAAGATCAAGGTCGTCCTGTCCGGTCTCGCCTTTGCCGTCCGTTATGATTTCAGCGTCACCTACAAGCTTGTAGCTTCATTGGGCGTACTGCTGTTCTTCTCTTTTTTCCGGCAATGGATCGATTTCCTGCTGCTGCTCGCCGTCACGGCGATGATGCTACAGGCCGAATTGTTCAACAGTGCCATCGAGGCCGTCTGCGACTTCATAACCACCCGGGAAAGCCACAAGATCAAAGTAATCAAGGATATATCCGCAGCCGCAGCGGGTATCAGCATCCTGATCTGGGCGGTTGTCCTGGCCGTCGAGACGTATCGGGTCGCCCGACTGCTTTATTTTTGGGTCACACACTGAAAAATAAAGAAATCGCTCGACCCAAAACTAACCGCCATAGCGATGACGGAAAGGTATTCACGAAAAAAAGGGACTGTCCCCTTTGTTCGCGGTTACCCGGAGCTGTTGCTCTCATCCAGGACACGGCGTATCTTCTGCGACAGTTCGGCGATACTGAAAGGTTTCTGGATAAAGCCGTCGCAGCCCCGCTGCATGATTTCAATGGCATGACCGTTGATGGCATAGCCGCTGGAAAGCAGGACAGGCAAACGAGGGCACAGTTCCCTGAGCCGGTCGTAGGTTTGCCCCCCATCCATCCCCGGCATGATCATGTCCAGAATGACCAGATCGACAGCGTCGCATTGCTTGGCAACGACCGCCACAGCTTCGCTACCGCCGGTGGCGATGAGAACCCGGTACCCGAGTTTCTCCAGCATGGCGCTCGCTACCTCCCGAATCATCTCCTCGTCGTCCACCAGCAGGATCGTCTCGGTTCCGGTGATGATCTGATCGGTGCCAACCACTTGCGGTTTAGGCGTCTTGTCGGACACCGGGAGGTACACATTGAACGTCGCCCCGCGACCCGGCTCGCTATAGACGGTGATCGTCCCGCCATGGTTTTTGATAATACCGAACGCCGACGCCAACCCCAGGCCTGTGCCGCGGCCCTTCTCCTTGGTGGTAAAAAACGGGTCGAAGATACGTTGCCGGGTATCATCATCCATGCCGATACCCGTATCAGTAATTGAAACCTTGACATAGCGGCCCACTGCAATCCCGTGTGCCTGACTTAAGGATTTGTCCAGGCTGACCGAGGTGGCTTTCAGGTAGAGATCACCGCCTGCCGGCATGGCATGCATGGCGTTGATGAAGATGTTCAGAAGAACCTGTTCGATCTGCCGTCGGTCGACATCCACAATCAACGGAGACGCCCGGAGCTGATGATGAAGCCGAATCTCTTTATGGGTGCGGCCGAACATGGCCATAACATCGGAAGCCAGGTCGTTGATATCAACGGGGCTGATTTCATACTTACCGCCACGGGCGACACCCAGCAGTTGCGCGGTCAGGCCTTTGGCGCTGTTGACATAGTTCTCGATAGCCGCGACATGATCCTTGCACAGGTCAGGAATGCCGGGATTCATCCCCATCAGTGAAGCATGCCCCTGAATACCGGTCAGGAGGTTGTTGAAGTCGTGGGCGATACCGCCGGCAAGCGTGCCGATGGCCTCCATTTTCTGGGCCCGTTGGAAGGCTTCCTCCATCTTTTGATTTTCGGTTATATCGACAGCGATCTGGAGCCGAACCAGGCGGCCGTCAACCCATTCGATGGCACGATCATAATTCATGTACCATCTCTTGTTGATGGGGTTTTTTCCTTTCCAGGTCACGACCCCCACCGGTTGACCGTCGGCATCGAGCAGTTTGGTGTTGGTGCAGTCGGCGCAGGGCCCGGTGCCGCCGCGGAAGACCTGCCAGCAGATCTCGCCGGTCACGTCTCGCCCAAAGCTCGCGATCATGTTGTGATTCATGTAAAGGATCTCGTAGCTCTCCATATCGGCCACGTATATCGTGGCATCGATGCTTTCCATAACGGCCAGAAAGCGCTGGTGAGTGGCACGCAGCGCCTGCTCGGCCTTCACGCGGTCGGTAATGTCGGTATAGACGGCCACCACGCCTTTCAAGACTCCGTCCACGACGATGGGCGATCCGGCGGCGATCACATGCCGCGGCGTACCGTCCTTGTGGCGGCGGACCGTTTCAAAAGCCTCGACCCGCCGGCCGGATAGCACCTGGCTCGTCTTGGCACCCGCTTCGTCCTGGTGGGACTGGCCGGCCACCAGATCGTCCAGCTGTCGCCCAAAGGCTTCGGCGGGGGAATAGCCGAACATCTTCTCCGCACCGGGGTTCCAATCGATCACCCGGTGTTGGGCATCCATGGTGACAATGGCATCGGGGGCGTGATAGAGCACCGACTCAAGAAACGTTCGGCGCTCGCGGATCTCCTCCTGGGCCTGGCGAATCTCGGTGATGTCCCGGACATACTCGACCACGCGGGTCACGTCACCAGAGGCGTCGCGGATGGGAAAAACGCGGACCTCAAGGAGGCGCCCGTCTGCCGGGTTAACCATCTCCCGGCTGATACTGGTCCCACTGGCAAACACCGGCTGGGCGCTGCAATCTTCGCACGGGGCGTCCAGATGCTTGAAGCGGCCGTAGCAGGTGTTTTGCCGGCCCGACTCCGCCGGAGGCGGGATGTGATCATGCCCTCTGCTGTTGGTGTAGAGAATAGTAAAATCGCGGTCGATGACGATCAGCAGGTCGGGCACGGCATCCAGCACGCTTTGCAGCAGTTGGTGTGCCGCTTCACGCTCCTCCCCGATGCGTCGGCGTTCGGTCACGTCCGCCAGCGTGACGAGCGCCCGCTGGTCTTTCAAAAAGGTGCCGCGGAACTCGATTTCCTTGACGCCGCCCCCCTTGCAGACGACTTTGAATTCACGCACCGCGTTGACCGCACCGTGGGCCGCGGACCAGTCGGTCATCACCTGCCGGCGATAGTCCGGATCAGGGTAGGCCCTGGCAAACCAATCGTCCAACCCGCCGAGTTCTTCAGGGGTGTAGCCGGTCAACGTCCAAAATCCCCGGTTGGCCATCAGTAACTGACCATCAGCGCTCCAAACCGTAATCCCCAGTGCTATGTTGTCAAAGAGGCTGTCGAGAAGATCGTGCTGGCGCTGCAGATTTTCATGGGCTTCAATTTCCGCCGTGATATCGTGAGCAACGGCGTAGGTCACTCCATTTTCTGGTAATGGGTGGGAGGCCCAGGTCAGCCAACGGTAGCTGCCGTTTTTGCAGCGGTAGCGATTCCTGAAATTGATGACCTTCTCGCCCCGCTGCAGCCTCTCTGCCACGACTGCCTGTGTGGAAGCGATGTCCTCCGGGTGGATGAACGCGGAAAAGGGCTGGCCCAGCAACTCGGCCTCACTGTAGCCAAGGGTCGCCGTAAAGGCAGGATTAACCTTGAGGAAGGTTGCGGTTTGAATATCGGCGATGCAGAGCATGTCCAAGGACATGCTGAATATAGCCTGAAACTCCGCCTCGGCCTGGCGCAGTTCACTAATATCAACAAACCCACCCACCAGCCCGGCCACCCGTCCCTGCTCATCCCGGAAGACATCTTTATAGAAAATCACCGGGCGATTGATGCCGTGCCGATCCAGGACCTCAAACTCGTAGATTTGACGGATCTGATTCCGTATCAGTTCAAGGTCCTTTTGATGATAGACAGCGGCATGCTCACCGGGCCAGAGCTCCTGGACCGTCTTGCCGGACAGCTGCTCCGGAGTAAAGCCCATCAGTTCGGAAAAGGCCGGATTGCAGCCCAGATAGCGCCCCTGAACGTCCTTGTAGAATACCGCCGTGGGAATGGCCGCCAGCAGGGAATCGGTGAATTTCAAGTTCCTCTTGAGTTCAGCCTCCAGGCCGGCCAGGCGGTGATTTTCCGCCTCGAGTTCCCGGACACGCTCCTGCAGGGCTTCATAGGTGGGTTTGTCCGTCATAGAAGAGACCTCTTCCGCTGCGTGTAACGCTCGCTGTACTTTCGACTCCAGAACCCGCAAAACCGTCCTTTTACTATACCTGCAGTGTAGCAAATCGATCACTTCTTCTCCAATTAATCCGGACAAACTCAACGAGGTGCCACAGTTTTATCTTTGACCGCCGTTGTCGGCGATCTCGCCGGTGATCGACGATGTTCCGAATGGCCGGTTGGTTTTGAAAGTNNTAAAACCAGTCCCGCCGATTTTCAGATAACGCTCTCTTCCCTGACTGGCGAAGGGCTACCCACTTTGAAGATGGCTCCAGGGACCCGGGCAACAAACCGAGGGGATGGGCCGGTCGACTCGCACTGTTGTTTTGCCCGTTAATCTTGACTATTGATGACCAGGGGGCCGGAAACAACCAGGTTGCGCCCATCTTTCTTGGCGCTGCTGTACAGATAGGTGTCGGCGCTTTGCAGGAGGGTCTCATGTGAGATTGTGTCGATGCTCTCCCAGGAATCAATGCCGGTTATCCCAAAACTTGCGGTTATGGATACCTGCTCCCCGGCACAGGTAAACGAAATATTGGCTATGGCCTGCCGTAATCGTTCAGCGACACACGCACCTCCCGCACGGCTGGTCAGGGGCATGACCACCAGGAACTCTTCCCCTCCGTAGCGAGCCAGCCAGTCGACTCCGTCACGAACCAAATGCTGGATCGTGGCAACAACCTGCTGGAGGACTGCGTCCCCGGATTGATGGCCGTAGGTATCATTGATTTTCTTGAAGTGATCGAGATCAAAGAGCAGGATCGACAGCGGATTGTTATAGCGTCGTGCTCGTTTGATCTCACGGGGAAGATTGCTGTTGATACCGCCCCGGTTGAAACAGCCGGTCAATGCGTCGGTTATGGAAATCTTCTGGATTTTTTCAATGGCTTTTTCCAGCTCTGCCGTTCGTTGGTTGACCAGCTCCTCCAGCTTATCTTTATAGGCGGTAAGCTCTTCCTTGGACTGTTCGAGCGAGACCAGCATGGTCTGGTATCTGAGGTGCTGGTAGGCCTGGTTGGAAATCTGGTTGGCCATGAGCCAGAGAAAATCCAGTTTGTCTCGGAATTCCTTCTCGGAGATTTTCTCCATGCTGTCAAAAGCGGCCAGTAGCTGCCGTTTGTCGGCACCGATTTCTTCCGCGTAGGCGGCAACCCGCAAGGCATCGACCGTGCCGATACAGTTTTGCCCGATCAACCAGTTGGCCAGATGGACCCCGTCGATGACAATGGGGGCGGCGGCGTCCATAAAGCCGATGCTGTGGCAAAAATGACAGGCCGGCTGTTTTCCCTGCAACGACAGCTCGCCGAGAATCCTGCCGGAACGGGCACAATTGGTGGCATTGCCTTTCTCAGTTTGCCTGACCAGTGCGTAGACCGCGCTGTAATTGCTGAATCTGGTGATCGGCGAGCCGTCGAGATTGATGATGGTCGAAGCGACCCGGTTGGCCTTGGCAAAAGAGTCCTGGAGATTTTGCAGATCATCGATGCTGATAATGTCCGCCAGCGAATAGTTACCCCGCCGCAGATAACTCTCGGCAGGCGCAGTAACCATCCATTTTCCTGAATGGGGAGGTGGTGGCATGATCATCTGCTCCAGGGTTTTGGCTGGCACCGGACAAAACTGCGCTGCTGTGACGCTGACCTCTATCCGCTGGTTGTCCACCGGTTAGCCGGAAAGCAATCCGATCAGAATAGGTCTAAAGGATATCATAATCGGAGGAAAAGCAAAACAAGGCGTCAAACATGCTTTCGTTCCGTAATGTCACTGCTGAGGGCCATGCAATACTGACAGCCTTCAAACTCGATCAGGGTCGCGGTCACTGCAATTGGAAAGATGGTGCCGGGATTCAAGACCTCCACGAGCCGAAGAGAAGCGTGACCGGATTGAGTAGTTTTTCATTGCACCCTGAGAGAATAGACATGATAGATGCCGTTAATAGTGGCAATCGTATCACGGATGAATTTAGGCATCGCTTCAGCTGAGAAATCGCTCTCTTTGAGATCCTTATTCTCTCTTTTCAGCGCCATGATCAGCGCCTCTTCGGGAGACTTGGATATTGGCAGCACGACATTGCCTCTCAGATCTTCAGCAGGGGGGCGGGAGGGATGATCCGGAAGGGATTGAAATACCGGAAGAGACACCAAGATGAGACTCCAGAGATACATCTTGTTTCTCTATCCGCTGAGCTTATAGTGTCCTCATCTGGCCTTGATGATAGAGACCGATTTCCGAAACGTCCAGCATGGATCAGCTTCGTGTCGTCTTTCACGGTTATTGTAGCACCAGTATTATTACCGGCCCGGAGAGAGGCGGCTGCTCGTGCAAACGGGTGAAGATGTGCGAAAGAAATCGGCGGCTCCAGCGAGCGATGAAAGAAAATCTGCCCGGTCAAGCCGTGGCGCTGATGCTGGCAAATCCGGGGGAATCTGACCTCTTCCGATCGGGCCGACAGGGGTTTTACCTCGACAACTTAATCTGAGAGGAGACAAGAACCATGAGCAAGGTATTGATCGTTTTTTACAGCATGTATGGACACATTTACAAGATGGCCGAGGCCGCTGCCGAAGGAGTCGGTGAAGTGACCGGGTGCTCGGCGATCATCAAACGTGTACCGGAAACATTGCCCAGCGAGGTGTTGGAAGCCATGGGCGCCGTAGAAGCACAACAGAAACTGGCCGATATCCCGATAGCCACGGTGAACGATCTGGCGGATGCCGATGCGATTATATTCGGCACACCGACTCGTTTTGGTAACATGTGCGGGCAAATGCGCCAGTACCTGGATGGGACCGGTCAGCTCTGGCAGAAAGGAGCACTTGTCGGGAAGGTCGGCAGTGTCTTTACCAGTTCGGCTACGCAACATGGCGGCCAGGAATCCACTATCCTCAGTTTTCACATCACCTTGCTTCACCAGGGCATGGTTGTAGTCGGCCTGCCGTATTCCTTTGCCGGGCAGATGGGTATTACCGAGATAACCGGCTGTTCACCCTACGGTGCTTCAACCATCGCCGGTGGCCAAGGGGAACGGATGCCAAGTGAAAATGAACTGGCCGGCGCCCGCTATCAGGGGGCCCATGTGGCACGCATCGCCTCGAAGCTGAAAGGTTAAAAACCTCGGGCGGTTCAACTCGACGCCGCGGTGATCCCGCTTGTCAATCGGCACCGGAGTGTGCCGATTGACTCTGCTGCTCATCTCTTAGCAAATCGGGGACAGACCACGTTTTANNTAAAACGTGGTCTGTCCCCGATTTTCCACGATTTTCCCATCGCCCTGCTGGCTCAGCCGCGGTTCCGTATCGGTCAGGCCCTGGCCAGCGCTTGCTGCAGCACGCGGGCGGTGTGGACGACGCGGCGGGAGGTGCCGTGTTCTATCTGGTGCCGGCATGACGAGCCGTCGGCGACGATGATCGTGGTTTCCGGTTCTTTGCGGACGGCGGGAAAGAGCGACAGCTCACCCATCTGCATCGAAATATCGTAGGTGTCGACGCCGTAACCGAAGACGCCGGCCATGCCGCAGCAGCCGGAATCGACAAACTCTACCTCGAGGCCGGGAATCATGTTCAAGGTGGAAGCAAGACCGCCCACAGTATTGAAGGCCTTCTGGTGACAATGACTGTGCACCAGGGCCCGTTTCTTGAGCGGGGCCAGATTGAGTTGGAGTTCTCTGGTGGCGCAGAATTCTTCGAACAGCAAGGCCTGTCGAGCCACAGCCGTGGATTTTTCACCCGGCAGCAACGAAGGGACTTCATCGCGCAGGCAGAGCAGGCAGCTGGGCTCCAGACCGACGATGGGTACGCCGCGCTCGGCGTAGGGATAAAAGGTGTCGAGGAGCCGGCTCGCCTCGGATCGGGCCTGCTCGATCTTGCCGACGGTGAGGAAGGTGCGGCCGCAGCAGACGGGGCGGCCCGGCTCGGTTGCGGCCCGCGGTGAGAGTATCCGGTAGCCGGCCGCCAGCAGCACCTCGCGCGCCGCCTGCAGGTTCTCCGACTCGAAATAGGTGTTGAATGTATCACCGAAGAGGATCACCTCAGGGGCGCTGTCCGGACCATAGGAAGCGGCCGGCCGGTAGATATCCCGGCGCCAGCGGGGCAGCGGCCGGCGGCTGGTAAAACCGTCGATGCGCTCCATGAGGCGGGCCAGAACGGGCACGATGTTGCGGCTGTTGCCCAGCCAGGGCAGTTTCGCGAGCAGCGGCGCATAACGCGGCATCCAGGCGATCAGGTGGTCGTGCAGGGTGAAGCCGGTCTTGCGCTTGCGGGCGGCGGTGACCTCGATCTTCATCTTGGCCATGTCGATGCCGGTGGGGCATTCCCGTTTGCACGCCTTGCAGGATACGCAGAGTTTCAGAGTCTCGGCCATCTCCGCCGAGGTCAGCGCATCGTCGCCCAACTGACCGGAGATGGCCAGCCGCAGGGAGTTGGCGCGGCCGCGGGTGGTGTCTCGCTCGTTTCTCGTCACCCGGTAGGAGGGGCACATGGCGCCATCCAGCATCTTGCGGCAGGCCCCGTTATTATTGCACATCTCCACCGCACCCTGAAAACCGCCGGCGGCGCCGGGCCAAGACGACCAGTCGAACACCGTCGGGAAATCGGCGACCCGGTAGCCGGGAGCGTAGCGAAAGAGTCGGGCATCGTCCATGGTGGGCGGATCGACGATCCGGCCCGGATTAAAGAGCCGGTGTGGGTCGAAGTGGTGTTTGACCTCACCAAAAGCGGCGACCATCCTCGGGCCGAACATCTGTTCGTGGAATTCGCTGCGGACGATGCCGTCACCATGCTCGCCGGAGTGGGAGCCTTTATACTCCCGCACCATGGCAAAGGCCTCCTCGGCGATGGCCCGCATCGCCCGGACGTCCTGGTCGAGGCGCAGGTTGAGAACCGGACGGACATGGAGGCAGCCCACCGAGGCGTGGGCATACCAGGTTCCCCGGGTTTTGTAGCGTTCAAAGAGATCGGTGAGCCGGGCGGTGAACTCGGCCAGATCCTCCAGGGCGACAGCACAATCCTCGACAAAGGAGATCGGCTTGCGCTCGTCCTTCATCGACATCATGATGTTCAATCCGGCCTTGCGCACCTCGAAGATCGACCGTTGCAGTGCCGGTTCGAGGGCCTCGACCACGCCGCCGGGACCGGTACTACCGTTGTTCCAGGAAAAGCCGAGATCGCTCATCACATCGGTCAGGCCGGCCAGACGGCGCAGGTTCTCCTGCTGATCTTCTTCGGCGAATTCAACGAGCAGCAGTGCTTCCGGTTCACCACGAACGACATTTTCGATGATCTGAAGGTACAGCGGAATCTCGCGGGCCAACTCCATCATCGTCCGGTCGATCAGCTCGACCGCCGTGGGATCCAGCTTCACCAAGTGCTGGGCCGCGTCCATCGCCGCATAAAAGGTCGGGAAATGACAGACGCCGAGCACTTTGTTCTTCGGCAGCGGCGAGAGCTTGAGTTCAAGGTAGCGGAAAAACGCCAGCGTTCCTTCTGAGCCGACCAACAGGTGAGAGAGGTTGATCGGCTCCCGGTCGGGCAGCAGCGCATCGATATTGTAGCCGCCGACCCGGCGGAGCACCGTGGGAAAGCGGCTGACGATCTCGGCTGCTTCCCGCTGTCCCAGGGCACGCAGGGCGCCGATCAGGGCGTCGTCTTGATCCGTACTGTCTTCACCCGGCCGGACCAGCCGGCCGAAGGTGCGCTCGCTGCCGTCGGCCAGCGTGGCGGCGACGGAGTGGACGTTTTCGCGCATCAGCCCGTAGCGGATCGAGCGGCTGCCCGCCGAATTGTTGCCGGCCATGCCGCCGATGGTGGCCCGCGAAGAAGTGGACACGTCGACCGGGAACCAGAGGCCGTGCGGACGCAGCAGCGCGTTGAGCTCGTCGAGCACGATGCCCGGCTCGACAGTGCAACGGCGGCCCTGGACATCGATACTGATCAACTTGTTGAGGTATTTTGAATCATCGATGACCAGGGCCTCGTTGACCGTCTGCCCGCATTGCGACGAGCCGCCGCCGCGCGGCAGGACGGGAACTCCGTGGACAGCGGCTAGATCGAGGGCGGCGCGCACGTCGTCCATGGTCTTCGGCACCACCACGCCGACCGGCATCACCTGGTAGTGCGAGGCATCGGTGGCATAGCGCCCCCGGCTGAAGGCGTCGAACAGGACCTCGCCGGTTATGGCGCTGCTCAGTTTTCTTTCAAGATCAGATGACGCCTCACTCATTGTACTTCCTCCCGGGACGCAGCTTCGGCCATCAGTCGATGGATCTCCAGCGGCTCTCCCTTGCCTGGGTCGCGCTGCAGCGTCAGTGCCTGTTCCGGGCAGGCGCTGACGCAGACACCGCAGCCCATACATCGTTGCAGATCGATCAGCGGCTTTTCATCAAAGGTGATTGCGGCGAATTGGCAGACGTCACCACACTGTCCGCAGCCGATGCACTGCGTTTCGGCAAATCGTACGCTATAACCCGACGGCGCCAGCATCGGCGTTCCATGGCGCTGCGCCTGCATTGCACCACAACAGCAGCTGCAGCAATTGCAGATGGCATAGAAACGGTCAAGCATGGCGTCCTTGAAAAAGGCGTGGGCTACGTGACCGCGCCGGTTTTCCGCCTCCAGGATGGCCACCGCCTCACCACTGTCGATCCGCCGCGCCTTGTTCGGGTGGTGATCGACGATAAAGCCGACAAATGGTTCGCCGACCACCAGGCAGACCTCGAGCGGCAGACACGGTTGCCGGCGGGCCGAACGACAGGGGCACTGCAGCACGGCAAGATGATCGGGGTTTTCCAGGATAATGTCGCGGGCCCGTTGATAGGGCACCACCTTCTCCAGGTTCGGCAGGCTGAGCGGTCGATTGAGGGTGACCAGTTTGCGGGCCGCGTCAAGGGTGACGACCTTGCCATGATAGGTGTCGGCAAAACCGATTGTACCCGGCGGTCTGGCTGCCGGCGGGGTGTCGCGCCGTTTTTTGCGCAGCCGCCGCAGCAGCCGGAACAGCGGCCGGGCGGCCTTGACCAGGCGGTGCTCGCCGGTGCCGATGGCGATATACTGATAGAGCCAGCGCCCGTAGACATACCCGTGCAGCCGGACCCCCCAGCCGTAACGGTCGAGGTTGGCGAATTCACGGAACAGACGGCGCGTCGATGGTTTGATGAACATCGGTTTTCTCAGATGCTAGGGCTGCCCGGCCCCGATCAGCCGACCAAGGCAAGGACCCGCTGCCGGCAGTTCTGGACGATATCGTTACAGACCGAGCCGAGATAGAGCTGGGCCATTCGCGATCGATCGCGCTTGCCGATAAAGATCATGGTCGCGTCACAATCGAGTGCTTCCTCGACGAGGACGGTTCCCGGCTGCCCGAAATGGATGACCATGGTGATCTTTTCCGGATCGACTCCCGCCTCTACCAGCGTCGTGCTTGCTCGTTCCAGGGCCCGTTGGCCGCTCAGGCTGGTCTGACTGCACGGCGCTCCGTCCTCGTTGTAATAACAGGATTGATCGAGGACATGGACCAGGATCACCCGCTCGATCTGCTCATTTACCCGGGACAACAGCAGTGCCGCTTCGGCCACCGCTTTCTCGCTGGCCGGCGCATCGTCGACACCGATCAGCGTTCGAGCGAACGGCGATTCCTCGGGCGAGCGCGGTGTGCCGTCGACCAGATAGATCGTCGCCCCGGCATGCCGGTGAAGCAGCGAGGCGGTGACGCTGCCGGTCAACCAGCCGGTCCCGGCCGGTATTCGGCGCCGGCTCATGATCAGGGTCGAGTAGCCATGCTCGGCACAGAGTGAGCCGATCACCTTGGCCGGATCGCCGTCGCGCAGTAATTGAGCGGGTTTGCGGCCCGCCGACTCCTGCTGGATCATCCGGGCGCAGGTTGCCAGCAGCGGCTCCGCCGTCTCGGCCAGGTAGTCGGCACGCAACCGCTGCAGTTCCTCCGTCGATAGCGTTTCTCCGGCTGTCAGGTCGACGGACTTGAACCGTTTCCCGAGAAAAGAGCCGGCCACCACGTGTACCAAGTCAACCCGGTCGGCTCCAATTTCCATGGTCCGTATCAACAGGCCGGCCAGCGGCGCCGCCCGTTCAAAGGTCTCCATCGTCCCGGCCGGCAGGAGCAGACGGCTCAATGGCGGTAATTGGGTCGTCATCAGGTCATCTCCTCTTGGGTTAATCCCGCCATCATCTGTGGGATACGTTCCACCATGTCCCGATCATCTCCGGTAAACGTCGCGACGATCCGGCCACCGAACATCACAGCCAGTCGGTCGGAAAGGGCCAGGGCTTCGTTCAGATCACCGGTCACCAACAGGATTCCGGCCTGTTCCCGGGCCTTGAGCAACAGGTTCCAGACATCCTCGGCGGCGGCGATATCGAGCCCCTGGGTCGGCTGCTCGGCGACAATCAAACGCGGTTTCCGATGAAACTCACGGGCCAGCACCAGCTTCTGCAGGTTACCACCGGACAATTGCCAGGCCAGATTGTTCAGATCCGGCGGCCTGATATCAAACTCCTCGACGAGCCGCTGCGCCTTGAGGCCTGCCTCACCGCGCGGCAACCAGGGGCCGACGGTAAAACCGGAACGGGTGGTGAGCAGGAAATTATCGAGCAGGTCAAGGCCCCGGCATGTGGCCAGTCCCTGCCGTTCTTCCGGGATATAACTGAGCGATTTGTCCCAGCGGTGGTGACTGAAAAAGCGCTCCCACTCGAGACCGAGCAAGGTGATGGTACCGGATCGTGGCCGGCGCAGACCGCAAATTGCCTGGACCAGCGGCTTCTGACCATTACCGGCAACGCCGATCAACCCAAGGATCTCTCCCTGGCGCACCTCCAAATCGATATCGTGCAGGAAATCATCCTGCAGGTTCTCCACGGTGAGCACCAGCTGGCGCGGCTCGACCGGCTGGCGCTCCACCTGCAGCAACACTTCACGGCCGACCATCCGCTCCGCCAGTTCGGCCGTTGAGCCGACCCGGTCGGCGGGCATGATATCGATCACCTCGCCCCGTTTGAGAATGGCGATATCGTCGGCAATGGCCATCACCTCCTCGAGCTTGTGACTGATGAAGACGATGGCCTTGCCGGCCGCCCGCATGCGCCGCATCGTCGCGAAAAGGTTATACGCCTCGTGAGGCGTCAGTACGGCGGTCGGTTCGTCGAAGATCAGAATCGAGCTTTGTCGCAGCAGCAACTTGAGGATCTCGACCTGCTGCTTTTCTCCCATGGACAGATCTGAGATCAGCGCTTCGGGACGGACCTGCATGCCATAAGACTCGGCCAGCTCGTTGACCACGCGGGTCATTTCCCGGGACTTCAGCCAGGCAGTCGGCGACTGGCCGAGATAGACGTTCTCGGCTACCGTCATCGCCTCCACCAGCTTGAAATGCTGATAGACCATGCCGATGCCGGCAGCGATCGCCTGCTCGGTGGAGGTAAAGATCACCGGCTTGCCGTGGTGATAGATGACACCCCGGTCGGGCTGCAGCTGCCCTGCCAGAATCGACATCAGCGTCGATTTGCCGGCGCCGTTCTCCCCGAGCAGGGCCAATACCCGGCCGCGATGCAGCTCGAGACTGATATCGTGGTTGGCCCGCACCGAACCGAAGAACTTGCTGAGCCCCTCCAGCCTGATCACCGGTGTTTCCGTCATCTCGCCGGCCTACCGCCCCTGTCCGGCCAGCGGCTGGACGAATGTGGATTCGGCATCCCACGGGAACAGGATCCAGGTGTCCTGGCTGACTTCGGTGACGAACGTATCGACCAGTGGCCGACCGGCCGGTTTTGCGTAAATTGTCGCGAAATGTGCCTTGGGCACCATTTCCTTGACGAGTTTGGCGGTGCGGCCGGTATCGACCAGGTCATCGATCAGCAGCCAGCCCTCACCGTCACCATCAACTCCCTTGAGAATCTCAGCTTCGCCCTTTTTGTCTTGCCAGTCGTAGCTGGAGATGCAAATGGTCTCGACCAGGTGGATGTCCAGCTCCCGGGCAATCACCGCGGCCGGCACCAGCCCGCCCCGAGTAATGGCGATCAGCCCTTTGAAATAGTGGAGGTCGAGCAGCCGCCAGGCCAGCGCCCGGGAATCACGGTGCAATTGCTCCCAGGAAATCGGATAGGTCCTGCGGTAATCGGAGTTCGGTTTCATGATTAATCCTCTTGTCGTGCACGATTCATTGGAGCCGTTTGCAAAACAATCTTTTCGCCCAAACTCTGCGTTATGCTCAAAATTTTATCCTCGGAATATCATGCGCATATGCCTGCGGTAAAATTTTTCGCATGCCTTGATTTTGAACGAAAATCTAAGTTTTGCAAAAGGCTCATTGGTTCAATCCGTCTGCCTGGAACCGGATCAATCGACCGGTTCGATATTACGCCCCAAGGCGGCCGGCTCATCGGTACCTCCCCGGCGCCACGAAGCCAGGACCAACACACCGATGGTCAGGGCGTAGGGCAGCATCAGCAGCAGGGATGACGGGATCTGGGTCCCGGAAGCCTGCAAGCGCAATTGCAGCGCCATGACACCGCCGAAAAGATAGGCGCCAAAGATTGCCCGACTCGGCCGCCAGAATGCAAAAATGACCAGCGCGACAGCGATCCAGCCGCGTCCGCCGGTCAAATTATTGGTCCACAAATGGGTATAGGCGAGCGACAAATAGGCACCGCCCAAACCGATGAAAAACCCGCCGACCAGCACGCCGACAAACCGGCAAGCCATCACATTGACCCCGGCGGCAATCGCCGCCGCCGGATTCTCGCCGGCGGCACGCAGGCTGAGACCGTATTTGGTCTGGTAGAGAAACAGCCACATCAGCGGTGGAATCAGGTAGGTGAGGTAGACGAGCAGATCCTGGCGGAAGAAAATCGGCCCGAGTATCGGGATCTGGGACAACAGCGGAATCGGCAGCGGATCGAAACCCGGCGCCGTCTGACCGACATAGGCCGCGCCGATATAATTGGCAAAACCGACGCCGAGAATGGTCAGCGCCAGCCCGGACACCACCTGGTTGCCCTGGAAAATAATACATACGATACCATGCAGCGAAGCGACAACTGCACCAGCAAGCCCGGCGGCAAAGAATGCCACAGCCGGATTGCCGGTAATCTTGGCGACGAGAAAACCGCTCAGCGCACCGACGATCATGATTCCTTCGACACCGAGATTGAGGATGCCGGTACGTTCCGTAAAGATTTCCCCGAGCGTCGCAAAGAGGATCGGAGTGCCGGACTGTACGGCGGCGGCCAGCAACGGAATCAGGATCTCGTAGTTCACGGCAGCCTCCGCTTGAAGGCAAACCGATACCGGGTGAACAGCCCGCCGGCCAGAACGGTCAGCAGGATCAACCCCTCGATCATGCCGCCGAAGGCGGCCGGAACCTGCAGGTCGAGCTGCAATCCTTCCACCCCGACCCGCAGTCCGGCCAGCAAAAAGGCGGCCACCCCGATGGCCAGCGGGTTGAGACGAGCCAGCCAGGCGACGACAATGGCTGTGTAGCCATAACCGGCCATGATGCTCGGCTGCAACCGGTTGATCGTCGACGATGCCTCGAGAAAACCGGCCCAACCGGCCAGGGCGCCGCTCAGCGCCATCACCAGCATGACCAGCCGGTCATACGGGATGCCGGCATAACGCGCCGCCCGGACGTTGTCGCCGCCGACCTTGATTTCATAACCAAGCCGGGTGAAGCGCATAAATGCCCAGACGGCAACGCCGAGCAGCAGGCAATGGGTCAGCCCCCAGCTGAAACTGGTGGAGCCGATCCGACCGATGATGGCTTGGTCTGAAAAGACCGGAGTCATCGGAAAGCCGAAACTCGCCGGATCTTTCCAGACACCATAGACCAAGTAATCGAGAAAGAGGATGGCGATATAGTTCATCATCAGCGTGGCGATGATCTCGTTGGTCCTGAGCCGCTGCCTCAGAAAACCGGGAATAAAGCCCCAGCACCCGCCGGCGGCCATCGCCGCGGCTATCATGCCCGGCAGCAGCAGCCAGGCCGGGGCACCGGGAAAGGACAGGGCGATCCAGGTGGCACCGACCGCGCCCATCGCGTATTGTCCCTCGGCACCGATGTTCCAGACCTGCAGCCGGAAGGCGACGGCCACCCCGAGCGAACAGAGGAATATCGGCGTTGCCTTGATCAGTGCATCTTCCAGCGCCCAGCGGGATCCGAACGCCCCCTGAAAGAGCGTGACGATACCATGCACGGGCGGCGTTCCGCCGATGGCCAGGATAGCTCCGCCGAGAAGCACGGAGAGCGCCACCGCCGCGATTAAAACAAAACAGGAGCCCCAACCAAGGGGCTCCTGTCGTTTGACGATCCGTATCAGGGCCATGTATCGACGCCGACCTGGATCCGGGCCGGCTCCGAACGGGATGCCGGCCGAATCTCGCTATGATTATTCAGTAGTACCGATGACTCCCTGCACAAACCAGGTCATGCCGAGCAGTTCTTCATCAGTCATGGCCGTTCCGGCAGCAACTTTTTCCGCACCGCTCTGATCGTTGATCGGACCGGTAAAGACTTCTTCGCCACCGATGATCGCCGCCTTCTTGGCCATTACCTGGTCACGAACCTCCTGCGGCACGACATCACTGATCGGCGACAAGTCGACGATCCCTTCGGCGAGGCCCGGCCAGACCGAAGCCGACTGCCAGCTACCGTCCATGACCTGCTTGACGGTCTCGACATAAAACGGCCCCCAGTTCCAAATCGGGGCGGTCAGGTGGGCCTTCGGGGCAAACTGAGTCATATCGCTGTTATAGCCGACGGAATAAACACCTTTTTCCTGGGCTGCTTCCTGCGGTCCGGGAGAGTCCTGATGCTGGGCAATAACATCGGCACCGACGTCGAGCAGCGATTTGGCCGCCTCTTTCTCGGTGGCCGGATCGTACCAGGTCTTGGTCCAGACGACTCGGACGGTGGCTTCCGGGTTTACGGCCCGGGCGCCGAGAGCGAAAGCGTTGATGCCTCTGATGACCTCCGGAATCGGGAATGCGGCAACGTAGCCGAGCGTGTTTGATTTGCTCATGGCGCCGGCCACCATGCCGGACAGATAGCGGGCCTGGTACATGCGGCCGAAATAGGTGCCCATATTGTCGTGGGTCTTGAAGCCGGAACAGTGCATGAACACGGTGTCCGGAAACTGCTTGGCGACCTTGAGCATCGGGTCCATATAACCGAAGCTGGTGGCAAAGATCAGATCGTATCCCTTCCGCGCCATGTTCAACATGACCCGTTCGGAATCAGGCCCCTCGGCAACCGCTTCGACAAACGACGTGGTCACCCCGTCAATCTCTTCGATGACCACCCGGCCCTTGTCGTGGGCAAAAGACCATCCGGCATCGCCAACCGGCGAGACATAGACAAATCCGACCTGCAGCTCTTTGGCCGCGGCCGACGAAAAACAGAGTCCCACCGCCAATAACACGGCAGCGCACAATCCGACAAAACGCATGATTTTCCTCCAGATCAAAAATGAATAGGTATAGAAATTGACAGAAACGACGCAGAAAACCGTTAGAGAACCTGTTTCAGAAAAAGTTGGGTCCGTTCTTCGCGCGGGGCGGTGAAAAAGTGTTCCGGCGTCCCCTCTTCGACGATCTTTCCCATATCCATAAACAACACCCGATCAGCGACTTCGCGGGCAAAACCCATTTCGTGGGTGACGACCATCATCGTCATGCCCTCGCGGGCCAGCTGTTTCATAACATCGAGCACCTCGCCGACCATCTCCGGATCCAGAGCCGAGGTCGGTTCATCGAACAACATCACTTTCGGGTCCATCGCCAGGGCCCGGGCGATAGCCACCCGCTGCTGNNTGCTGCTGACCACCGGAAAGCCGGGACGGATATTCACTTTCCTTCTCGGCAATACCGACCTTGCGCAGCAGCATTCGGGCCTTTTCGTCGGCCGCCGATTTTTTTCGCTTGCGCACCTTGCGTTGGGCCAGGGTCAGGTTTTCCAGAACCGTGCGATGCGGAAAGAGGTTGAATTGCTGGAAGACCATGCCGACTTCCGCCCGAATCTTGTTGATATTGGTCTTGCGGTCGGCAATATCGACACCGTCGATATAGACATGCCCGGAGTCAAAGCTCTCCAGGCCATTGACGCAGCGGATAAACGTTGATTTGCCTGAACCGGACGGACCGATAACGACTACCACTTCACCCTTGTCGACGGTGGTGGTAACCCCGTCGACCGCCCGTACTTCGGCACCGCGCCCGGTAAAGATCTTGACGACGTTCTCCGTTCTAATCACTGATTGCGAGCCTCCGTTCCAGGTAAAAGACGAATTGAGAGAGCAGCGAGGTGACAATCAGGTACATGGCCGCGACCACGAGCCAGATCTCAAACGTGGCAAAGGTGCTGGTGATGATTTCCCGACCCGACTTGGTCAGGTCGGTAATGGCGATAACCGAAACGAGCGAGGAATCCTTGATCAGGCTGATGAATTGCCCGGAGAGCGGCGGCAGTATCCGTTTCAAGGCCTGGGGCAGGATGATCTCGGTCATCGCCTGGGGCAAGCTCATGCCGAGCGAACGTGCCGCTTCCATCTGACCCTTCGGGATCGACTGGATTCCGGCCCGGACGATCTCGGCCACGTAGGCCCCGGCGAACAAGGCAAGCGCACCGATACCGGCGACATTACGATCCAGATTAAAGACGGTACCGATAAAGAAATAGGCGATAAAGATCTGGACGAGCAGGGGCGTACCGCGGATGATCTCGACATAGATCGCGGCCAGCATGGAGACGGTATAATTCCGGGAGATCTTCATCAACCCGGCAATAAGACCGATGGCCAAACCGAGCACGCTCGCGGCGGCGGAAATCCACATGGTCGTCACGAGGCCGGTAAGCAGCGGACCCAGGCGCCAGGTAGCTACATAGCCGACGGTATCGCCGACAAACAGCTCTTCACCCTGCTCCACCTTGATCGTATCAGCGTCAACCTCGAGCACCTGACGGCTGCCGTCTACCAGGTTGACCGTGACTTTGGCCGTATCACCGGCCGGTGTGACCTTCTCGACGATTCCGTCGTCGGAAATTTTGATCGGGTCTTCCGCCTTGTACAGAAAATACTGCGGCACCCGATACCAGCGCCACTCATAATCGATACGCTTGACCGACCCATAGATGCCGGCAGCCACCACGATCAGGATGACTGCCAGCAGGAGTTGCCAGGGCCAGAGTTTCTGTGCGACCTTCACGGACTATGGCCCGATCGCTTACTGGATTTCTTTCTGCCAGGATCCGTCGACAAACCACTTGTCGTAGATCTTTTCGTAGGTACCGTCGTTTTTGACCTGGAACAGGAAATTGTTGAGCCAGTTCAGAAAATCATGGTCACCTTTGCGGATTGCCCAGGCCAGCGGCTCATAAGTGAACGGGGTATCGAGGTGAATCATGTTGCCCTCGCCGCGCTGTCCGAAGGCGATGGCGTTGTAGGGCAAATCATAGATGAATGCGTCGATCTTACCGTTCATCAACTCGAGGACGCCTTCCTGTTCGGTTTCATAGGAGATGTAGTTGGCGTTGCCGAGCACGCGCTTGGCTGCCTGCTCGCCGGTGGTGCCGAGTTTGGAGCCGATGGTATATTTCGGGTCGTTCAGATCGGCATACGAGGTAATGGTCCCCTCATGCTTTTTCGCCACCAGAGCGGTCTGACCGATGATGATATAGGGCTCCGCGAAGTTGATGCTCATATTGCGCTGCTGGGTCAGGGTCATACCGGACATGATGATGTCGAACTTATCGGTCAGCAACGCCGGGATGATGCCGTCCCAGGCGGTGGAGACAAGCTCCAGCTCCACGTCCATGGCCTTGGCCATACGTTTGGCCATATCGACGTCAAAACCGATTATCTCACCCTTCTGGTTGGTCAGCTCGAACGGCATGTAGCCCGGCTCCATACCGACCCGCAGCGTTCCACGTTTCTGGATTTCCTCGAGGGCGCCGGCGAAAGCTGTTGCAGCGCAGAGGGTCATTGCCAGGACCAGCGCAATCATCATTCGTTTCATCATGGTCTCTCCTTTTATCTGATCGGTTGCATAAAAACAGGCAGTCCCCCAACAGGCAGACCGCCTCTCTCACCATCGCGACACTTCCTGTCAATAGGACTTTCCCTCGTCGAGCAACTCTTCGATATTCATCCGGGTCTGCTTGCACTCCGGGCATATCGGCAGATCTTCATCATTGGCAAGCGGCAGGTAGACGATCATTCGATGACGACATTTCGGGCAGACAAGTTGTACCGGTTCATGTTTTCCGCGCATTACGGCTTCCTCGTCGTTATGCCGGCAAAAACACGGCGGTCAGTATATCATTCCTGCATCTGTTGGGTATCATCCATCAAACAGCCTATCTTATAACATAGGGCCATCGGCAGAACAACAGCCTTTTCACCCGCCCATTTTCCGCCATGCCAGTTTTTCACGGACCGCCACGAACCGCCGGTCGCACTGCCGTGGGTGCCTGGTAATATACGGCAAACAGGTTTAAAAAATATTGTCCGGAGCAAGAAAACAGGCTACTCTCGTTGGATATAACGATTCCATGCAGCCAGGACATCGGCAAACCGTTGCCGAAAAAACCGTTAAAACGCTACCAGCGTTAACCATTTCAGACCATCAAGGAGCACGTCATGGCCAGAACCACCATTCACCTCCGTGTTATTCCGCTCGTCGCAGCATTGATCATTCCCCTGTCGCTGACCGGCTGCGTCGGCATGCAGATGGGTTCCCAGTCGGCGAAAACTACCGCTACCGGGTCCGCCGCCGGCTCGGCGACGGACAACGTCAATCCTGCCTTGGAGCGCTGTGACGCCACCCTCGGAACCCTCGCCGTGGTCGAGGACACGTCGGCATCCTGGTATCATTACCTGACTTCTCAGTGGCGTCTCGGCCCGACCACTCCGGTCTTGAAAATGCTCGCCCAGCAATCCGGCTGCTTTGTCGTCGTTGAACGGGGCGTAGCGATGAATAATGTGATGCAGGAGCGCGGTCTGGAAAAGTCGGGAGAATTGCGTCAGGGCTCTAATTTCGGCAAAGGACAGATGGTCGCCGCCGACTATTCGATGAGTCCGTCGATCACCTTCAGCAACCAAAATGCCGGCGGCCTGGGCGGCGCCGTTGGTGGCCTGTTCGGCTCGGTCGGCGCCGCTATCGGCGGCAGTCTGAACGTCAAAGAAGCTAGCACGATGCTGACCCTGATCGACAACCGCTCCAGCGTTCAGCTCGCCGCTGCCGAAGGAAGCGCCCGCAATGTCGATATGGGAGCTGTCGGCGGCATGCTGGCCGGCACCGTCGGCCTGGGCGGTGGCGGCTACACCAATACCGCCGAAGGCAAGGTCATCGTCGCCTCGTTCACCGACTCGTTCAACAACATGGTGCGCGCCCTGAGAAACTACAAGGCCCAGGAAGTCAAGGGCGGCCTTGGCACCGGCGGCAATCTCAAAGTTAATTGATGCGCAGTCGTTAAGAAACCATCACTCCTGACAGGCAAACCGAGTGACGCCGTGGTCGGGAGGGGTGGCCGGTCCTGCCGGAGGTTGCATCGCGAAGGCCCGGCTGGACGGAGAA
>NPIE01000685.1_pt1 | contig 33709 bp, 23 predicted proteins | sample 8637661 | NCBI WGS metagenome assembly NPIE01 (sample SAMN07420842, study PRJNA396082) | bioreactor metagenome | isolation source: sample BA12 brine-fed electro-methanogenic bioreactor BA | place: Japan: Kochi | collected 2016-12-09 | reverse complement strand
GAGGCGTTCAAGGCCCTGGTCCCTATCACCCACGTGGCGGAGTATGGCGCGGGGGAGTGGATCTTCACTCAGGGACAGCGCGCCGAGCGCCTCTACTACATCGTCGAGGGGACGGTTCGCCTGACCCGGGTGGATCGCGCGGGCATCAACCGCTACCTCGGCGACCGGCGTGCCGGCGACACCCTGGGACAGACGGGGCTTTTCATCGGCGATATCCACGATGCCTCCGCGCAGGCCCTCACGCCCACAAAGATTCTGTACCTCCAGCATGACGAATTTCTGGAGCTCTACCGGAAGAACCGCCGCATTCGACGGGATCTCAACGTCGGGCGGGAAGTGAGCCGGCGCCTCAATATCCCGCGTTTCCCCTGGCTCCGGGAGGACGAGCTGGTCATCTTTGCCGAGCGGCGGCACTGGGCCTATCTCGTCCGAGAAGTGGTCCCCCTCGTCGTGCTGCTGGCGATCGTAGTCGCCATCCTCATCATCATCGCCACCCTCGACGCAAGGATTCTGCTGCTCATCGCCATCCCGGTGGGTCTCTTTAGCGCCTTTCTGGTGGGACGCATCATCTGGGACTACATCGACTGGTACAACGATCGCTTCGTCCTCACCACGCAACGCATCGTGCACTACGAAAAGGTAGCCGTGCTGAAGGAAATCTTTGAAGAAGGGCCCCTCAGCAAAATAGAAGACGTGTATGTAGATCAACCCAACTTTGCCGCCAACACCCTCAACTACGGGGATCTCATCCTGCAAACGGCTGGGGAGCGGATCGAAATCGATCTCTCCAGTATTCCCGATCCGATGTACCTGCGCGAGTTGATCTTCCACGAGATCGAACGCCAGCAGGCCCGGTCGGTGCTCATGCGGCGGGGGGAGATCCGCGAACGCCTTGAGGAGCGGCTCCACTCGGCGGATGTGGTACCAGGCCCCCCGGAAGAGCCCATGCCCGAACGCCAGCGCGCCGAGTTCCGGCCCAAGGTCATCTGGACCGCGATCAAGGAGTACTTTTTTCCCTCGTCGTGGCAGCAGAGCCCCGACGGAACGACCGTACGCTGGCATCGCTACTGGCTGCCGGGTTTTGCCCAGAACTTCATCTATTTCGCCATTCTCTTTCTGTGGACCCTGCTCGGCGTCCTGATTCTAACGACCCAGTCCACACTGATTGGATTCGTGTACGAAAGAAGGTTCGGCACGCCCGAAAACGGAGCCTCCCTCGAGAACGAGGAGATGCCGGTGTTGGTGCCAGGACTGGACCCTGAGGAGTTTCTCTGGGCCGAGTTGAGCGTCTGGTTGGTGGGCGAAGCCGTCTTTGTCGGCTTGCTGCTCTGGCATCTGGAGGACTGGCGAAACGACTATTTCGAGGTGACACCCACTCGGGTGTTGCTCATCGAGCGCAAGCCACTGTTGATGGAGGAGACCCGGCTGGAAACTCAGCTGGATCGGATCCAGAACCTGAGTTTCGAAATTCCGAATCTTCTGGCACGGTTCCTTCGCTACGGGCACGTGATGTTCGAAACCGCGGCTGCGGCGCGCAAGTTCCGCCTCGAATGGCTGCGCTATCCAGAACAAGTGCAAGCGGAGCTCTCGCGCCGCCAGTACGAATATATGGAGCGCCAGCGGGAGGCTGAGGCCCAACGCCGCCAGGAGGAGCTCCTCAGCTGGTTCAATATTTACGACGATATTCTCCGCACCCGCGCTGCCTCTCCGGAGGCACCGGCTGAGGGAGAAAATGTGGAGGAAATATAATGGCCTTACGAGAAATCATTACCCTGGGAGATGAACGACTGCGCAAGCGGTCAGAGAAAATCGAGAAGATCACGCCGGAGCTACAGGCACTGATCGACGACATGGTGGAGACGATGCACGAGAGCGCCGGCGTGGGATTGGCTGCCGTGCAGATCGGCGAGCTGCTCAACCTCATCATCGTGGAGCTGCCGGAAGACGAAGAGGAGCCCCATAGCGGTGAGCGCTACATCGTGATCAACCCGGAGATTACCAAAGCCTCTGCGGAGGTGGAAGCCGGGATCGAGGGCTGCCTCTCCATCCCCGGCTACGTGGGCGAGGTGGAACGCGCCTCCTCCATCCTCGTGCGCGGTATGGATCGGCGGGGCAAGCGCTTCCGGCTGCGGGCCGAGGGCTATCTGGCCCGCGTCTTCCAGCACGAGATCGATCACACGCAGGGCACGCTCTACATCGACCGGCTGACGGCCCCCGAGCGCATCTGGCCCGTCACCGAAGGCGAAGAGGAGGAGGTCGAGGCGCGACAGCAGATTCCCGCCGACGCCACCCCCAGTCTGGCCGGCGAGCAAGTTCATGAAAACTAGGCGACAACCACTACACAACTAATTGGAGGTTTGTTTGTGATCACCGTAGCGGACGTACAACAGGCTTTGGAGAGCGTCATGGACCCGGAACTGGGTCAGAACATCGTCGAGTTGGGCATGGTGCGCGAGATTGAAGTCGAGGGCACGCGGGTGGGTGTGACCATCGCGCTCACGGTCCCCAACTGCCCCTTGCAGGACACCATCGCTCGGGACGCGGCCGAGGCCGTGGACGCCCTCGGCGACGAGCTCGACGTGCAGATCAGGCTGACCGCCATGACGGATGAGGAGCGGGCCCAACTGCGCGAGAAGTTGCGACGCGAGCGCGCTCCCCAGGCACAGCCGGAAGAGTCTCTCGCCGGAAAGATGAACCAGGTCCAGGCGGTCGTCGCCGTGATGAGCGGGAAGGGCGGTGTGGGCAAATCGACGACGGCAGCCCTGTTGGCGGCAGGACTGCGGCGGCAGGGCTTGCGCGTGGGCGTCCTCGACGCCGACATCACCGGCCCCAGCATCCCCAAACTCTTCGGAGTCCATGGCAAACCCGCCATGAGCCCCCTCGGCATCATCCCCGCGCAGACGGAGACGGGCATCAAGGCCATGTCCATCAACCTGCTGCTCGACCGGGAGGACGAGGCAGTCATCTGGCGCGGCCCCCTCATCGCCAACGTCATCACCCAGTTCTGGAACGAGGTCTTCTGGGGCGATCTGGACGTGCTGGTCGTGGACCTGCCGCCGGGCACGTCGGACGCTTCGCTGACCGTGTTGCAGACGCTGCCCGTGACGGGCGTGCTCATGGTCACCTCACCGCAGGAGCTGGCGGAGATGGTGGTGCGCAAGGCAGCCCGCATGGCCGAGCAGCTGCAAATCCCCATCCTGGGCGTCGTCGAGAATATGAGCTACGCCCGCTGTCCCCACTGTGGTGAGCCCTTCTCCCTCTTCGGAAAGGGACACGCCGAGCAGATGGCGGAGAGCTTCGACACCGAGGTGCTGGGACATCTGCCCCTCGATCCCGAGTTGGCCCGCGCCGGCGATGCCGGGCGGATCGAGCACTACACCGACGAGAGCTTCGAGCCGGTCGTCAAGGCCATCAGCGAAAAACTGTAGTCGAGGCGATCAGACAGCCGGGGAGTATCCTCTCCGGCTGTTTGATGTAGGAAACTGGGGCTATCGTATTTAACGCTCGTCGCTCCGTCCCCGGGGCGCGTAGGCGAAAAAAACCGGCTTATACGCTCCAGGCTTTACGCCAGTTTCGCCCCCGAGACGGGGCTGTGAGCATTTTTCAGCCAAGTGCGATAGCCCTAGGGAACCGCCCGCCCCGGTTGCCCATTTTCTATCCTCTCTATATAATGAGAGCAAAATCAACGCCCCAACTCTGCTAACCTAGCTGCATTGACAAGCCGATCAAGGAGGCTCCCGAATGGCAACCTCGATGAAAAACGTACTCGGTGTGATCCTGGGCGGCGGCGCCGGAACCCGGCTCTATCCCCTCACCAAGCTCCGCGCCAAGCCCGCGGTGCCCCTCGCCGGGCACTATCGCCTCATCGACATCCCCATCAGCAACTGCATCCATTCCGGCGTCAACCACATCCACGTGCTCACGCAGTTCAACTCCGTCTCCCTGCACCGGCACATCACCCGCACCTACCAGTTCGACAGCTTCTCCGGGGGCTGGGTACGCATTCTCGCCGCCGAGCAGACCCCCGGCAGCAGCTCCTGGTATCAGGGCACCGCTGACGCCCTCCGCAAACAGCTCTTTCAGATCGAGGTGGCTCGGTCAAAAGATGTCCTCATCCTCTCCGGCGACCACCTCTACCGGATGGACTACTCCAAGTTCGTGCAGTTCCATCGAGAGCGAGAAGCCCAGATCACCATCGCCGTGAAACCCGTCTCGGCGGAGGACGCCTCCCGCTTTGGCATCCTCAAAGCCGACCCCGATGGACGTATCGAGAGCTTCATCGAGAAGCCCCCACCCGAGAAGCTCGCCGGGTGGGAGAGCATCGAAGGCGACCGCCCCTATCTGGCCTCCATGGGCATCTACGTCTTTCCCACCGCGACCCTCATCGAGGAGCTCCGTACCGAGGAGGGCTCGGACTTCGGCAAGCACATCATCCCTGCCGCCATCGAAAAAGGACTGGGTGTCTACGCCTTCCCCTTCGATGGCTACTGGGTGGATATTGGGACCACGCGGGCCTTCTACGAGGTCAACCTCGCCACTGCCACCCCCAATCCCCCCTTCGACTTTTTCGACGCCGACTGGCCCATCTACACGCGCGCGCGCTACCTACCCGGCTCCCGCATCATGGATTCGGACATGCGCCAGGTCTTCGTCGCGCCCGGGTGCATCATCGAGGAGGCCACCATCCGCCAGAGCGTCATCGGCCTGCGCTCCTCCGTCCGGCCCGGCGCGCATCTCCACCGCGTGGTGATGATGGGCGCCGACTACTTCGAGACCGACGGTGAACGCCGGGAGAACGTCGAGTTGGGGCTGCCCGATATCGGCGTGGGCGAGGGGAGCGTGATTGAGGGGGCCATTCTCGATAAGAACGTGCGCATCGGGCGGAACGTGGTCATCCGCAGCCACGAAGGGCACCCCGATGAGGAGAAGAAGAGCTACGTCATCCGCGATGGGATCGTGGTGGTGCCCAAGGGCGTCACCATCCCCGACGGGACCATCATCTAACCGACAAGCCAGGCGCCACGCCCCGGCTCGCTGACGAAGTACGCGCCGCGCCACGCCTCAACGGCAGGAGCCAGGACGCGCTCGACGGCGGGCCGGGTTTCGGCTTCACAGAGGAGGTGGACGCTCGGCCCCGCGTCCAGCGAGAAGTAGACGGGAATCCCCTCCCGCCGCCACGCCTGGACGGCCCGCAACAGCGCCACCGTCTCCGGCTGCCAATAGATGATACCGCTGAGCCACGGCTGCTCCGCCACCCGTGAGGTCAGGGCGAGGGCGTGCAGGGAGAGCGCCTCCCGCTCCACGGCGCACCCCAACGCGGCAAAATCCCGCTCGCGCAGGGCCCGGCGCACCGTCGCCAGGGTCCCCTCCACCGCCACGAGCCGCGCCCCGAAGAAAGGGCTGGTCGGTGCGGCGCGATGGCCCTCCAGCGAGGAGACGGCCTTCGGCTGCCCCGGAAAGGTGACGGTGAGCACGCGCAAGGCCCAATGCGCGGGCGGAGCCAGTTGGCGGGCATATGAGGCGGCGTCCGTCTCCGCCGCGACCCACTCGACGAAGCCGCCGGGGATGGAGCGACAGGCCGAGCCGGATCCCTTGCGGGCGAGCACCGAGAGGGCCCGTGTATCCAGCTCCAGACCGGCGGCGCGGGTGGCCGCCAGTGAGAGCGCGGCGAAGGCCGAGGCTGAAGAGGCCACGCCGGCCCCCGCCGGGAAGTCGTTGTAGGAATCCACCCGCGCCCGTCTCTCCAGCCCCGCCAACGCCCGCACCCGCTCCAGGTGAGCCGAGACCCGGGCGCAGGTGACGGGATCGCAGGCCTCGCCGTTGAGGAAGACCGCGTCCGCCGCCAACGCCGCATCGAAGGTCACGGTCGTCGTCGTTGTGGCCCCGCTCAGGTTGAGGGAGATGGAGTCATTGGTGGGCAGATTGAGCGCAGCATCGGTCTGGCCCCAGTACTTGACCAGCGCCAGGTTGGGATGGGCCGCTGCTGTCGCGCGTGACTTGGCTTGCTGCTTCATCGACGCTACCTCCTCAAAAGACTGTCCAAAGTCGAAGGTCAAAAGTTGTCACCTGTGAACGTGCACAACATGGTAGGGCGGGATCGCCGAGCCCGCCTGAGCGTCGACAACATTGGCGGACACCTCGGCGAGGCATCCCTACCTATCTTGTAGGAACGCATTGGTAAAGGCTGCCTCGACGGGCGTGGGCTCGGCCAGCGCATCGTAGGCCCAGAGGGCGTCGTGCAGCGCCTGCCACTGCTCCGCCGTCTGCCAGCCCAGAGGCTGCGCCGTGCTCCAGGCGTAGGCCAACTCTGTCTCCAGCATAAAGCGCATGTGATCGGGATCCGTCTCTGGTCCGGTGTATTCAAGCACCAGGGCCACGGCTTCATCGGGATGCTCCGCCGCGTAGGCGATGCCCCGCAACGCTGCGCGCACAAAGCGGGCCAGCGCCTCCGGTTTCTCGGCGATCCCCGCCTCGGTGGCGACGTAGGTGAGCCCCAGCGTGGTGATATTGTAGTCGGCAGCCTCCCACTGGACCAGCTCATAGCCCCAGCTGCGCAGCAGATAGGGCTCGTTGGAGTTGAAGACGGGGTAGACATCAACCAGCCCTTCCGTCAACACCCGGGGATCGAAGCCCACGTTGATCAGCTCCACGTCCCCTTCGCCCAGATCGAAGGCGTCGAGAAGTGCCAGCAGATCGGGCGGCGGCGTCCCCTTGAAGCCCACGCGCTGCCCGCGCCAGTCCGCCGGGCTCTCCAGACCGGAATCCGCCAGCGCCACGTAAGCCTGCTGGCCCTGCTGCCCGATGAGGGCGATGGAAACCAGCGGCAGCCCCGGATCGGCCCGGCGCTTCAGCAGGACAGCCGCATCCTGCGTCGTGACGTCCACCTCCCCGGCGGTCAGCAGCTGGAGATGCTGGCCCCCGCCGCCGGAGTGAAGAATCTCCACCGCGACGCCCTCCTCGGCGAAGAAGCCCTGCGCCTCCGCCACGTAGACGCCCACGAAGGGCAGGTTCGCTTGCGGCTTGTAGCCCGCCATGAAGACCACCCTTTCCAGCTCCGAAGCCACCGGCGCGGGGGCCGCCGTGCAGCCAAGCAGTACGACCAGCAGAATCATCAGCCAAGATTTCGATTTCATTTTTTCCCTTTCATAAAAAGCCCGGTAGGGCGGGCTCGCCGAGCCCGCCGGAGAATGAGCCGTGGACGGACGCCTCGGCGAGGCGTCCCTACCCCTCTCCTTCGGAAGAATGACTGCCCGACTACCTGACTACCTGACTACTTCACACCGCGCCGCGCCCAGAAGAGCACCCTCGCCTCCAGCAGCAGCACCCCCAGGTAGATAACCACGCCCATCGTCGCCAGGCAGAAGACAGCGGCGAAGAGCGAGGGCATGTTGAGATTGGTGTAGGCGAGCCACATAGCCCGTCCCAGCCCCGCCGATGCGCCCGCCCACTCAGCCACCACCGCGCCCACGAGCGAGAGGGGGGCGACCACCTTCAGCGCGGCGAAGAGGTAGGGACTCGCCGAGGGCCAGCGCGCGTAGCGGAAGAGCTCCCAGCGGCTGGCGTCCAGTGAATGGAAGAGGGCCAGCACCGCCTCGTCCACCGAGCTCAGCCCACTGTGGACGTTGATGAGGACAGGGAAGAAGGTGAGGATGGCGGTGATGATCACCTTGGGCAGCGGGCCGAAGCCGAACCAGATGATGAGCAACGGGGCGATGGCGACCATCGGCACGGCGCGCAACAGGATAGCCAGCGCCAGCACGCCCCGCTCCAGCCGGTTCCAGTAGGTGATGAGGATAGCTGCCGCGATGCCCACCCCCAGGCCCAACGCCAGCCCCGCAAGCGCCTGCCCCAGCGTCACCAGCGCGGCGTGGAGGTAGACGTTTCTGTGTCTCAGCAGCGTCTGCACGACCAAGGAGGGAGCAGGCAGGATGTAGACGGGCGTGTCCCGCAGCCGGACGGCGAGCTCCCAGCCGCCCAGCGCCAACCCCAGCGTCAGCAGAATGGAGATCAAATCCCAGGGGACCCGGCGGGGACGAGCGCGGGCCTCCCGCGCTGACTCTCGGCCCGTCAGCGAGCGCAACTCCGCGCGCGTGCTCATCGGCCCAGCGCCTCCCGCAGCTTACGCACCAGCGCCACCCCCTCGGGATCCGTCTCATCGCGGGGTCGGGGCAGCGCCACCGGGACGACGGCGCGCACGCGACCGGGGCGCGGGCTGAAGACCACCACCCGATCGGCCAGACGCACCGCCTCGCCGATATCGTGGGTGACCCAGAGCACCGTGGGGCGGAACTCCTGCCAGAGACGCAGAACCTCGTCAGCCAGCGCCTCACGCGTCAGCGCATCGAGAGCGGCGAAGGGCTCGTCCATCAGCCAGAGAGGGGCGCCCACGGCGAGGGTGCGCGCCAGCGCTACCCGCTGCTGCATCCCCCCGGAGAGGGTGGCGGGATAGGCGCCGGCAAAGTCGGCGAGGTCCATCAGACCCAGCAGCGCCTCGGGCGTGGGCGCCGGACGCCGATGGGCGCGGTTGACCTTCAAAGGGAGCTGGACGTTTTCCAGCACGGTGGCCCAGGGCAGGAGGGCCGCGTCTTGGGCCATCCAACCGATGGCCTTGCGGCGCCGCTGCACGGCGGGGGGGCGAGTCTCCAGCGTGACGCGGCCCGTCGTCGGAGCCAACTGATCGCCGATGAGGCGTAGCAGCGTCGACTTGCCGCAGCCGCTCGGACCGATGAGGCAGACGAACTCACCGGAGCGCACCTTCAGCGTCACCGGCGCCAGCGCTGGGAGGGGTGGTGACGTGTCGGTGAAGACCTTGGAGACTCCTTCCAGGGAGAGATTCACGGCTGCCCTCCCTGCTGACGCCGCGCCACCACCACCTCTGGGGTGATGGCGAAGGTCTGCCATCCGCCCCCGGCTTCCGGCGGGGCAAGGCGGGCTGGCGCGCCCAGGTAGCGGGCGCTCAGCCGTCGGTAGAAGGCATCGAGATCGGCGGCGCAGGGGCGGGCCGTACCCCGTACCAGCACGCGGCGCATGGGGGGCCAGGGCTCGTCGATGGTGAGGGCGACGGCGGGATTTTGCCGGAGATAACCGGCCCACTGCGACCCGGGCCAGGCGGCAATGAGGACGTGATCCCCCCGCCACTCGTACCAGACGGGCACGACGTGGGGCGCGCCGTCGGGGCGGACGCAGGCCAACCGCGCGGCCCAGGGCCCTTCGAGGAAGCGCTGCAACGCCTCCGTATCCATGGGGGCGCTCGGCCCCAGCTCGGGCACCGGCAGCGCCCCGTAGGGTTGGTAAGCGTGGGCGCCCAAACGATGGGAGAGGCGCGCTGCCATCTCTCGCAGCGCCTGAAGCAGTTCCGCGCTGCGCGCCGCATTCCAGCGGAAGGTGGGGACGCCCATGAGCAGCGCCGCCTCCGGCTGCCGACCGTCAGGACAGACGGGCACGGCGAGGGAGACGAGAGAAGCGGCTTCCTGCCGGGCCAGCGTCTGGCGGCGGACCTGGGCCAACGTCTCCGGCAGCTCGGGCGGAACGTGATCCAGGCGCTGGATCAGGTCGGCAGAGGGGCGCCCCGCCAGCAAGACCAGCCCTGCCGCGCTTTCAGAAGCCGGTTCCCGGCGTCCCGGAGCGAAGACGGCGCGCACCGCCTCGGCGCAGGGCGCTTCCGCCAGGATGAGGGCGTCGCTCCCCTCCAGGATGGCGAGGGCCAGACTCTCCGCCGGAGAGCGATGGACCGTCTCCTCGTAGAAGGCGAGGGTCAGCGCGCCCGCGTCGATGGGGCGGGCGGGTGCGAGGGCCTGGAGCCGGGGACCGGGGCGATAGGGATGACGGGGTGCCGCCTGTTCCACGTAGCCCAGATTCTTCAGCGTGTTGAGCAAGGCGAAGAGGGCGCTGTGAGAGATCTCCAGCGCCTCCTCGATCTCCCCCGAGGTGAGCCCCTCGGGATGGGCGACCAGCAGCTCGAGGATGGAAAGAGTCCGTTCCGCCGCCGGCACCTTCTGAAAGTAGTCAGTCATGGATATGCCTTACCTCTTATTCAGCCCCAAGAACTAACGTTCAGTATAACGAACAATGACGGGCTGTCAACTCCGAAGAGGTGGGGCAAAGAAAAGGCCCGAAGGGAGAGTTCGAGCCAGCGTATTTCTTGCTTTAGGGGGCCAGAAGATCAAAACTCCCACCATCGTAGTTTTGTTGAAAAACTCCAGCGAGGTGCGGCTGTGACTGGCGATCTCGCCAATGGTCAGCGCCCCCACCTGCGGCAGCTCGGCAATCCGCACCGCCTCCAGCTCTCGCGGCAACGCCTCTCCCAGACAGAGAGAGCGGGAGATACTCTCCATGAGCAGCGCAAGACCCTCGGTCGAGGATACATCCCGGGCGTTTCCGGCAGCCGCAGAGGCCATCTTGGTGGCGGCTCGGATCATCGAGGTAGGATCCCAAGAGACCAAACGAGATCAGGAGGCTCCTTACAGAGCCTCCGCGTCCGCGTCTTGACAGAGAAACTTCCCGGTGGTATGATATACCCGCTTATTGAAAGGATTTTTCAACAATGGTGAATTCAAAATGGGAAGGATTGCTCTCCCAGACCGGCTGCCGGATCACCGAGCCGCGCCGGGCGGTGATGCAGGTGCTGGAAGCAGCCGAGCGTCCGCTGTCTCCCCAGGAGATTCTGGAGCGCGGGCAGGCGCACCATCCGCAACTGGGGCTGGTCACCGTCTACCGTGCACTGGAGCTCTTCGAGTCGCTGGAGCTGGTACGCCTGGTTCATCGCGAGGGAGGCTGTCACGGCTATCTGCTCTCGGCACCGGGCCACCGCCACGTAGTGATGTGCGACAACTGCGGGCGCGCCGTCGAGTTCCCCGGGCAGGACGATCTCACGGAGCTCATCGCCCGGGTGGAAACGCGCACCGGCTACACTGTGGCGGAGCATCTGCTCCAGCTCTTCGGTCTCTGTCCCGCCTGTCAGAGCGCAGCGGGATAGTTTTTTTTGAAGATACTGAAAAATTTTATCATTAACAGGGAGGGTGAAGGGTAATGGGTGACAGCCCGTGTTCACCATTCGCCATTCACCATTCGCTGATTTGCCAATTTTTAGATTCACTGATTTTCACAAGGAGGAGTAGAATGAAATCCACGATACGTCTGTTGTTGAGTCTGTTTGTCATTGTAGCCTTCCTGGTCGTCATCGGTTCAGGGTGCCGGGCAGAGGCGCCGGACGCAGAACCGGATCACGCGCACGAGCAGGAGCGTGAGGCTGAAGCAGGCCACGATCACGACGACGAAGCCGGGCATGAACATGGCGGTGTCCTGCCCGAGCTGACGCCCGTCACGCTGGAAGCCGGGGAGCGTTTGCGCGTCGTCGCCACGACGAGCATCGTCGCCGACGTGGTCGCTCAGGTGGGCGGTGAGCAGATCGACCTGACGCGATTGATGCCGTTGGGGGCCGATCCGCACGCCTTCGAACCCACGCCCCGCGACGCGGCTGCCATCGCCGACGCGCACGTGGTCTTCGTCAACGGCGCAGGCTTGGAGACCTTCATCGACAGTTTACTGGAGAGCGCGGGTGACGTCCCCCTCGTCCCTGTCTCCGCCGGCATCGAGCTGCTGCCCTTCGAGGTGGACCCCCATCATGGAGAGGACGAGCACCACGATGACGACGGTCATCACCATGAAGGCGAGGGAGATCCCCACCTCTGGTTCGATCCGAACAATGTCTTGGTCTGGGTCCACAATATCGAGGAGACGTTGAGCGCGCTGGATCCCCAGCACGCCGGTGCCTACCACGAGAACGCCGAGGGCTACGAGGCGGAGCTGGAGGGGCTGGACGGCTGGATTCGTCAGGAGGTCGCCCGCATTCCGGAGGGGAACCGCGTCCTCGTCACCGACCACGCCTCCCTGACCTACTTCGCCGACCGGTACGGTTTCCGGCAGGTGGGGGCCGTGATCCCCGCGACGACCACGCTGGCGGAGTCCTCGGCGCGGGAGCTGGCTGCGCTCCAGGAAGCTATCGGGGAGTACGATGTCCCCGCCATCTTCGTCGGGCGCACCGTCAACCCCCGGCTGGCGGAGCAGGTCGCCGCCGATACGGGCGTGCGACTGGTCTCCATCTATACCGGCTCGCTGAGCGAGCCCGAAGGGTCCGCCCCAACCTATCTCGACTTCATGCGCTATAATGTCGCTGCCATCGTAGAGGGTCTGCGCTAGGCTTGCCTTTCACCCTCTTGGGCCTATGATAGAGATCATGAGTGAGAAAAGACGCTCACTGTTGCACCCCGCCACGGCCCGCCACGAGGAGGGGACGCCCCTGTTGCGCGCCGAGGCGATCACCGTGAGCTACAACGGCACGCCGGCGTTGCGCGACGCCACCTTCGAGGTGACGACGGGGGAGCGCATCGCCGTCGTGGGCCCCAACGGCGCGGGCAAGAGCACCCTCTTCAAGGTGATTGCCGGCATCCTCCCCCCCACCGCCGGCGAGGTGCAGGTGGCGGGCCACGCGCCCGGCGGCCACATCTGCATCGCCTACCTGCCCCAGCGCAGCGAGGTGGACTGGCGCTTCCCTGTCACCGTCACCGACGTGGTGATGATGGGCCGCTACGGGCAGTTGGGCTTCCTCAAACGGCCCGGCAGGGAGGATCGCGAGCGCGTCCGCGAGGCGCTGCGGGTGGTGGGGATGGAGGGACTGTCCCGGCGGCAGATCGCCGAGCTCTCCGGCGGACAGCAGCAGCGCATGTTCATCGCCCGCGCCCTGGCCCAGGAGGCAGAACTGATCCTCATGGACGAGCCGCTAGGGGGGCTGGATCTGCCCGCCCAGGAGCAGATCATGGAGATTCTGAACCAGCTGCGCGCGGAGCGGGTCACGGTCATCGTCGCCACCCACGACCTGAACCTCGCTGCCGAGCACTTCGACCGGCTGCTGCTCCTGAAGGGGCAGATCATCGGCATGGGAAGGCCCCGTGAGGTCCTCACCTCAGAGCATCTGGCGGCGGCTTACGGAGGACACCTGCGCCTCGTAGAGACGGAGGACGGTCTTTACGTGTTGCAGGATACCTGCTGCGGAGGGGGGCATTGATGGAAGGACTGATCGAATGGGTGATTGCGCCCCTCCGCTATCCCTTCATGGTGCGCGGGCTACTGGCTGCCGTGATGGTGGGTATCGTCTGCGCCACGGTGGGCACCTACATGGTGCTGCGGGGGATGGCCTTCTTTGGCGACGCGCTGGCCCACGCCATCCTGCCGGGTGTCGCCGTGGGGTATCTGGTGAGCGACGGCGCGCGGGATCCCATCTTCTGGTGGGCGCTGGGGACGGGCGTACTGACAGCGCTGGGCATCGGCGCGGTGGGCAAGGGCGCGCAGGTGAAGGAAGATACCGCCATCGGCATCATCTTCTCCGGCATGTTCGCGTTGGGCATCGCCATCATCTCGACGATGCGCAGCTACGCCGTAGACTTGGCCCACTTCCTCTTTGGGAACGTGCTGGGAGTCTCGCAGGGCGATCTCTGGCTCACCGCCGCCTTCGGGACGCTGGTGCTGCTGACGGTGCTGGCCTTCTACAAAGAATTCCTCGTCCTCTCCTTCGATCCGGTGCTGGCGGCGACGCTCCGCCTACCCGCCGAATTCCTGCGCTACCTGCTGCTGGTCCTCGTCGCGCTAACCATCGTCGTCTCGCTACAGACGGTGGGCGTGGCGCTGATGGTCGCCATGCTGACCACGCCGGCGGCGACGGCCTACCTGCTCACCCGCCGCATGGCCCCCATGATGGCGCTGGCGGCGGGCATCGGGGCCTTCTCCGGCATTGCAGGACTCTATATCTCCTACTACGCCAGCGTCGCCTCGGGCGCGGCCATCGTGCTGGTGGCGACGGCGCTCTTCCTGCTGACGCTGCTCCTCGCGCCCGGACGGGGCTTGCTCTGGTCGTGGGCCCGGCGCCGGGGCTGAAGTCCCCCGGCGCCGGACGTCATGGGCTCGCGTTAGGGCGCCTGACGTAGCACGAGGGGCAGCCAGAGGCGCGGCTCGATGAAGGGCGGCTCGGCATCGACAATGGTCGAGGCCTCCGCCTCCCCCTGGAAGAGCTCGATGCGCCCGAATTCGTTCACCGCCCGCACCTCGAAGCCGTAGATCCCATCTCCCTGGGTGGCTGTGAAGTTGGCGGTGGTCAGCGTGGTATCCTCCAGCCACAGTATCCAGGGGCCGTGATTGTATTGGTAGCGCACATCGTAGGAGACGATGGGCGACGCTCCGCCGTCATCACCCGTCCAACTGACGGGGAAGGTGGTCGTTCCCACGATGCCGGGCAAAGGATCGATGGTCGAATCCGGTGGGTGCGCATCTACCGTGGTGGAGGCCTCCGGCCCGGCCCACGGCTCGACGTTGCCCGCGTAATCTACGCCCCGCGCCTGGAACTCGTAGAAGCGCCCGTGCGCTCCGGTGAAGTTGGCGGTCTCGTGCTCGACCCCCATCTGCCACTCCTGCCACGCGCCGCCATCCACCCGATAGCGGACGTCGTAGTAGGCGATCCCTGAATCTCCTGGATCGGATCCGCTCCAGATGACGGTGAAGGTCCGGGGCACGTAGGTGGGCAGCGGCTCTACACTCACCACCGGCGGCTCGTCATCGTCGATGACGGTGTAGGTCACCCGCAGCCAGGGGTGAGGATAGTCAGAGCTCTCCCGCGAGGCGAAGGCCCGCTCCCGCTGCTGGATCTCCTCATCACCGATGATCAACAGACCGTGGTTGGGATGGATGCCAGTCACCCAGTCGGTGACGAGCTCCGTCAGCTCCCAGTAGTGATATCCCGGTTCGTGGGTGACCTCCTCGGCGGTGGTGTAGATATCCCCCCAGGTCGGCTCCAGGTTCCAGGTGACCGCCGTCTCGTCCCACGCGCTATCCAGCCGGCGCACCAACGTGGGCATGGGCTCGTCGTCCCACGGATCGGCCCAGTAGAGGTAGAGGCGCAGGTGTGCCTCCTGGACGACGGCATTCTCCGGCAAAGAACTCAGATCGAAGCGCAGCAGGATGCGCTCGGCGCCGTAATCGTCGAAGTGGTAGCCAAGGAAGAGCCCCACATCGCTCCCGAAGTTGCTGTTGGGAAATCCCGAAGCGATGTAGGTATCCGCGACCGCGGGCAGATCGACGACATTGGAGAGGATACCCGCGTCGGCATCGGCCTCCTGCACCGTAAGCGGCGCTTGCTGTCGCGCCTCACCCTCCACGCCCCGCAGCGACGGCGGAGGCTCGGGAAGATAGGCCCGCGCCTGTCCTCCTGCCACAAACAACACCAGCACGGCGAGGAGCCATCCCCACCGCTTGAATCCCCTGTTTCCGTACATTCTGTTCCCCCTTTCGTGAGAGGGACGAGGTCGGCGCGATTTCCCACTAGGACACGCCTGCCTCGCCCCTCTTGCTCCGGTCATCCTCCACGGCTGTGAAAGAGAACCGGTCTAGATTCCTTCACGCTGCGGTCCGGTGTGCTCCTCAGCCCCGCAGATCCAATACCTCCTCCAACGGGACGCCGTCGATGTAGATCTCCACTTCGTTCACCGTGGAGAACTGGAGCGCCGTCCGCGTGAGCTGCATCTCGACACGTGGCATATCACAGACGCCTGCGATGTTCAGGTCTCCGGAGAGATAGATGATGGCCGTCTCGTTTTGAATGTCGATGGGGCCAATTTCCAGGTTGGAGTTGGAGAAGACGTTGCTCAATTCGGGCCGCCCGTAGTCCTCACCGTTGGCCGCGAGCAGCGCCTCCAGCGAGGCCCGCAGCGGCGCGACCGTCGGCTCGATGGCCACCTCCACCGGCACCAGGCTGTCGTTACAGCCGAACTCCGTCCCTATCTGTCCCGCGTCGCCCACCGCCACCAGGTAGATGGTGGTCGCGGTGAAGAGGTCATCAGGCGGCGGGGTGGGCGTGGGCGGATCGACGGGCGCCCGGGTGACGAGGAAGGGATTGGAGACCGCCCGCACCTGCATATCCTGGGTGACGACGACGACCACCCAGAGCTCCTCCACCTCCGCAAAGGTGGGAATGGCGGTGGTGGTCTGGACGTTGCCCTGTCCGTCGGTCAGGGCCGTGCCGATGACGTCGTACTCCGAATGCTGCCGCCCCACCCCGATATCGACGGTGGTGTTGGGCGGGAAGCCGGACGCAGCCACCTGCACCTCGGTCCCCGGCGGCCCCTGGGTCGGTGAGATGGAGGCTGCGGCCTCCTCGGGCGGGCCGGGGATGACGGAGAATTCCGCCGTGGCGTAGACGTCGGGGTCAGCGATGACCTCGGCGACGATATTCCACGTCACGCCAGGCTCGGCGGTCTCCGGGATGGTTATCTCGACGCTGGCCGCGCCGCCGGCCCCGGTCGTCACCTGGCCCAAGGGAGTAAGATCACCGGGCTCTCCGGCGCCGATCTGGACCTCGTGTTGAGGCGGGAAGCCGCTGAGCGTGACACTCACCTCGGTGCCTGGAGGAGCACCCACCGGTGAAAGGGAGATGGAAGGCGCCAGCGGCACAGTCACCTCGAAGGTCCCAACCGCTGTGCTGGGCGCCGGCTCTGAAGTCTCGGCCTCGAAGACCCAGGTCTCTCCGGCCTCGGCCTCCGGGGGCACGCGCAGCTCCGTCTCCCACGCGCCCGCCACATCGCTCGTCACGCTCTCCGAGATCACCGGCTCCGCCTCCGCGGGTCCACCGCGGATGACAACCTGAAACTCGGGCGGAAAACCGGCTCCCGTAATCTGCACCTCGGTCCCCGGCGGCCCGTTGGTGGGCACCAGGGTGATCAGCGGGAAATACTCATCATCCACCGGCGGCGTCAACGGGTCAGGCGTGATCTCGTCGGGCGGCACGAGATTGCACCCCGCCAACAACGCCAGAACTACCACAGCTGCGACGGCCAATAGGGTTCGTATCTTCTGTACTCTCATCTTCTTACACTCCTTTACTACACTATTAACTTGGTTCACCGCTGGAAGAGCTTCTGCAGCGTCTTCCAGGGTCTGGTGTTCAACACATCCTCGGCCTCCAACCACCCCCTGCGGGCCTGATCGACGCCGAAGCGCATGAAGGCCAGCTCATCCGTGCGATGGGCGTCGGTCGAGATGGCAATCTTGATCCCCCGCTCTTTGGCCATCCGCGCCGTGACGGCGTTGACGTCCAGCCGATCGGGCTGCGCGTTGAGTTCCAGGAAACAACCGCGCTCCTGGGCTGCATCCAACACGCGATCGATGTCCACCTCATAAGCCCGGCGCTTTCCGATGCGCCTGCCGGTCGGATGGCCCAGGATGTTGAAGTAGGAATTGTCCATGGCCCGGATGATGCGTTCGGTCTGCGCCTCCGCCGAGAGGTTGAATTTGGAGTGGATGGCACAGACCCGCAGGTCCAGGCGCTTGAGAACGTCATCGGGAAGCGCCAGGGAGCCATCCTCCAAGATGTCCACCTCGCTCGCCTTGAGCACGCGGAAATCGTCAAATTGCTCGTTGAGGCGGTCGATCTCGTCCAGCTGGGCGAGCAACGCCTCCTCATCCAACCCCTGCACGATGCCGAGGTAGGCCGAGTGATCGGTGATGGCGAGGTATTCGTAGCCCCGTTCGCGGGCAGCCTCTACCATCTCCTCCAGCGTAGCGGTGCCGTCGCTGGCCTCCGTGTGACATTGCAGATCCCCGCGCAGCTCCTCCAGCGTCACCAGATCGGGCAATCGGCCCTCCTGGGCCGCCTCCACCTCTCCTCGCGCCTCCCGCAACTCCGGCACGACGTAGGCCAACCCCAGCAGCTCGTAGATGCCGGCTTCGTCCTCTCCCGCGATCTGTTCATCCTCGCGGAAAACCCCGTACTCATTCACCTTGAGCCCCGCGTCTAACGCGAGATTCCGGAGGGCGATATTGTGGGCCTTGGAGCCGGTGAAGTAGAAGAGGGCCGCCCCGTAGCTCTCTTCGGCGACGACGCGGAGATCGACCTGGAGCCCCGAGCGGAGCTCCACCGTGGAGCGGGTCTCCCCCTGGGAGAGGACCTTGACGACGTCCTCGTACTCTACGAAACGCTCGCCGATCTCCTCACCCTTCTCACTGATGATGAGCACATCGAGATCGCCCACGGTCTCCTGCCGCCGCCGGTAGCTCCCCGCCACCTCCACACGCGTCACCCCCTCCAGCGACTCCAGGTAACGCACCAGCGGCTCGGCGGTCTGTTCCGCCACGTCGATCCGCACGCGTCCGGCGTGTTCATCCTCCGCCTCTTGCAGATCACTGAGGATCTGCTGTTCGATCTTCTCACCGAAGCCGTGCAGCTCTCGAATCTCACCGGACTGCGCCGCCGCCTCCAGTTCCTCCAGCGAGCGGATATCCAGCTCCTCGTAGAGGGTCTGGACCCGCTTCGGACCCAACCCCGCCACGTCGAGCATATCGATGAGCGCGATAGGCACACGCTCCTTGAGCTCCTCCAACATCTCCAGCTCCCCGGTCTCGACGATCTCTGCGATCTTTTCGGCGAGGCCCTCTCCGATGTCGGAAATTTCGCTCAGATCCTCCCCCTCCGCCAGCAGCTCCCGCATGCTGCGCGGATAGCTCTTGATGGTGCGGGCCCCCTGACGATAGGCGCGCACCCGGAAGGAATTGGCCCCCTCAATCTCCAGCAGATCGGCGATCTGTTCGAAAATTCCCGCGATTTCAGCATTCGTCACAGCCATAGTCCCTCCTTACGTTCCCCTCATCCCGAAACATCCTGTAGTTCCTCAAAGAGCGCGCTCACCTCGCGATGATAATGGATTCGGTTGATGGCGCGGGCCAGCACGTCCGCCAGGGAGCGCACCGCCAGAAAGGGCAGGGTCGTGAAGCGCTCCGCCTGGGGGATGCTGTTGGTGACGATCAGAGATTGCAGCCGGTAGCCGGTCTGGAGCGCCACCAGTTTCTCCCGCGCCTGAGGCATACAGAGGTTGTGGGAGACTCCCACGTGTACCTCCTCGATCCCATATTCCGTGACGAGCTTCTTCACCGTGGCCTCCAGCGTCCCGCCGCTGCTGATCATGTCATCGAGGACGAGGGCCATCCGCTTGCCCGCGAAATTGCCGATGACCTCCGTGACGACGGCCTCCTCGGGACGGGGCCGGTGTTTGGAGGCAATGGACGCATCCAGCCCCATGACGCGGCTGAAGTAGGTGACGAGCTTCGAAGCACCGGCATCGGGCGCCACGGTGATCACGTCCTCGCGCCCCCGGAAGCGCTCGAACTCGCTGATGAAAAGCAGAAGCGCCGGCAGCACGTCCACCGGCTGCCGACCGTAGAAGCCGGGGGTCTGGCGAGAGTGGGGATGCCAGGTGACCAGCCGGTCGATGCCCGCTTCCAGGCTCAGATCCGCCATCAACTGGGCCGACGTCGGCTCCCGCTGGAAACGGGTCGGCTTATCCTGCCGGGCGTAGGCCAGGTAGGGCAGGACGGCGGTGACGTGATTGGCGCCGTACTCGCGGAAGGTGCGCGCTGCGAGGAACAGCGCCATGTAGTTCTGGTCAACGGAGCGTCCGGAGAGAGGATCGTAGAGCGCCTGGAAGAGGAAAACGTCGTGCCCGCTCACCCCCGCCCGTAGGCGCACCCGGGTCTCCGTATCCGAAAATTGATCGTCAATATCGGGCAGATAGAGCACCTGACCCTCCGCCCCGGCCTCCTCCAGCAAGGACTGGTACCGCCGGGTCACCTCGGAGGCCAGATAGCTCCCTGAGCGACAGCCGGCGATGAGCAGCCGTCCCCGGGGCGACTCCACCCCCACCTCGACTTGCTCCCGGGCGAACCGCTCGGGGGTGAAGAAGCGCTGCTGGGTATCCTGGAACCCTTTTTCGCTCATTCTTCCTTCTCCAGCAGCACGCGCACCACATGCTTTGCCCCATCGTCCTCCAGGGGCACGCGCCCCTCCCCCAGCGCCTCCCCATCAAGCGTGAGCTTCGCCACGCCCTTGCCGGCGCCGGATGCGTTGTCCACCTCGATCTCGTAGACGCTCTCCCCGAAGCGGTAGCGCGCGCGGAAGCCGGGCCACGCCGGCGGAATGCGGGGGTCGATGCGCAGCGCCTCCCCCTCCCGCCGCAGCCCCAGGATGGCCTCCACCCCCAGGCGATACATCCAGCCCGAAGAGCCAGTGTACCAGGTCCAGCCGCCGCGCCCCGTGTGCGGCTCGGCCCCGTAGACGTCGGCGGCGACGACGTAGGGCTCGACGCGGTAGCGCTGCGCATCCTCGCGCGTCTCGGCGTGGCGGAGAGGATTGAGCAGGCGGAAGAGGGCTTCGGCGCGCTCCCCCTCACCCCGCTCGGCGAAGGCCCAGACGAGCCAGAGGGCGGCGTGGGTGTACTGCCCGCCGTTCTCCCGCACCCCCGGCGGGTACCCCTTGATGTAGCCGGGATCCTTGGGCGTCTCATCGAAGGGCGGCGTGAAGAGGCGGATGAGCCCCTCCTCCTCGGAGATGAGGTGCTCCTCGGCGGAAGCCAGCGCCTCGACGATGCGCTCCTCGCGCCCCGCGCCGGTGAGCACCGCCCACGATTGCCCCAGCGAATCGATGCGGCATTCTTCGCTCTCGGCGGAGCCGAGGGGGGTGCCATCGTCGTAGAAGGCCCGGAGATACCAGGCGCCATCCCACCCAAAGCGCTCCACGCTCTCCTGCAACCGCCGCGCCCGCGTTCGGAAGGTCTCGGCTCGTTCTTCATCCCCCCGCGTCTCGCAGAGTGGGGCAAAGCGCTCCAGCACGGCGTGAAGGAACCAGCCCAGCCAGATGCTCTCCCCCTCGCCCTCGATGCCCACTCGGTTCATGCCGTCGTTCCAGTCGCCGCCGCCCATGCGCGGCAGGCCGTGGGGGCCCTCCGTGCTTCCCCGCTCGATGGCCCGCAGGCAGTGCTCGTAGATGGAGGCGCTCTCGTCGGTCAGCGCGTAGTTGGCGTAGCGCTCCTCTTCGTCCGGCTCCAGGGGTTCGCCCTTCCGGAAGGGCACCTGCTCGTCGAGGATGGCAGTATCGCCCGTCTTTTCGATGTACTCGGCGGTCACGAAGGGCAGCCAGAGCAGGTCGTCGGTGATGCGGGTGCGCACCCCCCGCCCCGAGGGGGGATGCCACCAGTGCAGCACGTCGCCCGCCTCAAACTGGTGCCGGGCCGCGCGGAGGATGTGCCCCCGCGCCAAGCCGGGCCGGGCGTGCAGGAGCGTCATCACATCCTGGAGTTGATCCCGGAAGCCGTAGGCGCCGCTGGATTGGTAGAGGGCGCTGCGCCCCCAGATGCGGGAGGAGAGCGCCTGATAGAGCAGCCAGGGGAGGATGAGGTCCATGGAAGGCTCGGGGGTCTCCACTTCCAGCGTTCCCAGGAATTCCTTCCAGAAGCTCGTCACCTCCTGCTCCATCTCTACGACGGCATCCTCCTCGCGGAGGCGCTCCACCAGCGCCAGGCTCTCCTCGCGATTAGCCCCCTGCCCCAGGAAGAAGGTGATCTCCTCCACACCGTGGGGCTCAAGATCCACGTGCACCTGGAAGGCAGCGCAGGGGTCGACGCCGGCGGCCACGCGCCCCGAAAGGCCGACGCGATGCAGGGCGGCGGGATCCTCCAGCCCGCCCTCACGCCCCAGGAACTCCGCCCGGTCGGTGGTGAGCCCGTGAAGCGGTCGATTCGCGGCCAGGAAGGCGATCCGCTCGCCGAACTCGGTGTTGTAGGTGTTGCGCGCCAGCAGCACCTCCCGCTCTCCGTCGTACTCCGGCACCACGTGGAGCTGAGCCTCCTCGCGGAAGGTCGCCAGCACCCACTCGGCATAGTAGGTCGCGGTGATGCGTCGGGGATGGTCCCAGGTGTTCTCCAGGCGCAGCCGCACCACCTTGATTGGCGCATCGAGGGTGGCGAAGAGGCGCAGCTGCTGGTTCAGCCCGTGGCTGTGGTGCTCGAACTCCGAGTAGCCCCAGCCGTGGCGCACGAGATAGGGCAGGGCGGCACCCCGGGGCAGGGGCGTCGGCGTCCAGCGCTCGCCTGTCTCCTCATCGCGCAGATAGAGCGCCTCCGCGGGCGGGTCGGAGACGGGATCGTTCCGCCAGGGGGTGAGCCGGTTCTCACCGCTGTTGGCGGCCCAGGTGTAGCCGAGGCCCGCTTCCGAGACGAGGAAGCCGAACTCGGGATTGGCGATGACGTTGATCCAGGGGGCCGGCGTCCAGTGCTCGGGCCGGCGCCGGTCGCCTTCGAGGTAGATCACGTATTCCTTCCCGTCGGACGTGAAGCCGCCGAAGCCGTTGTCGAAGTGCAGCTCGGCGGGACGGGTTACCGGCTCTGGCTCGGGCGCTTCGAAGGCCCGTCCAGCTGGCGCAAAGGCGGGTAGATAGGTGGGCAGCTGCCAGATATCCGCCAGCTGCGATTCCAATGCGCCCCGGCTCCCATCGAGGATGACCCGGGCGACCGTCTCCAACAGCGTCAGCGTCTCCTGATCCAGCTGCTCCTGCCGCAGGACGAAGATGCCGCCCCGCCGGTTGATCCACTCCTGGCTTCCGTTGCGGACGATCAGCGAGTGAATCTGATCGGCCAACTCCTGGGCGTATCCGGCATCCTTCGTGTTGAGCAGGACCAGGTCGATGCGCAGCCGCCGGACGCGCCAGTAGGCGTGCGCCTGCAGCACCTCGCGGATCAGGGCGGTCTCCTCCCGCTCGCCCACGCGCACCAGCAGGATGGGATAATCGCCGGAGATGGCATGGGGCCAGAGCGCCGACTGACCCTTCCGGCTGGACGCCAGGGTTTCCGGCGCCGCCCGCAGCCGGGGATGCGGATAGAGGAGGGGCGCGAGGAGCCTGCCGAAGCGCTCCACGTCGGCGCTGCCGGCAGCCATATCCCGCAGCTCCGCCTCACTCCGCGCGCGCGCTTGCTCGAAGGTACGCATCACGGCGGGCCAGCCTGTGAAGTGCTGCGCCACAGCCACCAGCTCCGCACGCTCCTCGGCGACGAGGGTCACCCAAGCCACCGCCACACTGCTGTGCGGCTCCAGCTCCAACTCCAGCCCCAGCGCCAGGATGGGATCGAGGGTGGCGCCGGAGCTCCCCGTCAACCACGCCTCGTTCTCCAGCGCAATGGGGCGGGCGGGTGAGCGTCCTCGTCCCACGAAGCGCGCCCGATCGCTCTCGTAGGCCCGCGCAAGGTCGATTTTCCCTTCGGTCGCAATTAGCTGACCCAAGTAGAAGGGCGTCTCCCCCGCCTTGCGGGGGCGGCGGCGAACGAAGAGGACGTTCGTCGCCTCAAGGTACTCACTCTCCATGAAGAGCTTATTGAAGGCAGGGTGGCGCGCATCGGTGGCCTGGGGTGCCAGCACCGGCTCGGTGTAGCTGGTCAGGCGCAGCCGGCGGGAGCGGTCGCTCTGATTGGTGAGGGTGAGCCGCCGCACCTCTGCCATCGACTCCGGCGCCACGGTCACGAGCAGTCGTGCGGCGAGGTCGTGATCGCGCCGGGCAAACTCGGCCTGATGAGGGTGGAAGCGCACGGAGAGCTCATCCCCGCGCTCCCCCATGGGCTGCCGCGTTACAGACCAGGTCGTGCCGGCATCCAGATCCTGGACGTAGATCCACATCCCCCAGGCATCGAGGGTCGTATCGGCCCGCCAGCGGGTGAGAGCGATGGGCGTCTCCTCCTCTGCCTCGCGGGGCACGTAGCTGCTGTAGCCCCCGCCGGAAGCCGTGATCACCAGGTTGTAGCGTCCGTTGGAGAGCACGTGGGGCGCCGGCAAGGCCGTAGCCGCCGGAACCTCCCACGAGGCCAACGTCACCTCTTCCTCCGTCTCCCGCACGATGCCGATGTCCTCCTCAGGGGTCTCCTCGACGGGTGCGTGAGAGGGTATCTGTTCTTGGAGCAACAGCTCGATGCTCCGCATCCGGGGGTCACGGTGGAAGGCCTCCACCAGCACGTTTTCGCGCAGGTAGTTGATGAGCGCCGCCATCATCATTCCCTGGTGATGGACCATGTAGCTGCGCACGATAGCCCGCTCCTGGCCCAAGGGCAAGCGAGGACGAGTGTAATCCACCGCGTCGTAGAAGCCATAGTGACCGAGCATCCCGTCGGCGATCAAGCGCCTGACGTTCTCGACCACCGCCTTCGGGTGCAGGCCGAGGGCCAACAGCGAAGCGTAGGGCGAGATCACCAGATCCTCTCCCAGTCCCCGCTTCCGCCCCAGGCCCGGGACACCGAAGCCCCGGTACTGGTAGTTCATCGCCGCATCGAAGCGATAGTAGGCCGATTCGGAGATCCCCCAGGGCACGCCGGCCTGGCGCGCGTAGGCCCGCTGTCGCTCGACAACGGCTTCGTTGCTCTCCGCCAGGAGGGTGTGAGGATACCGCCGCACGAAGAGATCGGGCATGAGGTACTCGAACATACTGCCGTTCCAGGAGAGCAGGGCGTCGTGCCCGTCGATGCGGGTGAGGGGCCGGCCCAGGTGCAGCCAATGGCGCTGCGGCACCTCGCCCCGGGCGATGGCGATGAGACTCGCCGTCCGGGCCTCGGAGGCGAGCAGATCGTAGTGATTCCGGTCCAGCGCCTCCACGTCCACGCGGTAGCCCAGGAAGAAGACCTGGCGCTGCTCGTCGAGGAGGAAGTCAAAGGGCATGGCGTCGGCAGCGCGCTCAGCATGGAGACTGAGGTCCTGGAGACCGATGAGCAGCGAGCCCGCCGCCAGCCGCGCCGAGACGAGGGCTTCGCTCAGGTCGCGGCACCACGCCCGGGCCGCCTGGTACTCCTCGCCCTGAAGTCGTTCGAGCAGCGCCTGGGTGTGGGATTCGGCCTCGCGGCAGACGTCGGAAATGCGGTTAAGCGAGGGGGCCGGCTCCAGCACCGCTTGCAGCGCCGCCCACCGCTCGCCGAGCTCGCTCTCCTCAGAGGACGCGCTGAGCGCCTCCGGAGCTTCCAGGAGGAGGACGGGCCACGGCAGCAGCAGATCCTTCTCCTGGCGCATGTGATCGAGGTGGAGCTGGATGCGTTCGGCCCAGAGGCGCAGATCGTGCAGCAGATCCGTGGAGAGGAGGCGACTGCCCTCTTCGCTCAGCCGACGCAGGAGCCGGTTGAGCGCCGGCCCGTGCTCCGTGACCAGATCGCGCAACACCGCGGCCCGGCGCGCTGGCTCGTCTCGCGCTTCTTCTAACCGCTCGCAGATGGCCTCCACCTGTGCCTCCAGCGCCGCTACCAGCTCCGCCAGCTCTCGCTCCTCGATGCGGGATAGCGCAACCAACAACAGGTCGAGGGAATCCATCATCCCCTGCCAGCGCGCCCGATCCAGCACCGGACGCTGTCCCAGCACGCGCAGCTGCTCCTTGAGGATGATGAGCGCGGCGACGAGATTACCGCTATCGACGGTGGAGACATAGCGCGGCTCCAGCGTGCTCATGCGGCGGGTATCGTACCAGTTGAGCAGGTGCCCGCGATAGTGCTCCAGCGCTTCCATACTTTCGAGCGTGGAGCGAAGCCGCACGGCAAGGTCCAGCAAGCCGATGTAGCCCAGCTCGAAGGCGCCCAGGGTAGAGAGCAGCAACAAGCCGATGTTCGTCGGCGAGGTGCGGTGGGCCACCAGGCCTCGGGGCTGCTCCTGGAAGTGATCAGGGGGCAGCCAGTGATCCTCCGGCCCGACGAAGCGCTCGAAGTAGAGCCAGGTGCGGCGCGCCACGCGGTGCAAGAGGCGGCGCTCCTCGTCACTCAGCATCTCGGGCTCACGCTCGTAGGGCCGGCTGATGAGATAGGCAATGTGGGGCGAGAACACCCAGAGCAGCAGCAGCGGACCGGCCACAGCGAGCAATCCGGGCGCAAACAACACCATGAGCACGGCGAGGGCGAGGGGCAACAGGACGGCCCCTCCCATCCGCTGCCACAACAAGGCCATCCGGGACTTTCGCCCAAAGATGCGCAGCGTATGGGCGCTGGTCGTCCACTGCAGGAGACGTTTGCGGGAGAGCAACAGCCGCACCAGCGTGGTGATGATCGCATCCCCCATCAGCAACGTCTCGTAAGGGAGGAAGACGATGGAGAAGAACCATCGGGCCGTCTCCCGGCGGGTCGAGGTGAAGAGCGCCTCGCGCGCGTCGGCTGTGAGAAGCCGGAGAAGGCGGGAGAGGAAGGTGGTGACGACGGAGAAGGCGGAGGCGAGGAGCGCCGCCAGTGTCCAAAAGAGTGGCGATCCGGGCAGCCAGAACCAACCCACGATCAGCAGCGCCAGCAACGCCGGCTGGCGCAGGCTGCGACGCAGATTGTCGACGATCTTCCACCGATCCAGCAGGGAGAGGGGGTTCGGCAACGTTTCGCCCTCCTCCGCTGCCGGGACGCGGGGCAGCAGCCACGGGAGCAGCTGCCAGTCGCCGCGCACCCAACGATGGGTGCGGTGGATGTACGAGAGATAACCGGGGGGGTAGCTCTCGTAGAGAATGATGTCGGTCACCAGCCCGGCGCGCCCGTGGATACCCTCGAAGAGATCGTGGCTCAACAGAGCGTTCTCGGGCACCCGCCCTTCGAGGCTGTCGTGGAAGGCGCGGAGATCGTAGATGCCCTTGCCCACGTAGATCCCCTCACCAAAGAAGTCCTGGTAGACGTCGGAGATAGCGCGCGTGTAGAGGTCGAGGCCTACGCTGCCGGCGTAGATCCGGCTGAAGGGGCTCTGATGGGCATCGGTGGGCTGCACCTCGGTGCGCGGCTGGAGCACCGTATAACCGGCGACGACCTGACCCCGCTCATCGAAGCGAGGACGGTTTAGAGGATGCGCCAGCGTGCCCACCAGCCGCCGAGCCGCCCCCCGGGGCATCACAGTGTCGGCGTCCAGAGTAATGATGAACTTGAACTCCGGCAGCGTCTCGAAGTTACCCTCGCAGGTGGCGTAGGAGGTTGTGTCCGACTCTCCCAGCAGCAGATGATTGAGCTCGTCCAACTTGCCCCGTTTGCGCTCCCAGCCCATCCACACCTCTTCGCGCGGATTCCACCGGCGTTCCCGGTGCAGCAGATAGAAGCACCCCTCGTTTTCGGGATCGTGAGTGCGGTTCAAGGCGCGGATCCCCTGCACGGCCCGTTCGAGCAGCCGTTCGTCCTCGGGCATGTGTTGTTCGGGTGCATCGCTGAAGTCAGTGAGCAGAGCAAAACGCAGCTGCGGGTCGGTGTTGCTCAAGTAGTGGAGCTCCAGCTGGCGCAGCAGGAAATCCACCTCGTCTTCCGTGGTCAGCAGGGCCGGCACCACGACGAAGGTCGGAAAGCTCTCGGGGATCCCATCGCTGAAGTCGAGCTTGGGAAGCTCTCGAGGCGGCAGTGTCTGCGTGATGATCCACCCGACGAGTTGCACGGCCACCATCGACGCCGGCACCAGGGTCAGAAGCACCACCGCAAGGCCCTGCCAACCCCCCGCCCCCCGCTGCAGCGCGTAGTACAAAAAGCCGCCCACGAGCAGGAGCGTGATGAGCGTGATACTCATCAGGTAGACGAAGGTTGCGTGGTCGAAGAACCACCGCCCCAGCCGCTGCCCCACGGAGGGGCGATAATCGAGCGCGTCTTCCAGCGTCCGGCGACCCTCGGCGATGAGATAGTATCCCACGTGGCGTTGCCGGGAGGCGTCGGCGTCCTGCCGGGCGGAGAGCGCAACCGCCTCCTCGGCCACCGTCTTCTCGTCTTGCGCGGCGAGACGGGCTACCTCCTCCACCACCTTACGGTAACGATCTCGCGTCTCGAACTCCAGCGCGGCGTAGACGCCGGCGGGGTCCTCACGCAAGGCGGCCTCGACGTGGCTCACCTCTTCAAAGAAGGTCTTCCAATCGTAGGCATCGAGCGCTCGCAGGCTGCGGATGCAGTTCGCCACGACGATGTCGGCTTCAATTTCATCGAAGGCGCCCTCGGAGCTTCCCCGGCGTAAGGACGGGGAGAAGGACGGTACCTCTTCCTCCTCGCGCTCCGCCAGCGCGTAAACGAGCCATTCGATGACGACCAGCCGGAGCAGGATGGGCAGAGCCCAGAGCTCGCCCATGGCGAGCTGGCGCAGCTCCTGATAGGCGTCGATGAAACGGGTGACCCGATCCACATCCACGGCGCCTTCGGCGGAGACAACCAGGGCCCGGGCGATGGCGTAGACGCGGGGATACCCCGCCAGTTCCCCGCTCTCGAGCTTCGGCAAGCGTTCGTAATAACCGGCGGGGAAGTGCACCCGAATGGTGCGCAGGGCCTGCTGAACGACGTAGAAGTTGTCCAAAAGCCATTCGGCAGCGCCGGAGAGGAGCTGCTGCTCGCGGGAGCGCTCCACGAATCGTTCGTAGGCGCTGCGGAGCACCCGCTGATAATCGGTCAGGGCTTCGGTGGGACGGGGCTGCACCCCAGAATGAGGGATGACCTGGTGATCTTCAGCCAGTTGGCGGGCATACTCCTCCAGGCGGAGTTCGACCTCGGTAGCTCCTTTCTGCATCTTCAGTGCCCTTTTTCTTCACTGGCAGCCCGCTCGGCAGGGGTCAGGCCGACCTCGGCCTTGGAAAGATCTTGGACGATGAGTAGCGGCGTCGTTCCGTAGGCGATGAAGTTGAGGGCGATGCTGCCATAGGGCCATTGCGCGCGGCCCGAATAGCCGTGAGCACTGAGTAAGACCATATCGATTTCTTCCTCCTGGATGATCTGGTGCAGAGCGGCAGCCGGATCCTCGGCTACGAGCAGCCGGGGCTCGGCCCACGTCGGCAGATGCTCACAGAGATCCGCCAGATAGGCTTCGCCGTGTTCCCGGTTGCGATTGGTGAGCTCCTCGACGAGCTCCTGCTCGCGTTCCGTGAGAGGCGCCCGCCGGGGCACCTCCGGCTTGCTCACGATGTGGGAGAGCAGGAGGCGCGCATCGTGATAGTCGGCGATGGATCGCGCCAGCGGCAAAACGGTCTCGGCCCGCCGAGAGCCGTCCAGCGGGGCCAGCAGGCGCTCGTAATGGAGGGCCTTGAGCTCCTCGGATTGCTCAGGTTGCCGGTAGGCTCGTACGATGAGGGTGGGCAGGTAGACGCGCAAAATGACCTTCTGAACCACGCTGTTGATGTTCCACTCACTCAGGCCGCTGCGTCCGTGACTGCTCAGGATGAGGAGATCGACGTCGTGTTCACGCGCATAGGCCACGATTCGCTCCGCCGCCTTTCCCTCCTTCAGCTCCTTACGCACCTCCAGGCCGAACTCTTTGAGGCGGGCGGCGGTAGTCTCCAGGTAGGACTCGGCCTCGGCCTTGCGCATCTGCCAGCCCAGCGGATCGACCGTCTGTGAGCGCCCCTCGCCGCGTGGGCTCTCTACCACGCGCAGCAGGACGACCTCAGCTTCGAAGGGCTGGGCCAGAGCAAGCACGTGGGGCAACACGCTCTCGGCCAACGCCGAGCCGTCCAGCGGGACCAGTATCTGCTCGATCATTCTACACGTCCTTTCGCGATGGGATCCTCCCTAGGCTGGCTCCTCCAGCCGAATCTGCGCACCCGCCTCATCGGTGCGGACGACGTACTCCTGCCCAGCGACCCGGAACACGACGCGCCAGCCGGGGGTGACAACCTGCGCGCAGACCTCGTCGGGCTCCGGCAGGCCAAGGCAGGCATCGGGCCACGCTTCCTCCTCGTAACTGACAATCTCGATATCCTGGATGGCGACCTCCAATTCTTCGCTCAACCAAATCTGAGCTTCGAGCACAGCTACCGGGTACTCCTCATCGGTGGGGGTCGGTGTGGGTTCGACCGCTGTTGGATCACAACCGACCATCACACCTGTCACGCCTGCCAGGAGTACCAACACAAGCAGAAACCTAAACATACGTCCATTCATGGTTAAACCTCCTATAAAACTTACAAAGCAGCAAATGGCGAACGGGGATCATCTCGCCCGGACACCTTACCCATCAAGGTTCATTCTGGATGGGTATCCCCAGAAACGCAGGACAACCTTGAGAAGCCGGAAAGGCCACCTTGGCGTGGGGTCCGAGAACCTGCGCTTAGGTAGTTCCAAGATTTAAAATACACTACGTCTTGAGCCAATTCCTGGAAAACGTCAGCGTTTGGATGACTTCTTTTCTTGGAACGGCCTTATCCGCCCCCCTTCAGCGAACCGGCCAGGATGCCGCGCACGAAGTAGCGTTGGAGGGTGAAGAAGACGAGCAGCGGCAGGGCCATGGAGATCACGGCGGCAGCAGGCAGCAGATAGGCCTCTGCGCCCAACGAGTTCACCAGATTGGCGATCCGTACCGTAAGCGGAGCCACCCGCGGTGTCCCGCCCAGGTAGATCAGAGCAATCAGGAGATCGTTCCAGACCCAGAGGAATTGGAAAATGGCGAGGGAGGCGAGCGAGGGGACGGAGAGGGGCAAGGCCAGCCGGGTGAAAGCGGTGAAGAAGGAAGCGCCGTCGAGAAAGGCGGATTCGAAGACCTCACTGGGAAGAGAGCCGAAAAAGTTGCGCAGCAGGTAGATGGAGAAGGGGAGCCCGTAGCCGGTGTGCGCCAACCACATCCCCAGGAAGGTCCCGTTAAGGCCCACCGACGTGTAGGCCGAGAAGATGGGAACGAAGGTCATCTGCAGGGGCACCACCAGCAGCCCCACTACGATAGAGAAGAGCAGCCGCCGGCCCGGAAAATCCATCCAGGCGAAAGCATAGGCGGCAAAAGCAGCGACGAGAATAGGGATGATGGTCCCCGGAATCGTGATGAGAAGACTATTCTGAAAAGCTCGCCCCAACCCTTGCGCCTCCAGAACGGTGACGTAATTCTCCACCGTCCACGTGGCAGCGGTGAAGGGGTGGACGAAGACGTTCCACCAACCGCTCCCCCGAATCTCCTGAGGCGGACGGAAGGAGTTGATGATCACCCCCGCCGAGGGCATCATCCAGACCAGGGCAATGGTGATGACAATGATATGAAGGGGCGCCTTTCCCAACCACTTGAGGAATCTATTCTTCATCGCTGGGCCTCCTGTTCCTGGAACCGTTTGATGTTTATCAGCATCACAGGCACGATGGCCAGAAGCAGCACGACCGCCACCGCACTGGCCCGCCCGTTATGACGGTTGATGTAGAGCTCAGAGTACATTTGATAGGCGATCACATTGGTATCATAGCGCGCCCCCGTCAAGACGTAGATCAGGTCGAAGATCTTCAAGACGTTGATGACGAGGGTGGTGGCGACGACGGCGATGGTCGAAGCGATCATGGGCACGGTGACCCGCCAGAACATCTGCCACGGACTGGCCCCGTCCACCCGAGCGGCGTCGGTGATCTCCTCTGGAATCCCCTTGATAGCGGCGGAGAGAATGATCATCGCAAAACCCGCCCACATCCAGATCCCGATGAGAATCAGCGAGTAGTTGGCAAGATCGCTGTTAACCAGCCATCCGATGGGCTGGAAGTCGGGAATGACGGCGTCGAGGATCGCGTTGAAAACCCCTACTTCAGGTCGAACGTGATAGACATATCTCCAGATCACGCCCGCTCCCACGAAGGAGATAGCCTGCGGGAGGAAAATCACGGATTTAGCCAGCGGTTCGTACTTCACCTTATCCACCAGCACTGCGATTACCAGCCCCCCCATCACCGTGAAGATTGTGAAGAAGATGAGCCATTCCAGGTTATTCTGGAAGGCGCTCAACATCGTGTCACTGGTAAACGCAAAGACGTAGTTACTGAACCCCACAAATTCCTCGGAGCGGGCGCCGTAGAAACTGAGGCGAAGGGTAGCTAGGGTTGGATAGACGAGGAAAAATGTCAGGAATATCAGTGCCGGCCCAATGTACCACAAGGGTCTGATCCCACCTTTTCGCATGGGACACTCTCCTTTCTCAACAGGTCACCGAAAAAATCCTTACGGTGACCGCCTACAAGACACACCTTCAGGAAGATAGAGCCTTACCGCAAGATTAACTCGTCCTCTATGTGCTTCACCTTTTAAACAGGTGCGTGTTGCATCCTCAAGAGGCTACAACACGCACCCAACCGACCGAGCTTAACAAAGCCTTATCGGCACTTCAAGATCTGGCAGAAGATAGACTCTAGTAATTCTCCTGTGCCGTCTCCTCAAGATTCTGAAGAATAGCGTCCAGCTGGTCAGGGTTCTCGATGTACTCCAGAATAGCACCCCAGAAAGCGTCATTGACGGCGGAGGGCATGAGGTCCGAAGCATCGAAACGCACCACCTCAGCCTCCACGAGAATCTCCGCGGCCTGCGCCGTGAGCACGTCGGGATAGACATCGGTGCTGACATTCCGGTTGGGAGCGATGAAGCCGCCCCGCTCCGCCCAAATACTCTGGGCATCCTCGGTAGCAAGCCACTGCATCAGGCAACGGGCCGCCGGCGTATCATTGAACATGCCGAACAGGTCGCCCGCTACCAGAGCCGGCGTGCCATACTGCTCCTCAATGGGTGGGAAGCCAAAGTAGTTAAAATCCTCCACCGGCTCCGCCTCGGGGAACTGGTCCTGGATGAAGCCCTGAATGAAGCTGGCCTGCCGGTGCAGGTAACAGCCCGGTGGATCTTGCAGGAGCGGGTAGACGGACTCACCAAAGTCGGTCGCCAGAACGCCTACTGTACCCCCATCCACCATGTCAGGATTGGTGACGACCTCTCCGAAGAGCTCCCACGCATTGCGGACGGCATCGTGGGTCCAGGGGATTTCGTGCTGCCACCACTGATCGTAGAGTTCAGGACCGGCGGTGCGCAACATGATGTCCTCGATCCAATCGGTACCGGGCCAACCACTGGCAGCGCCACTCTCCATGCCGACACACCAGGGCGTCTCACCGTCGTCGATGATCGTCTGGGAAAGGTCCATCATCTGATCCCAGCTCTCGTCGGGAATTTCGTAACCGGCGTCCTCCATATGGGGCGGACTGTACCAGACCATGCTCTTGACGGAGGCCTTGGTGAAGAGGCCGAAGAGCTCCCCCTCGTAAGTTGCCAGATCGATCCAGGTATCGGCGTAATTCGCCTCCAGCTCCTCCATATCCATGAAGGTGCTCAGCGAGACAAGCTGGTCAAGCTCTGCATACTGACGCAGCTGACCGGGGCCGGGCAGACCGGCGATATCCGGCGGGTTTCCGCCCTCAACGCGCGTCGTCAACACGGCGTTCAAGTCCCGCGTGCCCTCATAATCCATCGTAGCACCCGTCGCTTCCTCCCACGGCGCGACCATGGCTTGGAAGCTCTCCAACTCATCCCCTCCCCAAACTGCAAGCACGTTCACGCTCTGCCCGGAGATATCCTCTTCACACGTAAAAGCGACCTCGTCAGGCGGAGGCGGCGTCTCCTCATCAACAGGCGTTGACGTAGGTTCAGCAGGTTCCTCGGGTGCGGGACAGGCTGTCAGTAACATGCTGGAAACCAGCAATACTGTCAGCAGCACCCACCATCTTCGCTTCAACATCTTGTTTCTCCTTTCGTGATAGCAATCGCCTTTATTCATCTTTTCTCAACACAGTGTCCAAACTTCACCCCCTTCTTAGCTCTTGGGCTCACGATCTCCCCCTTCTCGGGCACCGATCGGGCTGCGGGAAGGGAAAATTGGTATTGGCAGAGCCGTGATCGGGGCGGGGATCACGGCTCCGTCCCCCCTTTCGTGGAAGAGCCTCAGCAGTAGTGGGCGCCCCGGGTCGACGATGAGCACTCTTCAAATGCACCCGGCCCTAGGCTTCTGTGACGTGGATGATCTCGACGGGGCAGCCATCGGCAGCCGTCGTCACACACTCCTCCAGGTCCCCCGGTGCCAGCCCCTCGTCGATAGCTCCCTCGACGCGATAGGCCTCCACCACCTGGCTCA
>NPIE01004698.1_pt3 | contig 33745 bp, 25 predicted proteins | sample 8637661 | NCBI WGS metagenome assembly NPIE01 (sample SAMN07420842, study PRJNA396082) | bioreactor metagenome | isolation source: sample BA12 brine-fed electro-methanogenic bioreactor BA | place: Japan: Kochi | collected 2016-12-09 | reverse complement strand
CCATTTACGTGTGCCGTAGCGAGTCCCTTTTGCCTGGAAGGTCAATGCTGTATTGGGGTTATAGAGGCGATGATCTGGGTTGATAATATAGGGTCCCTGTGTATTGTTATCCGACATTGGGTCCACCATATACAGACGATCACCATGTAATGCATGAGACTTTGTACGACAGCTGCCAGGAATGTAATGAGGACTGGCAGGATCGGTGTAGGCATTGTACCTACAATCATGGAATCGCCCATCTGGATCGAACCATAATTGACCTGCAGAGTCTAACACAATATACCAATGATCGTATTCTTGCGAATCGCCACCATCAGGTACAACTGTTAGGTAGACATCTGTCCATGCAACCGGTACAACATCGGATTGGCCGAGTTCTGCAGGAACATTAATCGAATGCTCTCTTGCTTGAAAAGCATTGGGCATAGGATAGCTCTCGCGACCCCAAACAGGTATATTGGAGTTTTGTTGCCATGGAAACATTCGGGCCGGATAAAGTGGCAATCCATCACGGTCAAAACCTACTTTTACAAAGCGGTTTGCAATAAAAGTCGCAGGTCGGTTGCCCGTTGCAGATTCAACACTTGGCGCCGAAAAAGGTACTGCAAAAGTTGTAAGCAGTAATGCCAGTACAATAACGTAGGACATCAATTTTCTCATAGTAGATCCCTCCTACACGAAGTCACAATAATAGGAACCAAACATTTTGTTCATAACATAACAATTCATTAATAGTTTACGTTTCTCCAAATAATTTTTTATCATGATAAGAAAAACACCGACAGTTATCAAGATGCATTTCTTTTTTTTTCGAACACATTGTTTGAAATAAAAACGGAATTTCCTTGTATCGTGAAGCTTTGAACGTCAAAATGAAGTGGAACACGAAATATGAAAAAACCGGATTTTGTTTCATTCGGTTGAATAGAACCAAATGGATCACCAGAAATTGTTGCATCTGGTAGGATATTTTCTCCGGTTACATTTGAGATAAAAGGCTGATCCAATAAGGAAACATAAAAGTACTCCATTTCACTTGTGTTAGTAACATTAAAGGATACTTTTAAAAAAACTTCATCTTTCAATGGTTTTGCTGTAACACCATAGAGTGAGGTTACCTCTAAAGGTGTATCCAGTATAATATTTGAATACACGATGGGAGATTCATTGAGTTGGAATTGTCTATTCTCTACAGAAGGTACAAGAGATAACTGCCAAATGAAACAACCCATACATACCGTAGCAATAAGTGCAACAATGCACTTCCACAACATAGACACATGTCGTGAATTTCCCAATAAGACTAATCCCAACGGGGGAATCAAGAGATTTGATATAAGAAGTACCCAATTCGATTCATACCATAAACCTTTTCTATCAGTGTTCACGAAAACTCTCCATCGTTTGAAAGGCTAGAATATACGGTAACTCTTTTTTTTTATTTGACAAGACAATCCAGTTTTTTTAGCCTATGAGAATGTATAACAAAAATGTGACTGTACTAAAAACCATTCTGATCTTTGCCATCAGCTACTCTTTGCTTTTTACACTAGGTGTAGACGAAATGACTTTTTCTCAAAAACATCATTTGCAGCAGAATCACAATAGTGTTTCTCGTCAATCCACTATTATTGTAACTTGTGAGTTAAACGGAATCCGTTTCGAAAAAAACATCATCCCCATGTCTGCTGAAGAGTTTTTGCAAACCAAAATTAAGTCTCTTCCCGCTCTATATCGTATCAACTACGATTTGTCCTATATTTTACAAGATCAGGATTTCATGAAGATTACCACGATTGAGTACAAGGAATACGTTGTTGAAGAAAAAATCCCTTTCTCTGTAGTTCACCAATCTAATGACCAAATGGCAAATGGTTTGATTGCAGTTTGGAGTCCTGGGGAAGAAGGTCTCAAAAATGTAACCTACCAAGAGAAGTATGAAGATGGAGATCTAGTATCTACTACTATCCTGCACCAAGATATTCGAAAAAAACCGATCACAGAAATTATTGGGCATGGAACCTGCATTTTCGAAGGACCGTATAAAAAAAAGATGCGCGTTTTAGCCAGCAGCTATAATCCCACAGTAGCACAATGTGATGGTGATCCCTTCATGGCTGCTACTGGTAGAGTTCGATTTGGTATGGTAGCAGTAGATCCAAAAGTCATTCCTCTAGGTACAAAATTATATGTAGAAGGATATGGTTATGCATTTGCTGGTGATACTGGCGGTCTGATTAAAGGAAATCGTATCGACTGCTTTTTATGGAGAAAACTAGAAAATGATAACTGGCGAGGGGGATACATCAACATTTATATACTAGAGTAAAAGTTGATGTATAATACAAACATAGACAGCAAAAAAGTTTTTATCGTATTCATGGAGGATTCATAGTGTTGTATTCGAAAATGTATCTAAACACTCTTAAAGAAATACCACAGGATGCAGAAGTAGCTAGTCATCAATTGATGATTCGATCAGGAATGATCAAAAAAATATCTGCTGGAGTTTATACCTGGCTCCCACTGGGATTGCGGGTTTTAAACAAAATCAAAACCATCATTCGAGAAGAATTGAGTAAAAAAAATTGTAATGAATTGGTTTTACCCATTCTGCTCCCTGCTCAACCATGGAAGCAAACAGGAAGATGGGATGAATACGGACAAGAAATGTTCAAGCTAAAAGACCGAGGTAATCGTGAGTTTTGTTTAGGACCGACTCATGAAGAAATCATCACTGAAACTGTAAAGAACACAATTCGATCTTATCGAGACCTACCACAGTTTGTGTATCAAATACAAACAAAATTTCGAGATGAGCCTAGACCAAGGTTTGGTGTAATACGGTGTAAAGAATTTGTTATGAAAGACTTGTACAGCTTTCACCCGGATGAAGAATGCCTTCATAAGGGTTATAAAGAAGTATCAGAAGCATATCATGCTATTTTCCGCCGATGTGGCCTAGTTTTTTTTCCGGTTGACGCTGATAATGGGACCATTGGTGGATCTTTTTCCCATGAATATGTATCTGAATCAGAAGTTGGAGAAACTGAGTTTGTAGTTTGCAATTCATGCGGATACAGTGCTACTATTGAAGTTGCTCCTTCGGCTCCACCTACTGCTATCGAAAAAGAAACCATGTTGCCACTGGAAGAAGTGCAGACTCCGAATGTGAAAACCATTGAGCAAGTGTCTTCCTTTTTTCAAGTACCACCAGATATGATATTAAAATCAGTTCTCTATAAAGATGAAAACAACGACATGTATTTGGTAATCGTACGTGGCTCTGATGAAGTAAATGAAACCAAATTAAAACGTCTTTTGAAAAAAGAAATTACACTATGCACTCAATCGACTTTACCCACAGGATATTTAGGACCTATTCAATCAGAACCACTCACTATAGTGGCTGATCCTTATGCTGTATCTATAAAAAATGCGATTTGTGGTTCAATGAAAGATGGATCTCATTTCAAAAATGCTTGTTATGAGAGAGATTGGAAAGCAGATTTTGTCCAGGATATTCGATCTCTAAGAACTGGAGATCCATGCCCAGAATGCCAGAAATCAATCACAGTAAAACATGGAATGGAAATTGGGCATACTTTTGTGCTAAATGATCGATATACAAAACCTTTAGAAACAACATTTACAGACCCCTCTGGAAACTTAAAAACCGTATTAATGGGTTGCTATGGGATTGGTGTAACTCGCCTTGCAGCAGCCATTATCGAGCAATATCATGACGATAAAGGAATACATTGGCCATCCTCAGTAACACCTTTTCATGCTGAAATCATCGTTGTAAATCCATCGGAAGAAACCACCTTACAAATAGCATTCTCTATCGAAGAAGAATTAAATAAACATGGTTTTGATGTACTAATCGATGACAGAGATATCAGTCCTGGTATTAAATTCAAAGATGCTGATCTTATTGGCATTCCCCATCAAATCGTTTTAGGTAGGGGATTGAAAGAGGGTATGGTGGAATATCAAAACCGCAGGGAGCAACAAAAAATGAATATTCCTCTTGAGGACGCATCTCTCCATGTCATTACAAAATTAAAGGAAGAATTGCATGACCTATGCAACGGCTCTAATACCGGCATATAATGAAGAGGCGACAATTGCAGATGTGGTTCGAGCATGTCAACATTGCCCGTATATAAAGGAAACCATTGTTATTGACGATGGTTCGGTAGATCAAACCTCTGCTATTGCATCTTCAAACGGTGCAAATGTTATCCAGCTAAAAAAAAATTCTGGTAAAGCGATGGCATTATTTACTGGTGCTCAAAAAGCTACAAATGAAGTTCTACTTCTTTTAGATGCAGATCTTGTTGGTTTTCTGCCAATTCATGCTTTTCACATGATTACACCAGTTCTTGTTTCTTCTCATGTATCCACTCTGGGTATTTTTTCCAACGGAAGAATGCTTACCGATCTTGCCCATCACATAACCCCCCAACTGTCCGGACAGAGATGTATGCCAACCTCCGTTCTATTATCCCTGAAAAGTAAATCTGATGTGGGTTACGGTATAGAAATCTCAATTCATCGAAAACTGAAAGAACTTCAATATGATATTGTAAAGATCAAACTAGACCATGTAACGCATATTACAAAGGAAGAAAAAAAGATTTTACAATGTAACAAAAAATTCGATGTTGAAGTAAAAAAGAGACTGGAGATGTACAAGGATATCTTTCGAGAACTTTCTTCCAAAAAGGAGTCTTAGAATGGCAAAAAAGATCATTATTATCACAGATAGTTGTTGCAATTTTACAGAAAAAGAACAGCTTGAACTGGGCGTTTCCTCCATATCATCCCGCATTCGCTTTGGTAATAAGGTATATCGAGAAACAGGCTTAACAGAAAGTATGAAGCTTGCTGAAATTATTCGTCAAAGCAACGTTACTCCGGTCATTTTGCATCCTTCCTCAGAAGAGGTTTTCCAAGTCTATTCATTGCTTTACTCAGAATTTGACAACGTTCTTTCCTATCACCTTTCTTCACAATTATCTCCGAATTATACGGAAGCAAAAAAAGCGCAAAATCTACTCTATGACACTCATATAGAGGTAATGGACAGCAGAATGGCAGAACCTTCTCTCAAAATGGCTATCAGATTTATCTCTCAACTTGTTGCAAAAAAAGAAACATTCCAGACTATTCTTACCGAGTTACCCGCTATCAACAAGTATTTTCAATCTTTCATCATCACTAATCAGCTCAAATATATGAGGACAAACATTGAGCCATCCTATTCATCTGGGATGTCGTTTTTTAAGAAAAATCCCTATCATTTATTTTCCATAGTTGACGGAAAACCACACTTCATTGCTAAAACAGACTTCAACCAAATAGAAATCAGTTTGATGGAAAATACACCTTCTACTTTTAACAATGAAGATACTCACGTTCATATCTTGTACGCATTAGACATGGAAAAAGCACGTGTTCTAGAAAAAGTCATTCAGGGGAAAATGCATGTTGCATCCATTACCCTTCAACCGATGTCATTGTCAAGTATATCTAGATATGGCACAGATGCTCTTCTTGTAGGGTTTTCTTCTATTCCTGCATATACCACAAATCATTCCTCTGACCATGACATGTAAATGAAACAAAGAATCCCTTATGCTTGGATTTGCCTTTCTTTTGTTGGATTTTTATTCGTTGTGTATTCTATTTTAGTTTCATTGAAACCGTATCAGTCTACGCTCCTGTTTCTTCAAAACTACTCGGATGAGTCTCTATTTATACTAGAGCAAACTCAATGGGAGTCAAAATCTGCAACATCGTATCTTCATTACCTGCTCTCAGGACAATCCAATTCTTTGTCCAAAGCTGCTTCTATCAAGCCAAATCACTACCGATATTTAGATTTACTCATTTCGCAAGAATCCATCGAGCATTTTCCAGCTAAAATCCATACCAACTCATCTGCAGCTTTAGCACTTTTTTTATCTGACAAAGCAGTGGAAGAAAGTCGGTTAAATACGCAAGAATCTATGTATAAAGCTCTGTTTTTAGTGCATACAGCTCAACGTATTTATCCATATGAAGATATATACTATGCGTATGGTGAAATCTTACGAAACTCTTTTAAATCTTACCACAATGCTGAAAAAATGTATTTATATGCGCTTGTTCAAAATCCTACAAAGGAAGCATATTGGCGTTCATACGGTTACTGCCTGAATAGCATGAAAAACTCATTTGGTGCCCTTTCGTGTTTGGTAGTGCAACAACGTTTGAATCCTACATCTTCGTATCCAAAGACTAGTATTGCAAGAAATCTTCAACAAATGGGGTATTTTGAAGAAGCCATTCAAACTCTTCAGTTGTGGAGCAAAGAAAATCCTGACATCATTGACTATTACTTCGCCCTTGGATCCGTCTACTCTGCGAACAAAGAATATGAACATGCACAAGAACAGTATCAAAAGGCAGTTGAAGTTTTTCCCCACGAAGCATCTGCATATTATGAGCTGGGTAACTTTTTTTATTCACAAAGGGAATACAGAAAAGCTCTTTTACAGCATACTAAAGCCATCGGTATGATGGCAATACAAAACAAACAAGTGTCTGCCTGGTGGTGGTATCGAAAAGGTTTAGATTACTATCAGTTAAAAGATTTCGAGGGAGCTATAAAGTCATTCCAACAAGCATTAGAAATCTACGAGAGTTCTTCGTTTCATTATTGGCTAGGTAGATCGCTAGAAGCAAACGAAGACTATGTCAATGCTATACGGTACTATGACATGTATCTGGAATCAAACCCTACAAATGAATCTGTCCAAAAATGGCGAATGAACTGTATCGAAAAGATTACATCCACTACGCAATAATGCTTACTCCGCTTTTTTCATGGAAGGATCTATATGAGATGAATGCGCACTTTTTTGCTTGTACTGATAATATTGGCTAGCTCCATAGTGGTTCTTGTAGCCATAGCCATATCCATACCCTTTATTGTAGTAATACGAAGACTTTTGTGCTTTTTCGGTTGTAGCATTCATTACAAACCCGGTTACGTTAGAAAATCGCAATCTCTCAAGACATACTTTTAAATCTTTACGTCTTGTGTGACCTTTGTTTACAACAATCAATACCCCGTCCATTAGGGGTCCCATGATGATACTGTCAGACACAAGATTGACCGGCGGGGAATCGAAAATAGTCAAATCGTATTGTTGTTTCATTGCAGCCAAGAATTGAAGAAATCGATCAGAGCTGAGTAAGTCAGCTGAGTTTGGTGGTAAAGATCCTGAAGGAACAATGTGAAGCCTTGGTTCTTCTTTGTATTTTTTGATGATGTGTTTCAGTTCCACTTCATGGTTAAGAAAATTGGACAAACCTGGTTCTTGGTCGATGCCAAATTGTTTATAAAGGGCGGGTATTCTCATATCGGTTCCAACCACAGCAACTTTCATGCCCGATTGAGCAAAACTAGCTGCTAAATTTACAACGATTGTTGTCTTTCCTTCTGCAGTTAAGGAAGATGTAATCATCAAACATCGAGGTTGGGTAAGCTGTAGTGTAAACTTCAGGTTGGTTCGAAGAATTTTAAAAGCTTCACTATAGGGAGAATTCGGATCAATAAAAACAAATGGTTTTGTTTCAATAGATTCTTCTACAATGCTTTTGTCATCTTTAATAAAAGCATCTAGACTTAAACGTTCTTCTAGATCTGACTTTTTCGCTGGCATACTATCTCCTGAAAAGGTTAATTGGAATTGAAGTCAAAACCATAAATAAGCCGGTAGGCATTTTCTTTGTTGGTGAGAACAAGATTCACATGGTTTGCTCCGCTTTGAAGAGTAGTTTGTAAAGAAAACTTTTCACCTGCTTTGGGTGTAATATGCTGTTTTTCGTGTGTTGTAGTGTTTTCTATACTGATTAACATATTTCCAACTGCAAGTTCAGACATGTAATGCAGTTGACGGTTTGCTATATCGTATCGCAATCCGTAAAGTCTGTAAGCATTTGGAAATAAATCAAAAGGCACAGACGAATATGCTTGAAAGCGGTGTGAAACAGATGTCTTGTTGTTTTCATAGTAGGCAGCATTCATCGTTATGCCCCCAACAGTAATAATACCAATTGGCACTCTCAGAGAATAGTTTCCATCTGTAGGAGTTTTAAAGGGCATTAAGGGTACATCGTTGACTGCAAGAGTTACATACCCGTTTGGATAGCCTTTTCCTGAAAACTCAAACATAGAACCTTTGAGGTGAGTAGAAAGGAAAGGGGTTAAAAGCGCACCGTTTACAATAATATCAAAAGATGCAGGCGTGGATACAGGTTGATTTGGCTCAAGTGGTTTGATCATATTGTAGATGGAAACACAGATCTGAGCTCTTGTTAATGGCTCAAATGGTTTAAATGTACCATCTGGGAATCCACCAATTGCTCTTGAAGCAGTAAGAATAGCAAGATAATTTTTTGCCCAATCAGGAATGATAGAGGCATCAGAATAACGATACAAAATATCGTTCACTGTCTCAGTTTTCATATGTTGGGCAAAAAACTTCATTCCCAAGCTTCGGCATTGCAATGGTACATATTCGATTCGATCCAATACTTCTCCGGGTCGGAAACGATTGTTCCGTGATGTATCTTCCATTAATTTAGATTTTCCAATCGTTTCAATCATTGGAAATGCCCAGTGGTTGGTTGGTACATCAATATAGGTAGGAGTAGTAGGCCGCAGTCCATCAAAATTAAAAATCTTGCAGGCAATAATTGCCATTTCTTGCCGTAAAATGGGCTTTTCTGGTTTAAATGTACCATCGGGATACCCTGATACAATCCCCATAGAAGCCATATACTGTATAGCTTCATAGGCCCAATGAGAAGGAGGTACATCGACAAAATCCTGCTTCGCATTAGCTTTAGGCAGAATTGAAAAAGGCATAACAATCAAAGAAAAAACAACCAAAACAATGAATAACCTTTTCATTGTAAACCTCCGTAAAAACTACAAAACTAAAAAAAATTTTTAGTCTTTTACATCATATGATCCAGTATGTAAAATGCAATGAACAAAATATTACATTGTTGACAAACATATTAATTTTCAACCAACTCAATAATTGCTCAACCGTAATATGTGTACAACGTCATTTTGGTTCAAAACTTTTAATACACCTAAAGGATATGGAATGCTGTCATTTTTAGCAATTTTCTCAATATCGCTCGAACAAATACCTAAATCGGAAAGCGAGGTTGTTAAATGCAATGTATTGTGAATCCAATCCATAAAATGGAATATTCCTTCAGGCGCAACTTTTTCAGCTGGTCCAGTCAATTGGAAAATATTTTTCCCAAATTGAGAAAACGTAGGGATGTCGTTCGTATAACAATAGCGCATCCATGCAGGTTGAACAACAGCTAAAGTTTGGCCATGCGGTATGTCATACATTGCAGAAATAGCATGACCAATGCGGTGAGAGGAAAAATCGCCATGCTCTCGACCACAAGCAGTAAAACCATTTAATGCCCAAGTAGCAGCCCATGCAAATTCAGACCTGGCATTCAGATCATCTGGATTCGCTTTCAAAAGAGGAACCGTATGCATGACGGTTTGAATGATACCCTCTGAAATTGTATCCATAAAATAGGTGGAATAGCCTGCAAAATAGAACTCAAAAACATGAGATATGATATCCATAGCTGTATAACTTAGCTGATTCGATGGTATGGTGGATTGAAAAGAAGGATCTATCCAAGTGGCACGTGGATATAACAAGTCGCTTTTTATGGATCTTTTTTCTTGCGTTTGATCGTTTGTTAGTACTGCCGTACCATTCATCTCTGAAGCAGTGCCGGAAATAGTAAGAATAGAGTAAATGGGTACAGCATTTTTCACTTTTTTCAACTGAAGATAGTAATCCCACACATCTCCCTCGTAGAAAAATCCTGCAGAAACTGCTTTTGCTGTATCAATAACGCTTCCACCACCAAGGGCTACAATAGCGTCGATGTTTTCTGTTTTTGCAATTTGAATCGCATTATGGACATCGCTTAATATTGGATTAGACTGAATGTTGTCGTACACAATCCAGTTGATATCGAATTCTTTCAAAATTTGAACAACTTTTTCAAAGATCCCATTTTGATACACACTTTTTTTACCTGTTAAAAGTAATACTTTTCGGGCTTTTTCTGCTATCAGTGATCCAAAACGATCTAAGATATCTTCACCAAAAAAAACTTTTGTTGGATTGCAATATGTAAAACGTTTCATCGAAGCACCTCTGTTTTACTATTTTGAATACATACTCTTAGTATAATGGAAACCTTCAATAAAACGAAGAAAATTCAATTTTCCTTGCAAATCTTTCGCGCGTTTACAGATCATTGAATAGTTAATAGGCTTCGGGAAGTTCTTCTTTTGCTTTCTTCCAATACTCATCGAGTTGTTTTGCATCTAACATGGAAGGATCTACGCCATCTTCCTGTATACACCTTTGCACATATCGGAATCGAATCTCAAACTTTCTTCTTCCTCTTTGTAAAGATTTATAAGGATCCACCCCATAATAGCGTGCAAAATTAAGTGCGGCAAATAGAAGATCCCCCAACTCTTGTTCTACTTTTCTGCTATGGTCAGACTGGATAGCCTCGGTAATTTCCTTACATTCTTCAACCATTTTTTCAACTATGTCCTCTGCACAATCCCAGTCAAAACCATAATTTGAAGCTTCGCAAGAAATACTACGCACTTCTTCAAATATGTCAGAGGAACTTTCTTCTTTCAGTACCGCTTCAGCTTTTTCAGTTTGTTTTATTGTAGTCCATTGGTCGATCACTTGATTTGGATTTAACGTATTCACAGAAGAAAAAACATGAGGGTGTCGATATATCAATTTTTTAATCATACTCTGCAACGAATCATAAATTGTAAATTCATTGTTGTTTTCTTCTATTTGTGCATGAATCAATGGCTGGATAATCAGATCTCCTAACTCTTCTTGCAATTCTTGGTTGTTACCACTACGTATTGCTTCAACAACCTCAAAGGCTTCATCTAACAATGATGGTATCAATGTTTTATGTGTTTGCTTGTGGTCCCATGGACATTTTTGACGAAGAATTTCTATCAATTTTTTTGCAGAAAAAAAGGTTTGATCCTCATGATGGAGTAAAACAGGAATCCAATCTTCAGCAGAATAAATGAATACTTCCTGTTCTTTCGTTTCGATTGCTCCTGGCCGCAATGATCTAACTTGTTGAATGGATTTTGTTGCAGTTTCACCCTGCATGATCAAATAACATGCTGCCATCGTACCTGCACGACCAAAACCCCCCATGCAATGCATATAAACAGGTATATTGCATAATTGATAAAAAGCTAAATGCCTGACTAATGTTCGGAATTGCAGAGTAGATGGAACCGAAAAATCTGGAATAGGCACGTGTATCATTTCAATAATGGAAGAATCGGTTTTACCTACATTGTAGGGAGTTTCTGTTAAGTTTATTAGAACACGAATTGGTTCTAACGAAGGAATCTCATGACCAGTGAAATTTGGCCATGGTCCAATCATCAGTCTATTTTTTTCGATCCAAGTTCCGTCTAAAAACATTCCATAACCTTCCTAATAACAGTATTAAATTCATCTGTTTTCTTTTGAATAGTAAAATATCCCTCGTAAAAATGAATCCGCTGTCCAAATGTTTGACATAGACAGCTTAAATTCTGAGCGTTTACAGTAAATCTTTTTGAGTCCTCTTCAAAATAGAAAAAAATCAGATTTCTTTCCAATGTAACGTTTTTCATTCCTTTTTCAAAGCAAACAAGGCGAAGTTTTAGGTTTTCATACAGCTCTTCCATAGGAGGTGGTGGATGCCCAAACTGGTCAGCGTAATCTTTTATGAGAAGATCTATGTCATTTTGTGTTTTCGCTTGGGTTAACTCTCGATACATTGACAATCTTTCCCCTTCATCCCGAATCAAATCACTTGGAATATACCCAGTGATAGGAAATTCAGGAAGCTGTTCCAGATCATTCTTTGCCTTCGGGGTTTTCCCTTTTTGCTGATCAATGGCTTCTTTTAAAAACTGTACATACATGTGATACCCAACCGAGTGGAGATGTCCGGACTGAGAAGTACCCAAAAAGGTTCCTGCACCACGTATTTCCAAGTCTCGCATTGCAATTTTTAAACCGGAACCTAATTCAATAAAATTCTGCATAGCCTGCAGCCTGGAAATTGACTTGTGGGAAAGGGCTTTCTGTCCCGGGTAGAAAAAATATGCATATGCTCTTCTGCTAGAACGGCCTACTCTTCCTCTAAGTTGATACATTTGGGCTAGTCCCAACGCATCTGCATGATCTACAATCAGAGTATTCACAGTTGGAATATCAATACCAGATTCAATAATGGTTGTACACAACAATAGATCCAGTTCTCCTTGAAGAAATTGGGTAATAACGTTATCGATTTGTTCTCCACTCATTTTCCCATGCCCAACACCGATTCGTAAAGTAGGCATTTTTTTTTGCAGAGAATCTTTTACTTCCATAATGTCTTGAATTCGGTTATGAACATAATAAATTTGCCCACCCCGTGAGAGTTCGAATTGAATTGCATTCATGATAACTTCTGGGTCATCTGGCATAACATAAGTTTTTACTGGTTTTCTGCCCTCTGGTGACGTATCAATCTTGGATATTGACCGCACGCCACTGAGTGCCATTGAGAGAGTTCTTGGGATAGGAGTAGCTGTTAATGTTAGAACATCAATATTCTCGCGCATGGTTCGAATCGTTTCTTTATGTCGAACACCAAATTTGTGTTCTTCATCAATAATAAGAAGCCCTAATTTATGAAATTGAACGTCTTTGGATAACAACCGATGCGTTCCAATGATAACATCCAATTTCCCTTCTTGTAGATCAAGTAAGTTTTGTTTGCATTGTTTTGGAGGTAATAACCTGGATACTTGCCCAATATGGATTGGAAAAGGAGCATATCGTTCTTTAAAGGTTTCATAGTGTTGGTTAGCAAGTATTGTGGTAGGAACAAGAAGTGCCACTTGATACCCCTCTAAAACAGCTTTAAATGCTGCTCGAATTGCTACTTCTGTTTTGCCATATCCAACATCACCTGTTACAATGCGATCCATAATGGAGTTTGATTCCATATCGTGTTTGACTTCTTCAATAGTGCGAATTTGATCTGGAGTTTCTTCATAGGGAAATATACTCTCCATTTCTGTTTGCCACGGAGTATCCTTCCCAAATGAAGTTCCTTTAGATGCTTCTTTTTTTGCATATAAATCAACCAATTCAGCTGCTATCAGTTCAATACCTTTTTTGGCTTTTTGCTTTGTTTTTTGCCACTCTTTTGTACCCAGTGAGCTCAGAGGAATATGCTGAATATCACCCACATATTTATTTACCATATGAATTCTTTCAGGTGGAATATATAGCTCATCCCCATTTTTGTATTCCATCAACAAGAATTCTTTTGGTTTTTTTTCTGGTCCATCAAGGACGCTTAGGCCCTTATAAATACCAATTCCATAAGCGTAATGCACAAGTAGGTCTCCGATTTTCAAGTCTTCAATCGACTTGATGGGAACACCTTCTCGGAATTTCTTGTAGTGCTTGTGCGGTTGTTTCCAACCAAAGATTTCTCTGTCTGTTAAGAAGGCTAACTTGCGAGATGGAAGGTAGAATCCCTTGTCCATATACATATCTACAATTTGGAGAGAGTGACTAAGGCTGGTAAAACCATAACTTTCAAATATCTCCAAAGCTCTTTTTGGTTGTTTTGTAGCAACAAAGACACTCCCTTTTTTTTGGAAATATTGGTTCAACACCAATTTAAAGTCACCCAAAATAGGGGCATTTACTTCTTCAGATGGAAATGAAAATGCATTCTTTTTCTCTAGTGTGGCTGGTTCTGGATTCAGTTCAATTTGAATGGGATGATTCCATATCTTTTTTTCAATCTGTTGATAGTTTTGATCCAGTGGAATCGAAACAACTTCTTTTTTTTCTAGCTCCAAAGCATGAACTTCTTTGGCCTCATGAAAAATAGCGTTCAATGTTTTCTTGATTTGATTCGAGTGGATAAAAATTGTGCAGGTATTCTTTGGAAGATGGTCCATGATGGTGAACTCTTGGTTTCTTGCTACAGAAAAATAGTAAGAGTGATTCAGAATACCGTTGCTACCGGAAAGAGTTTCGATATCTTTTTCTATTTCCACACTGGTAGCATTTTTATTGGCTTTTATTGAGCTCTGTATAAAGTTAAGAACTTTTGTTTTTTCTTCTTTGGAACATATGAAATGGTGGACAGGAATAAGGAAAACAAGATCTGTTTTTTCAATACTCAACTGCGTCGTGGAATCAAAAAAACGAATACTCTCTACTTGATCATCAAACAATTCGATTCGAATTGGAGAATCATGAGCAGAAGAAAAGACATCTAGGATTCCTCCTTTTCTTCTAAACTCTCCTACATGTTCCACTACTGATGCAGGGTGGTATCCACTGTTTACCAATTGTGTGGAAATTGTATCAATTGAAAGATGATCTCCAATGTGGATCGGGATAACCGCATCATTGAGAGTGTTTGGCCCAATTGTTGGCGTACATAACGCCTGAGGTGTAGTTACTATGATTCGTGAGTGATGGAGTAGATCAAACAAAACACTGATTTGTTCAGCAGTAATTTCAGTAGGACTTGGGATTTTTTCATACGGTGCTGCCCCAGAGTCAGGATATCGACTAACCGTTGAAGGAAGATACTGGGATGGAAACTGCTTTAAAAAAGTGTGGATTTTATGCATTTCAAGCTCAGTTGGAGCTACTATCAAAAGATTGGAGAACGATTTCATGATTTGCAATAAAAGTAGGTATCCTGAGGATCCAACAATATTATTAATCTCTAGCGATAGAGATGGGGATTGTAAAAATGAACTTTTTAAATAGGGTAAATCAGAAAAATAGTCCGATATGTCCTGAAATGTTTTTTCTCGAATTGGATTTTCTTCTTTCATGCAGGATACAATTATACCATCAGTTTCAATTCTTTTTTTGATTGTATTTATTGGCTGCTTTAAGAAATCCGTAGTCAATAACATCCAGTACCGCAAACATTGCAGTTTCCAAAGCTTGTTGTACTATTTTTTGTTCGCTCTTTGAAAAATCGCTTAATACGTATTCAACCACTTGATCTTTGTCAAAAGGACGGTCAATACCAATTTTTACTCGGATAAAAGTAGAATCTTGGAGACTGTTCGTAATAGACCGTATGCCGTTGTGACCACCTGTTCCTCCACCAAGTTTTACCCGAACATCTCCAAGTGGTAGATCCAAATCATCCTGAACGACTATCAAGTGTTCCTGGTCAATATCATATTTGCTACAAAAACTTTTAATACTGATCCCGGATTCATTCATGAAAACCATTGGTTTACATATAAAGAAATCTTCCCCCGATATTCGCTTCAATTGTCCAAAATTGGTGTAGCAATCTAATTTTCGAAGAGAACTACGAAAATCTTGCACCATTTTGTCAATCACCATATAGCCGACATTATGCCTGTTCATTAAATACTTTGTGCCAGGATTACCTAATCCAAAAACTGCAAACATCCGAACTCCTTATTTTAATACGATACAATTACTCTATAATCATATAATGATAAACTGTATTGCAAAGAAGGTGAATGTATGAAAAAATTTCTCGTATGGGTTCTGATTGTTCTATTATTACCTCTTTCCTATGTTTCCTATAGACTTTTGGAAAGACATACGATTCGATTTCAATTTTTCACCAATACTTTGCCTAATCAAATTGTACCAGACAATGAAATAGAATTATCTCGAACCCAAGCTTTACAACCTTTAGCAAAGCCTGTGATTCTTTTTGTTTCCAACCATTCTTTTGTAACTCCAGAAAATTCCTTCTTCTATGACGAAAAATCCCAAGAAAATGGTTCGCTTGGTTACTACCCTGTATACCCAATATTGGATCCAGATATCTCTCTGGTTAATATTCTCAGTGGAGTTTCTCCTCATCGCGGAGGATATCTTTCAAAGCCACTTTTGGATACATTGGACAGTCTTCTGCTTTCTGCAAAGGATTCTGGGTTGAAAACGGCGTATTTTGGCAACCATATTCCCTACAACCCGGAAGAAATTGAAACAGAAGCTGAAATTGAAGAAACCTATTCAGAACCTTACGAACAAAAAGAACTGAAAATTCCTGCCTCCTATGTTGAGCCCATACAAAGTGTTGCAGATATTCAGCGTTGGCTGGAAGAATTTCAAGAAAACCTTTTCGAATTCGATTTGCTGATCTTCAATATCCCTCCTATCAACAACCCAGCAAATGAAGATGTCCAAAATGATTATATCGAATCCGTAAATCAAGTCATGGAAAACATTTATCAGACTTTTCAGGACGAGAGCCAATACTTTTATACATCACCCTTATCATTTGCTTCGCACAATCAACTTATGCTTTCCCCAAATCCTTCTTTTGAAGTACCAGTGTATTGTTTTGGAAAATCGATCCAAAAAACTCAAAAACCGTTTCATACACAACTTGAAAACATCTCCTCAACTTTGTGCTTTTCTTTAGGCATTTCTCCTCCTCAAGAGAATATTACTCCACCACTTTTGACTATTTATCAACTGCCCGAAGAAGAAATTGTAAATCGTTACAGTTCTTTTTTGAACGGTCAAATGATGAGCTATATGAAGGTTCTGCTTTCATATGGAATCAACGAAGAAACTGTGAGTGGCTATATATTGCATGTAAACAATTCCATTCATGAAACTCCAATACAAGGTTTGGGGGAGCTGCAGACAAGAATTGACCTGCTTCAAAATGAATTTCATGCATTCATTCATACACAGAACGACAAAACTCGAAAGCAAGAGTTGATCTTCTTCATCTTAATGATTGCTATTGCTGGGATTCTATGGTTAAGCTTCTTGATGTGGAACTGGCGAGGATATTTATATGGTTTTGTTTTTATAGCAATTTACTATTCCCTCAACACTTTTGTTTTTCAGAATTCCTATATCTTCCCCCCATTGCATTCAATTACCTTTGGTTGGGTATGTCTGACATATGGCATCCCGCTTCTTCTGACTAGCATTGTTTGTAGTATCCTTGCTACAGTTTTTGGTGGTTACCTTTTTGATATTGATCTCTCCACCATACTGCAGGATTTAAACGGACTTATTGGAACATTTTGTGTATTTCTGATCATCCATAGCGGTATTATTGGTATTATGCACGGTTACACCTTTACTGGCACTTTGGATTCTTTCCCAACCCAACAACTTTTCTTGCACAATGAATCCCTTCTATGTATGTTGCCTGCATCCTTACTGCTTATGTTTAGCGTCGCCTTTTTACTACACTGGCTATTAGCAAAAAACCAAAGAAAGAAAGATACCAATGAAAAAACTGCATAGCATTCAATCAAGATGGCTTGCCCTTGTTTTATCTTTGATAATTTCCATTTCCATGATCCCATCTATCACCCATGCAGATAGTCTTCAAATGAAAGTAGAATGTAAACCGGGTTCGGTAGCAATTCAAGGTGAGTTCATTTCCATCTTTGTTACAACCAATGAGAATACGATCCTACATATACAAGCCACTATTGGAGATAGGGTGTTTTCGCTTTTCACTAATATTCCTTTGGAAAAATCCCTGGAAAAAGAAATACGACTTCCAATCGTATATCCTTTGGATAGAAATTTCACCCTTCATGTTCAGGCAGATAATATTCAGAAGGAATCTTCACTTCAAGAAAACATGAATTTCACTGTTATAGAATCAAAAAAGGGGATCTATTCGTTAGAAGGAAGAATCATCAATGGTAGTTATGTACATAAAACTGGGTTAGAAGGTGCCTTTATTGAAGTTGTTTCTGGAGAAACTTACGCCTACACAGAAACTGATGATGATGGTTATTTCACCCTTGATCATTTGTTGGAAGGTCCTTACAAAATTCGGGTATCACATTCCTGCACAAAAGCTACTCAAGAGTTCATAACCGAGGTGAATTCTAACACTGAGTTTGCATATATCACGCTTTACCCTCACAAGATACCTGATTTTGATTTTTGGATGAATAAATCGGTCAACTCAGATTACGAAAAAGGAGAAACAGCAACTATCTATATCCGTTCTAGACTCAACATGATCGTAGACTTGTATATACAAACAAAAAGTGAAAAAATCCCCGTACTTCTCAATTTTCACGTAAAAGCAAATGCATTAAGTCGTTTCTACTGGACTGTACCAGAATCATTACCTCTTGGTCCAATTACATTTTCGCTAGAACCCGCTGAATCAGAGTATTGTGGCACAGCGAAATACACGATTCAGATTACCAACTCAATTCAAAAAGGTTCTCTCCAGGGAAAAGTGATTGTGGATGGGAAACCTATACAAGGTGCAAAAGTCTCTTTCCCCTACGAGTTTTTACCTCATACATTCACAGACGAATATGGTATTTTTGTTTTACAAAATATCCCTGGTGGTAATTATCACCTACGTTGCACAATGGAAGGTTTTGAAGAATACAATCAACCGTATACAGATATTATCCGAGGTCAAAACAATGGCCCCATTACCATTGATCTAGAGCCGAAATCCCCCTCTCAAATCATTTTTTCACCATCTCGGCTCGATTTCACGACTCACGAACGCCGAGAAAGACAAATCCCTATCCTGTGCCATCTCTCACAAGGATATGTCCGTAATATTCAACTCCAAAAAAAACTTGGACCAGCAGGAATCACTCTTACACCAAATACAATCCCGCAACTCCTTCAAGAATCCCAGATATTGGTTTTTACGATCGAAAATATTGTTCCCCCCGGTGAATACGAAATTCAATATGATGTAGTTGTCGACAATAAAGTACTCCAAGAATTACGAGGAACAGTGTCTGTACGAAGTTTATCCAATGGAACATTTGACGGTGTTATTTCTCCCCCAGGCAATAGTATCCCGCAAGGTGGAACGGCAGAGTATGTATTCACTGCTGAGCGGTTTACCAATTTCAGAGAAAATCTATCCCTTCGATTTAAAAATCTTCCTTCATATACGCAAGTGATCATGGATACCGAACAAGAATATATTCCTCCTTGCTCCATCCCTTTTGCTATTGACAGTTCCCTATCAACAGAAGTCAAAACTCATGAAATTGAAGTTGAGGTGTTTTCCAAGACACAAAAAAATGTGTATCGTTTTCCACTGACCATTTTTCCAAGGAAAGGGCAACTCGAAACATGTCCAGAAGAAGGATGGGACCCTATTTTGATTGCAGGAGAAACAGCTGGCCTTAGTATAAGTTGTTTTTCTCCAAATGGTCATTCTGAAAACGTACGCTTAAACAAAGATTATGGACCAGATTGGATTTCAATACCCAATCGAGACATTGGGACTGTTACTCAAAATCCAATCAGCACACAAATTCAGTTTTCTCCACCTTCTGATATTTTAGTAGGAGGGTATCCCTATTCCATCAGTTTTACGTATGGTGAAAACAACGAAGAATTCAAGAAATTTACAGGTCAAATTCATATTCTTCCGCACGATCCTAATGCCCCAGTAAATGCAAGAGGAAAATATATTCAAGAAGAACAAAACATCATTGTAACCTGGAATCCACCAACAGATAAACAAGATCAGATTATTGGCTACAATATTTATCGAAGCTTACATTATCCTGCTTTAGCAAGCGCTGCTCCCTATAATTCCACTCTTTTAAAAGATACGGAGTTTCTGGATACAGATTTCCTTCATGGTCAACAATACTGGTACATTGTAAAAGCAGTATATCAGGATGGCAGCTTAAGTCCTGCTTCCAATACTGTACAAATCAATATCCCCCCTGAGAAAAAAGGAATAGTTATTGTTGCACTTGATAAGCCAGCAGGATCTTCTTACTATACCAACAATCCTCTCTCAATTCATTTTCAATCCTCTCTGTCAGGTAGAGTCTCTATCATCTGCAGCTCCGGATTTATCAACATCACCCTTTTGGAAACTTTTGTCACGGAAGGCACGCGATATCACTGGAGCCCCATCCTACCCAGTCTACCTGAATCTAAAAGCATGTGCACGGTATATTTTGAAAGCGAAGGTGGATATACCCATACTCAGAAATTTTCCTTCTTTGCAACCGAATCAAAACAAGGTGCAGCAAGCTTATTCGGAACTTTGAAACAAATCCGTACAAATCAACCAATCCATGGAGCTTCTATACAGATCATTCAGGGACCTAGTTATTCAACTGCTACAACAGATGCAGATGGAGTTTTTGTTTTAAAGCACTTATTACCAGGATCTTACCAGTTTTCAATTTTGCACAATGGAGAAATCTTTGCGCCCTACTCCTGTGATATAGAAAATGGTGAAAACAGATTGGATCCAATTGAGATCGATCCTATACAGCAGTCAAAATGGATTGCGTGGAGCGGAGAAATCGATAGAAACCTTCTTCCTTTATGGATATATGCTGAAAAAAAAGACAGGGTTTCTATAATATGGGAAAAAGACAATATACAGCGAGTACTTTATCGACATATCGAGCTGGAACCAAAACAAACCACCTATATGCATCTTCCCATCGCAGATGACTTACCTGTAGGCGATATGTTTTTATCGATTATCAGCGAGAGCAGCACAAATCAATCCAAAATTGCTGTTACCTTACCTTCTCCTGCAAATCATATATATGGGTACATTAAAAACGTAAATGGTATACCTATCACCAATGCGCAAGTAAATGACTACTCCGTCAATGAATGGGGGTATTTCAGCATTCTCCAGTCCGGTCAAGATATTGTTTCACTGGATGTTCAAGCCCCATTTTACCAATCACGAACAATATCCATATCTGAATTTGATTCCAATACCTCGATTTTGTTAGATCCTTTAACTGGTTACATCGAATACGCACAAAAAGAACTCTTTATTTGTAAGGATTTCAATACACTCCAATTTCAGTGGATATCACGGAAGGGCTGGACGGATATAATTGATTTCCACATTGTCCAAGAAAACGAAGAAGACACGAAAATATTAGCAGCCCTGCCTCCTTTTCAATGCTATCCAGAAATGAAATATGAATTTCATTTTATGAATCTATTGCGTGAACAATTAGAAGAAGGATCTGTTTTTTTAGCTTGGGCTTACACTTCATCGGAAACAAACGAAGAAATTCTTGTTAAAATCCCCATAAAAAAAGGATTACCAGATAAACTATTCTTTTCAACTCGCCCTACAATTCCCATTTTCTCTGATACCAATTCCATAGATCTTATCCTGGATATCTATTCTTATGCAAGCAGGCCCGATACATTCCTTTTGCAAAGTGTTCTGCCTTATGAGTATGATTCTTTCATCCATCCATCTGAGCTGATCCCGGGTAATGAATGTGCTCTGGAGATACGTCAGAAAGATGCTTCTGCTCCTCATGAAATCATCCTAGGATCAATTGAAGTTACCTCGAAAAATAATAAAAATATTGTAGAAGTGTTTCCTTTCCATTTTCAAACCCAGCCTTCAACTTCACCAACATTCCTGGAACCATACTGGAATCAGACGATGTATAGCGGTAGCAAGGTCACACATACCTTTTATCTTTCTCAAACCCCTGAAAAGATTGAAATCCTAAAAATTCCTGCTTTCATGACGTATCAGATATGGGATAACACAGTTAAAATCATCATAGAGTCTACTCCAGAAGGTATTAATCAAGTGCAGATCCCCATTCTACTGAACCAAACAATTGAAACCAATCTAGATATCCACATTGAAGGACTTCCTATGCCAGACCATTGGAATGCTCCTGTTTTAAAAGCTTCCAATGATGACAAGGGTATACTTTTACAGATTGACAATTTGCTTGATGATACATTCTATCGTGTCAATAAGTATCAAAATGGTCACAAAATCGAATGGCAAACAGGTTTCAAGCAAGATAAAACCTACTTAGACACAAACGTACAAGCCAACCAAACCTACACATACCAGGTCTTTGCAACCAATTTTCAACTGGAATCCGGATGGTCCAATGAGATTGTACAGCCATATATTCACCTATATATTCATCTGAAACTAGAAGAAACAACCTATACAAATAAAAGTTCTATTCTTTTAACGGGCACAGCTACACCAGAGACAACCCTTACGCTGAATAAGAAAAACCTTCCAATGGATATATATGGTCGTTTTTCTTTTAATGCTCCTTTGGAAGAAGGAAAGAATAGTTTTCTTTTCACAATTGAAGATGCATTTGAAAATACTCTCTCAAAAGAGATTACTGTTATTCGTGACAGTGTACCACCTCAGATTGAGTTTGTTTCTCCAAAAGCATTTCCATATTACACCAAATCAGAACAATTAAATCTTCAGTTAAAGACAGAATCTCAATCTGTTGTCACCGTTAATGGTGTTGAATTCAAAGAAAAAACACCCGGAACCTATAGTGGGTTGATTTCTCTTGCAAAAGGTAGCAATGAGCTCAGAATTATTGCTACCGATAAAGCATCTAATCAAGTAATAATCAATGTTCAGTGCATTCGATATGAAAAAGGTTTTTTTATTCAGCTCCGTATAGGCTCTTCAACTGCTACTATTAATGGGGAGAAGAATACTTTGGATGTGCCTCCTCAAATTCTTCAAGGAAGAACTGTAGTGCCTCTTCGTTTCATTTCGGAAGCTTTTGGAGCTACAGTAGAATGGATTGCTGAAACCAAAGAGATTACAATTCGGTTATATATGTGACACAATTTATCAATTGTATACAGATTTGCATACAGAAAGAGGTGTTTTGCTATGGTTGGTAAAAAAATTGCTGGAAGATGGTATCTTCGACTCCAAAAAGGAGAAGAGGTTGTTTCATCGTTACAAGATTTCTGCAAACAAAATCAAATTCAATTAGGAACATTTACAGGAATTGGTGCATGCACTCCGGTAACAATTGGTATTTTTCTACCTCAAGATAAAAAATATGTTAGTAAAACTCTAACAGAAGACATGGAAATGACATCTTTGCTAGGCAATGTAACGACCATGAACAATGAGATCTACATCCATGCTCATGCTACTTTTGCAGGAGAATCTCTTCACTCTTATGGTGGTCATTTAAGCAGTGCTACTGTAAGTGTTACTGCTGAAATCGTCATTGAACCTTCTGAAGGACTAGTTGATCGAGAAAGAGACGAGAATATTGGAATTAATGTATGGAATCTTCTTTAATAAAAGATATCCAAGGTTTTGTTTTCGATATTGATGGCACCTTGCTCAATACTCTCCCGGAAATTGCTGAATCGGTCAATTCTGTTCGTGTTAAATACAATCTACAACCTCATCCCGTAGAAGACTATCGCAATTTTGTAGGTGCCGGAGTAGAAACACTTGTACAAAGAGCATTCCAAATCTCAAGTTCTCATCCCGATTTTCAACAAATTTTGTCGGATGTTATGGATCAATACATCAAAAACTTTGGTAAATACTCATCTTTGTTTCCAGGAATTCCTGAGATTTTGGATTCACTTGTCAAGGATTCATATTACATAGGACTACTTTCGAATAAACCTCAGATCATGGCAGATCAAACTGCAAAAACATTTTTTTCCAATTACCCATTACATCCAGTTCTTGGTGCACAGGATAATATCCCATTAAAACCTCACCCTTGGGGCCTTGAAAACATATCAAAAAAATGGAACTTACTTCCAGCACAAATCGCTTTTGTAGGAGATTCTGTTATTGATGTGCAAACTGCAAAAGCATTTGGTGCAGTTTCAGTTGCCGTTTCGTGGGGTTTCTGTAACGCTCCCATCCTTGCCAAGCAACAACCAGATTTTTTCATTCATACTCCCCAGGAATTCATCCATACCTTTTTCAATCCTGCTCCAGAATCTGTATATCTTTAGAATGAGAGGTTTTTATGCATAAACGCCTGTTTACTTCCGAATCAGTTACCGAGGGACATCCTGATAAGATTTGTGACACAATCGCTGATAGCATTCTAGATGCGATCATAGAAAAAGACAAAAGTGCTCGTGTTGCTTGCGAAGTTGCCGTTAGCACTGGCTTTGTTTTTATTATGGGAGAGATTACTACCTCGGAATATGTTGACCTGACTGCAATTGCTCGCGAAACCATCTGTAATATAGGCTATGACACTCCGAAATGGGGTTTTAATGGCAACACATGTGCTGTTATCAGTGCTGTTAAAGATCAATCTCCAGATATTGCACAAGCTGTGAACCTGTGTGAAGAAATTGGAGCAGGTGATCAAGGTATGATGTTTGGTTTTGCATGTAATGAGACACCATCGTACATGCCTATGCCAATCTCTTTAGCTCATGCTTTAGCGAAAAAACTTGCGTATGTAAGAAAAAATCAAATCCTTCCCTATCTTGGTCCTGATGGTAAAACACAAGTAACTGTTGAATATGACGAGAATAATCAGCCCATTCGCATTGATACTATAGTAATTTCTACGCAACACCAGCCAGGTATTGCAATGAAGCAACTCCAACCCGCCATTATTGAAGAAGTTGTTCGAACAACCATTCCAAAAGAATTACTAGATACTAATACTCATTTCTACATTAATCCTAGCGGATGCTTTACAATTGGCGGACCCGTAGCTGACACAGGACTGACAGGTCGAAAAATAATTGCTGACACCTATGGTGGATATGCAAATCACGGCGGTGGATCTTTTTCTGGTAAAGATCCTACAAAAGTAGATCGATCAGGTGCTTACGCGGCAAGATATATTGCAAAAAACTTGGTTGCTTCAGGTTTTGCAGATAAAATTGAACTCCAGCTGTCCTACGCAATTGGAATGACAAAGCCAATTTCCATCTATATTAAAGATTTTGGTACTGCCAAAATCCCCATTGAAGAGATGATTCAAAAAATCCAAGCTCGATTCAATTTATCCCCCAAAGGAATCATTGATGCCTTTGAACTATTTCGACCGATGTATCACCAAGTTTCCTCGTATGGACATTTTGGTCGAGAAGATCTTTCATTACCTTGGGAAGAAGTCATTCTTTTTTCCTAATGTAACTTTTTTGGGAATATTTAAGTAAACTTAAAGAGTAGTTATCTTTTATGGAAATGGAGTAACGATTTGTCCAACAGTTTTTTATTGGGTACTTTTTTAAATTTTTTGGCATTGCTTGTTTGTTTAACGGTACATGAGTTCTCTCATGCCTGGGTGGCATATAAATTGGGGGATCCTTCCGCTGAAAAAAGTGGTCGACTCACATTGAATCCCTTCAAACACCTGGATCCAATGGGAACAATCATGCTCCTTTTATTTCGATTTGGATGGGCAAAACCTGTACCAATCAACCCGTATTACTTCAAGAATAAGAAACAAGGCATTATTCTTGTTTCCCTTGCAGGACCTGTATCCAATTTTCTTATGGCCTTTCTAGGAGGACTCTTACTCAAGCTTTCTTTACCAATGCAAAATGCTTTTTTAAATACTTTTTTCTACATTTTTATTTACATGAATATTGCTTTAGCCATTTTTAACTTGTTACCCATACCTCCCCTGGATGGTTCTCATTTAATTACTGTGTTTGTTAAAAACCAGAAAGTAATATCTTGGTTGTACTCTTATGGGATGTTCGTTTTCATTGGTTTGCTATTTATTGGCTCTTTCTTTGGTTTGTTCAATATCCTTGCTATCATCATTGAACCATTTGTTTCTTTGATTTTCTCTATATTTTCCATCCCGGGTATTCTATAGTGTTCTACCGTTTTTCTGTTTGGCTACTGCATATACTACTCACATTATTCAACCAATACATCGTTGTTGGAGAAAACAATATCCCCGATAAAGGTGGAGCAATCGTTGTATCGAATCACAAATGCTACGATGATCCAATCTTGGTAGGTTGTTCGTGCCTACGAAGAAGATTCTATTTTGTTGCAAAAAAAGAATTGTTCCAATCCTTTTGGTTTGGACTCCTTATACGTTCTCTAGGAGCTTTCCCGGTAAATCGCGAACGAGTTGATCGAGAAACAATACAAACTTGTACTCAGCTACTTGAAAAAGGAAATCTGGTACTCATTTTTGCGGAGGGAACTCGAAATACAGACCCCAATCTTGATATTCTGCCCTTGAAAACAGGCTTTGCTTTTATAGCAAATCGAGCCAAGGTACCGGTAATTCCAATATATGTAACAAAAGCAGAGAATACGTTTCGATTCAGTATTCCCAAAAAAAGGATCTTTGTACATATAGGAAAACCTATTCCCTGTGATCAACCTTTACGTAAACTTGTTGAAAACACTCAAAATGCATTACATGATTTGTGCTTGCAAGGAAAAGAGGCATATTATGGCCACCAACATTGAATTGTTCCAAAAGCTGCAAGAAAAAGATCTGTATTTGTTTTTAGAAATTTTCCCCCTCTGGATGCAAAAGAAGATTCAGGAAAATGGAGATATTCAAGAGCTCATCGAAATCATTCTAGACGTAGGTAGAAAACCTGAAGCTCGTTTTCAAAATTATAGTCGATATTTGATTGATGAACCAGTAGATGTGAGCCTTATTAATTCAATACTGGATCGTACCGAAGGATTCAACCGAGATAACCGCAGTGGTGTAGGTGGTACTCTACATCGCATATCCGGCATTCGCAACCGGCAGGGAGAAGTAATAGGCCTAACGTGCCGAGTTGGAAAAGCCATTTTTGGTACTGCAGACAGCGTGAAAGATATCATCTACAGCAATAAAAATATCCTCCTTCTTGGTCCTCCTGGTGTTGGTAAAACGACTCTCTTGCGTGAAACATCCAGACTCCTGAGTACAGATGCAAAAAAAAGAGTTGTGATTGTAGACACTTCCAATGAAATTGCTGGAGAAGGAGATATTCCTCACCAGGCTGTCGGCATGTCCAGAAGAATGCAAGTTCCTTTGTCCAAACAACAATTCGAGGTGATGATTGAAGCTGTAGAAAATCACACTCCCGAAGTCATCATTATCGATGAAGTTGGAACTGCCGAAGAAGCCAATGCCTGTAGAACTATTGCTGAACGAGGTGTTCAGCTCATCGCTACGGCGCATGGAAAAACATTGGAAAATGTTCTTTTTAATCCCACTATTGCAGACCTTGTAGGTGGAATCACCAGCGTTATCTTAAGTGATGAGGAAGCGATACGTAGAGGAACCCAAAAAACAGTTCTGGAAAGAACCTCCGATCCGACATTTGATGTTCTTATCGAAATCCATTCCTATACAAAATATGCCATATATCTAGATGTCTCTAGTACTGTCGATAAATATCTTCGAGGTTTCCCAGTTACTCCTGAAGTTCGCCAGCAATCCCCCAGTGGAGAGATTGAGATCATCAAACCCCAGATACAAGAATCCGATCATATGACTCGTCAAAATACACTCGAAGACGAAATCTTGCTCGAGGAAATGGAAGCACATCAGATCCAAAAAACTACACAAACAGAAGAAAAACCCCCAATTAAACTGTACCCCTTTGGAATCAGTACGAACTATTTACAAAGAGCATTAAAGAGTAGCAACCTAAGTATTATGATTAACAAACAACTTCCCAGCACAGATTTAATTTTAACCACAGACCCATATAGAAGAAAAAATCCAAGAGCTCTGCAAAAAGCCGAGGAAATGGGCATCCCAATCTATTCTATTCCCAACAACACCCTTCACGACATCAAAAGATTCATCCAATCTTTAAAATCGGATGTAGCAAGACCTAGTGAATTGACTGAGAATCAACTTGAAGCCATGATTCAGAATATATTTCATACCAACCTTCCCATAAACTTTCCTCCCTCTAATGCAAAATTACGAAGAATTGAACATCAGTTAGCACAACGCTACGGTCTTCGATCTGAAAGTTATGGAGAAGAACCCCATCGTTTTGTTGTTGTATATCCCCCCGACTCCAAGGAGGCAATTGAATGAAAAAGATTCGTAAAACACTTTCTTTACTCTTGTTTGGTTTAATGTTAGCTACCTTCGCTGCAGGATGTGGCAACTCTGACATTACCAAGTCTTTGAAAGCAAATGAAGCAAAAATTATTGGTATCATCACCAATGTAGAAACTCAACTCCCCGTTGATAAAGTAAAAATCGTTTTAAAAAGCACAAACACCGATAAGCAATACAAAACTTCCACCAACTCGTCTGGACAATATGCCATCATCTGCGAACCAGGCTATTACTCATTTCAAGCTGAAAAAGAAGGATACACGCAGTATTCCAAAAATGTGGTTTTGGGCAAAGGAGAAAATGAGGAAAGCTTTTATTTAGGGCCAGTGGTTGAATCTCTTTGCGAATTTGAGGGTAGAGTCATTGACCACGTCACGCAAAAAATAATACCGGGTGCATCAGTGCAGGCTGGCAGAAATCTAACTCATACCGATGCTGAGGGAAATTTCAAATTTGAGAAAAAACTCCCTGAAGGGTCTTATGATTGTTTTGTTTCAGCACCAGGCTTCGAATTGCTAAAAAAAACAATACAATTAACCAAAGGAAAAAATCGGGCTCAATTTGAATTGAATCCCTTTGATCCCTCTTCTAGCAGTTCAACACAAAACAATACGGATGCAGATCAAACTCTACACAGAAATCCAATCACTGCGATTGATCCTTCCTTTATTAACGATTACAAAGTTTCAATTAAAAAAGTGCTACGCCCCTCCAATGAAGTTCTTGAATATGAAGTCATTGTACAAGATCGCTACACAAGCTATTTGTATTCCAAGGAACCCGATTTCGAAGGTCAGATTTTAGTTTCAAAAGATGGTTGCTACGAAAAAGTAAACGATCAAGATTGGATGCTCTTTCAACAATCTGAAATTATGATGCCACAAGATGTTTTCAAAGAAGATGTCGAATCATTGTTATTTTTCTTCGGGTTTGCCGATCCTAGTGTAGTGATTGAAGAGATTGGCGAAGAGGTGATTGGACTATATCCATGTAAAAAATACCACATCTATACAAAAGATGATGCACCGGAAGAACAACAATTTGATTTTACTACCTGGGTAATTAAAGACACAAGTATGCCCTCCCAACTACTGAATTGCTTGATTCGAATGAAAGGTACTGTTCCCAAAAGTCCTGAAGGCATCTGGTATGACATTGACATCACATTCTCCAATATTGGGAATGGCAATCAGGTTCCCACCCCAAGCAACCTTCCTACAAAAAAAGAGTAATGGGAACAAAACACATAAAAAAGTAGTATATAGGTTGTGTGATAGTATACTTACATTATGCGGAGGTTAATATGGATATAACTGCATTATTTACTTTAAACTATGGTTTGTACATTGTTTCTTCAGAGAAAAATGGTGCTTTCAATGGCCAAATTTCAAACACCGTTTTTCAACTTACAGCCCAGCCCATTTGTCTAGCAGTATGCGTCAATAAACTAAATCTTACTCACGAGTATATCCAATCCTCTCAAAAGTTTTCAGTTTCTGTTCTGGAACAGGATACACCAATGACTTTTATTGGAACTTTTGGATTTAAATCTGGCAAAGATATCGACAAATCTGAAGGCATTCAACTACTCAAAGGAATAACAGGGTGTCCAATTGTTTCAGACTATAGTGTTTCCTATGCAGAGTGTAAGGTAATTCAATCCATGGATGTTTTTACTCACACTGTTTATATTGGAGAAGTAGTAGATACTCAACACATCAAGAAAGCTCCTCCAATGACGTATTCGTATTATCATCAGATTAAGGGTGGCAAAACTCCACCCAAAGCATCCACTTATTCAGGGGATGCTGAAAAAACAAAGGAGAAAACTATGAACAATGAAAAATGGGTTTGTGACGTATGCGGATGGGAGTATGATCCTGAAGTCGGTGATCCAGATAACGATATTCCTCCTGGAACTGCATTTGAAGATCTTCCCGATGATTGGGTATGCCCTGTTTGTGGTGCCTCAAAAGACGAATTTTCTAAGCTTTAGGTAATTGTATGCATTTACAGATTTCTAAACATGTTCAATATGTTGGATCCATCGATTGGGATCGAAGAATATTCGACCAACTCATCTCTATTCCTTATGGTACTACCTACAATTCCTATTTACTCCAAGGCAGCGAAAAAACAGCTATTATTGATTCTGTTGATCCTACAAAACAAGCTGATCTAGAAAACCACTTGTCTGATATTTCTCATATTGACTACATTATTTGTCAACATGCTGAACAAGACCATTCGGGCTCCATCCCATATCTATTAGAAAAATATCCAGATGCCAAAGTAGTTACCAATGAGAAATGTAAAGGTTTATTGATGGACCTTCTACCAATCCCGGAAGAAGCATTCCTCGTTATTCAAGATCAGGAAACATTATCACTTGGAAACATCACGCTTCACTTTCTACTGACACCCTGGGTTCACTGGCCAGAAACAATGGTTACGTATTACGAGGAAGAAGGCATCCTGTTTTCCTGTGATTTCTTTGGAGCACATGTAGCCACCAGTGACCTTTTTACCAATTCTCCCCATTCTTACACCAACCCAGCAAAACATTATTTTGCAGAGATTATGATGCCATTTCGGACGATTATTCAAAAGAACCTTGCAAAAATTGCTCCTCTTGATATTCGGATCATTGCACCTTCCCACGGCCCAATCTATAAAGATCCCCAACCAATCATACAATCTTATGAAGAATGGACTTCTAATCAAACCAAACCAATGGTTATCATTGCTTATGTTTCCATGCATGACAGCACGAAACAAATGGTCGAATACGTTACTAACAGGTTAATGGCTAACAATATAGCTGTGAAAGTATACAACCTTCCCAAATCGGACATTGGAGAATTAGCCACCGATCTTGTGGATGCTTCTAGCTTAATTTTAGCTAGCCCTACGGTACTTGCAGGAGCTCATCCGGAAGCTGTATATGCTGCATTTCTTGCAAATGCTCTCAGGCCAAAACTTAAAACAATTTCCATTATTGGGTCTTTTGGCTGGGGTGGTAAAATGGTGGAACAAATTCAAAGTCTCCTGCCCAACTTAAAAGCAGACATCATTGAACCAGTACTAGTAAAGGGTACACCAAAAGAAGAAGATTTCAAAAAGCTTGATGCCTTAGTCCAGGCTTTTACCGACAAAAACAGATAGTTCACTCATCTTCCTTTACACAGAGGCAGTTATCTATTATGCAAAGATAAGTGCCTCTGTAGTATTATTGTTCCTTGAATACTTTTCTGGTTTACACTTCAAAATCAAGATAACTTTTAAACAGCCAGTGTAAGAAATTACATTCAATTTCAAACACTATCAATTCTACGACGAATTTCTTTCACTAATAGGTCGATTTGCGTACACGGAGATTGTTCTGAAGGCTTATTGATTTCATTTCTTTTATGTTCTTTTCTTTTGTTATCAATAATTTTAAAAGCATTTTCCTCATCACCAAACTTTTTCAGTTTGACGTATATTTCTTTGTCATTCTTATAATCCGACTCCGTAAACTTCTTACATCTGTTAGATCCTAGATTTGTTTTTTCTTTAAAGACTTTACAGAAGTACTTACAACACTTTTGCGAGTCTTGATTGGCTGGTATTGTTCCAAAATATGCTAAAAACCATGCTTCGATGCAGGGATTAGACCATGCTACAAAAATGCCATTTTTTTCGGCTGATTCCACTATTTGATCAAAATTTGGTCGGTTATCATAATCTAAAACAATCCATGGTTCTCTAAACTGAGAGTCTTTTGATAAAACTGACAAACATTTGTTTACAAGATCTTCTGTTTTTTCTTTTGGCATAATCTTTATAACGAGATTTCGTCTTAAATCCTTAGGAATTTCGTTACGTAATCCTTCAAGATAGTTCTTTTCTGTTTCATCTGTATCGGTAAAAACTAAATAGTATTTTAACTTAGGTTTCCGAACACGTGTTTGATCTCTTGTTTTCCTTAGACCCTTTCGTTGATTTCTTGACATTTCTATTGATCCCTCATGGCAAAAATGGACCTTACAACCGGTATAGCACCATATCTTCCTAATAGATAATTCTTCATGTAATCTGCATCTTTTCGAATTTTTACTCCACCTTCTTCTTTAAAATCAGCCAAAGAGTATAATGAAGAAATACCATCGTTATCCTTTTCAGTAAACCAAATTTCATCTCGTCTAAGAATTCCACTTAGGAGAATCCAAACATCGTGGGTAGTAAAAACGATTTGCGCATGGTTAATATTGATTTCTGGATTCATGAAAGTAGTTAAAATGTTTCGGACTAACAATGGGTGTAGGTGTACATTTAACTCGTCAATAAATAATATTCCTCCTTGTGCAAAGATCCCTTTTAAGACAGGGTGTAATACAAACATTTTCCTAGTACCAGCAGATTCTTCATGGAAAGAGATTGCTTTTGTTTCCTCTGAATGAATCATTCTATGAACTGAATCAATCTTTATTCTCTTATTATCCTGTTCTGTTTGAAGTTTCTCAACTCGTTCAACTTGAAAGTCTATAATGGCATTATCAAAGGTGGCCAAATATTGCACAACTTCCTTTCTCATTTCTTCACTTTCAACAAAATCTGGTGAAAGAAATGATGATCTAAAAATATTTTCAATTTCATTGGAAGAATCTACGATTGCATTATGTGAAAACCAATCCCGGACTGCTTTCAAAGCTTTAATTCGTAATTTTGCTCCAAGTGAAACAATTAGAGATTCTGGCTCAAGAGCTATTTTTAAGTTTTCTTGATCCCGCTTTGGAATTCCTTGTAAGTCTAACTCACCATTTTTTTTATTCCTGTAAAATATTCGCCTGTAATCACCCCTTGAAGATTTAGCTCGAGTATTTAACCATTCTTCAACAATTCCGTGCTTATTTACGCTAAAACCATAGTTGATAGTCTTATTTTTTTCTTCATCGGTAGAAACAAAATACACCTCAAACTCTGATTCTTTTTCGCAGCTTTTTATATCAAACAAAAAAGGGGTTGGGGCAGAAAAATCTTTGTTTTGAGATTTATTTTGAGTTTCACCACCATATCCAAATGATTTTAAAACATAGACAGTCATATATTTAAACGCAAGAATGATATTGGATTTACCACTAGCATTCGCCCCAAAGATAGTAGCCATAGGAAGAATTTTTTCATTCCCAAGTAAAACTACTTTTTCATGAAGCTCTGTTATCTTTGTAGCAGTTAAATCAAGAGTTGCATCATCTCGAAATGATCTAAAATTCTTAAAATTAAACTGTAGTAACATTTTTAACCTCCAGTGTTTATATATTACCTAAAAAAAGAATAATAACAACACATAAATGAGATTTTTCCTCATTTATGTGTTGTTATTAAAAAAGCACTTTTTGTTGTTTAAATTTTTTAGTTGTTTCTGCTAGCTTCCCACTTGATCTCTGGAATCCAGCCTTCTTCAATATCAATTCCAAGTCCTATGGACATTACAAACAAACACAATGCACTCTCAAATACGATCAAGACAGGTTCTCTATATGTGTTAAAGATTTAGTAATGTTAACAACACTAATTCCTTTCATAAATCCATTCCCAACTGCTTTAGTATTTCCTGCTACCATACTTTCAAAATGAATGACAATAAATTTGTTTGAAAACATTGCCTTTTTATTTTTTTTGTGATATACAAATAGAAAGTTTTCTTGGAGAAATCTTGGAAGGAACTTTGTGAAATGAACCGTA